>Ga0307513_10010008_pt1 | contig 11958 bp, 11 predicted proteins | sample 15_EM_MG_FD_202174 | JGI IMG/M metagenome (GOLD analysis project Ga0307513, IMG submission 202174) | Populus trichocarpa ectomycorrhiza microbial communities from riparian zone in the Pacific Northwest, United States - 15_EM | ecosystem: Host-associated > Plants > Roots > Unclassified | place... | reverse complement strand
ATCTGCAGGTCGCCCGGGCGGCCGTCGAGGCGCATGGCGGGATCGGCTACACCTGGGAACACGGCATCCACATCTGGCTCAAACGCGCGGTCTTCGACTGGGGGTGGATGGGGCCTCCCCGGAAACATCGCGCCAGGGCCGCTGAACTCGCGGGCTGGTGAGCGGGCGCACCCCGTTCGCCGAATTCGCCAATCCGCCGCAAGGACATCTTTCATGGCAGACTATTCCGAGTTTCCCGCCCTCCTGGTCGAGCGGACGGGCGCAGACGGCGGCGTCTTCGTCGTCTCCATCAACCGCCCGGACCGGATGAACGCGATCGATCCGCAGAGCCATACCCAGCTTGGTCGGATCTGGCGGGTCCTGGACCGCGATGACGACTGCAGGGTCATCGTGCTCACGGGGGTCGGCCGCGCCTTTTGCGCCGGCATGGACTACAAGCGTGACCGTGGCGGCGAAGCCGGACCGCCGCGTTACAGGTCCATGCGGGCGCGACCCGGGGCTTCGAAGCTGGTCGACTACGTCCTCGAAGTGGAGAAACCGATCATCGCCATGATCAACGGCCCGGCGATCGGCCTTGGCCTGATCCTGGCGCTCCTGGCCGACATCACCGTCGCGAGCACCGAGGCCAAGCTCGGCGACACGCACATCAACGTCGGCATGACGCCGGGTGACGGCGGGGTTCTGTTGCTGCCCATGCTGCTCGGCATGAACAAGGCCAAGGAGATGCTGCTCACCGGCGACCTGGTTTCAGGGGAAGAGGCCGCCCGCATGGGCCTGGTCAATCACGCCGTGCCCCCGGACGCGTTGCGCGACTTCACCATGGCGATCGCAGACAAGCTAGCAGGCAAGGCCCCCTATGCGCTGAAGACAGCCAAGGCCTCCTTGAACATGATCCTGCGGCGGCGCGCACTGGATGTCCTGGACCTGAGCCACCTCTACGAGCAGATCGCCATGCGAACCGAGGATTATCGGGAAGGCGTGCGCGCCCTGGCGGAGAAGCGCAAAGGTCGCTGGACGGGTCGCTGACGCCGGCGACTCGCCTCACGATTCAGCCGCGGTCCGGCTGACCCGCGCGCCGTCATGAAGGCAGATCGGCAAACAAGGGAGAATGAGCATGCGGTACCGCGCGCTGGGACGCACCGGCATCAAGGTCAGTTCCTACTGCCTGGGCGCGATGATGTTCGGGGCCAACGGCAATCCTGACCACGCCGATGGGATCCGGATCATCCACAAGGCCTTGGACGCCGGGATCAACTTCATCGACACCGCCGACATGTATAGCCGGGGCGAATCCGAGGAGATCGTCGGCAAGGCGCTCAAGGGCCGGCGCGACGACATCGTGCTCGCCACCAAGGCGCACTGGCCGATGGGGAACGACCCGAATCATCAGGGCAATTCACGGCGCTGGCTGACCCGCGCGGTCGAGGCTTCGCTGCGCCGCCTGCAGACCGACCATATCGATCTCTACCAGATCCACCGGCCTTCGCCGGACACCGACGTCGAGGAAACGCTCTCTGCCCTCACCGACCTGATGCGGGCCGGCAAGGTGCGCGCGATCGGGTCGTCGACCTTTCCCCCCTCGGAGATCGTGGAGGCCCAGTGGGTCGCCGAGCGGCGCGGACTGGCGCGCTTCCGTACCGAACAACCGCAGTATTCGATACTGAACCGCGGCATCGAACGCGAGGTGCTGCCCGTCTGCGAGCGGTACGGAATGGGCGCGATGGTGTGGAGCCCGCTCGCCATGGGCATGCTGACCGGCCGGTACCGCAAAGGCCAGCCACTGCCCGACAGCCTGCGCATGCAGAAATTTCCCGGGCAGATGTCCGACGAAACCAAGCTGGAGGCCGTCGAGCAGTTGATCGCCATCGCGGAAGCGGCAGGGCTGTCGCTGACCCATATGGCGATGGCGTTCGTGGTGGCGCATCCGGCCGTGACGTCGGCGATCATCGGCCCCCGCACCATGCAGCAGCTCGACGACGTACTCGCGGGCGCAGAGCTCGGTCTTGACGACGAGATCCTGGACAGGATCGACCAGGTCGTTCCGCCGGGCGTCACCGTGGGGCTGCAGGAGGCGGGCTACAAGCCGCCGGCGATCGCACAACCCGGCCTGCGCCGCCGCCCCTCCGCCGAGCGAGCGGCCGCCTGACCGGGCTTTAGCCGGCCGACGTCGATCCCCCCGCCCGTTCCTGCAGATCCCGGCGCAGGTGAACGCCGCCAAGCAGGAAGACCGGGACGGCGGCGAGGCCAAACAACAGCCCGACGACGACGGCGTATCGCAGCGAATCCGACACGTACCCCAGCGAGATGAGCTCGTCGCTGATATGGCCGATCAGCATCGGCCCCACGCCCAGGCCCACGACGCTGGACGCGAACTGGACGGAGGCCGCCGTGAACGCCCGCATCGCGGGGGGCGACAAGGACTGCGCGCAGGTCCACATGCAGGGCACGAACATGTGCGTCAGAATGCCCCCGAGGAATCCGAGGGCCAGCGAGAGCTTCAGGTCGCCGATCAGGAACTGGCCCGCCGTCGCGAACATCCCGAGCAGGCCCGCCGCAGCCGGGATCCACAGATACCAACGAACGTCGCTCTTGGTCAGACGCGACGCCAGGACGCCCCCAAGGGTCATGCCGATCATGCCCGAGACGCCGACGACGACCGCCAGATAGAAGCCGACCTCGGCCAGGGGCAGCTTGAAGACCCGGCTGTAGAAGGGCGCGCTCCACGACCCCACGGTGTTGAGCACGAAGGCGTGGAGCCCGACCCCGATCACCAGATAGCGCAGGGATTTGGTGCGCCACAGAGCCCCGAACACGGCGCCCAACGGCATGACCTCGGCGCCCTCGCGGTCCTGGCCGCCGCGCTTGGGCTCCTGCAGCCACCAGACCACCGGCGCCAGCGCCAACCCCGCCACCCCCACGGTGATGAGCAAATTGCGCCAGCCAAGCGCCTGCCCAAGCGAGCCGCCCAGGAAATAGCAGAGAATGACGCCGGTCGGGACGGACAGCGCCCAGATCGCATTGGCCTTCACCCGCTTGGCGGGCGGGTAATAGTCGGCGATCAGCGACTGGCTGGTGGAGGTGCAGGACGCCTCGCCCACAGCCACGCCCATCCGGCAGACCACCAAGGCGCCGAAACTTGTCGCCAGGCCGGCCGCGGCGGTCAGTCCGCTCCAGGTCGCCAACGCGCCGCTCAGGAGATTCTTCCGCACGACGCGGTCGGCGAAGCGGGCGATCGGAAAGGATGCGAAGCAATAGACCAGCGCGAACGCAAGGCCCGTCAGCGCGCCAAGCTGGGCGTCCGAAAGGTGCAATTCAGCCTTGATCGGCTCCTGCAGGATGACGAGGATCTTCCGGTCGATGATATTGAGGCTCGAGACCAGGAACAGGACGGCAAGCGCAACCCATGCGGGCCTGGACCGCCCCTTCGCGATACTGAACATCCTCGTCTCAGCCACCGAACGACCTCCCGCCCCCTATTTCTGTAGCGCGCCGCAGCCGAGGCCAAGGCAGGCGCGCGGCCGCGCCTTACACCTCCGCCGCTTGAACTGAAGCTTCGCCGACGCCAAGCAGGAGCCGCTGACGTCTTGCATTATTAGTATCCTATTGGATCGCCTGGTCAAGCCGTCACCGGGGGCCTGTCAAACGCCGGGATCCGAAGGATCGCCTGACACCGCGCTCGCGTCTTCCGGGCCGAATCCCGACCCGATAGCCAAGGATGACTGAGCCCGAGCGCGATCTTTCCCTATTTGGCGTCATTACCCCAAACCGGCTTGCGCTTCGCCAGGAAGGCCGCGGGCCCCTCCTTCGCGTCGGGGTGATCGCGATGGCGCGCCAGTATTTCGTATCCGTTATCGTAGGCCTGGGCGATCGGCAGATCGAACGACTCGTAAAGCGCCTGCAGCGACCCCGCCACCGCCTGCGGGGATCCCGCCGCGGCGAGCGCCGCCAGTTCCATGGCCCGCTCAAGGAGGCGATCGGGAGCGAGCACCTCGCTGATCATGCCCGCCGCGAGCGCCTGGCTGGCGTTCAGCCGCCCCGCCTTGCCCAGGACCATCATCCGCAGCAGCGCGCCGACGTTCATGCGGCGGGAGAGACCGATGGGCTCCAACGCCGTAACTTGACCGATGTTCACGTGGGTGTCGGTGAACTCGGCTGTTTGACTGGCGATCACAATGTCGCAATCGGCGACGAAATGCAGCCCCGCCCCGGCGCAGATGCCGTTCACCGCGCAGATCGACGGCTTGAAGATCTTGCACATCCGGGGGGTGAAATAGGGCCGCGTCGCCAGCCTTTCCTCGAGCGAGAGGGCCGCCGAGTTCTGCAGTCCCCGCGCATCGGCCCCGGAACAGAAGCCGCGCCCCTCGCCCGTGAAGACCAGCGCCCGGACGCCAGGATCCTCGCCGGCCGCGGTGATCACCTCCGCCAGCTCGCGGATCATCGGCCGCGTCAGGGCGTTGAGCTGCGCCGGGCGATTCAGGGTGATGATCAAAACGCCGCCGTCACGCTCCACACGGACCTCACCTTCGCGCGGTTGGACCATCGGGGGGGCTTGGCTGGTCATCTGTTCCTCGGTTTTCTCACCGGGCCGGCTGAAGGCCCGGCGGACAGGCTGTGGTCAATAGGCAAACAGTTCGCGCACGCGCCCGGCGATGGACGCTGCGCTGGGAACCTGACTGGCCTCGATATCCCGCGCATAGGCGATCGGAGCGTAGTCGGCGCCGAAATGGGTGGCCGGCGCCTTCAGGGTCGAGAACAGTTCGGTGTTCAGGGTCGTGGCGATCTGCGCGCCGAGGCCGCAGAACTCGGTGGCGGCATGGACGATCAGGGCGCGGCGGGTCTTCTTCACCGAATCCAGCACGCGATGATAGTCGAGCGGCACCAGCGAGCGCAGGTCGATGACCTCGGCGCTGACGCCCTCTTTCTCAAGCTCCTCGGCGGCGAGGAGGCACTGCTGCACCTGCCAGCCATAGCTGATCAGGGTGACGTCCGTCCCCTGACGGCGAACCCTCGCGACGCCCAGGGGGATGCGATAGTCGCCCTCCGGCACGTCTTCCTTGAGGGACCGCACCAACTTCATGGATTCGAGATGAATGCAGGGATCCTCGTCGAATATGCAGGAGGTCAGGAGCCCCTTCGCCTCGATCGCCGTGCTGGGGTAGATCACTTTCAGGCCCGGCACATGCAGCAGCCAGGCCTCAAGCGACTGGGAGTGCTGGGCGCCGAAACCGCCGACGCCGCCGCCGACAAGCACGCGGATCGTGAGCGGCAGGTGCGTGGCGGATCCTGACATGTAACGTTGCTTGGCCGCGTGGTTGGCGATCTGGTCCAGGCAGACGCCGAGGAAGTCGCCGAACATGATCTCGGCCACCGGCCGCATGCCCACCAGCGCCGCGCCGATGGCGGCGCCGATGATGGCCTGTTCGGCGATGGGGGTGCTTCGGACCCGTTCGCGCCCGAACTTGGCCAACAGCCCGGCGCTGGTCTTGAAGACGCCCCCCGGAGCGCCGATGTCCTCGCCCAGCAGGAACACGTTGGGGTCGTTCGCCAGGGCCAGGTCCTGCGCGGCGCCTATGGCCTCGAACATCGCCATGGTCCTTGTCGGGCCAGGCGGCGGAGCGGCGTCGGCGCGCACCGGATAGAAGCCTCGCCGCGGCGCGACGGTGGGGTCGGCGTAGACGTCCAGCAGCTTCTCGCCGACAGGGGTCGCCGGGCTCGCCAGTGCGAACTCGATGGCCGTCGTCACTTCCTCCTTGGCGTCGCGCTCGACCTCGGCCAGCTCCGCATCGGTGCAGACGCCGCTGTGGATGAGCAGATCCCGGGTGCGGGGAACCGGCCAGGCCGCCTTGCCGGCCTCAAGCGCCTCCTTTGTGAGCTGGGGACTGTCGCCGACGCCGGCATGCGGGGCCAGCCGCAAGGTCAAGGCCTCGACGAACACTGGCCCGTCGCCCCGGCGAACCTTGGCGATGACGCTCTTCATCCCATTGTAGAAGGCGATGGGATCGTTGCCGTCGAGCTTGACGCCCTCGAAGCCATAGCCCGCCGCGCGCGAGGCGAAGTCGTGGCTGGCCGTATATTCGGCGACCGGGGTGTATTCGCCGATCTGGTTGTTCTGACAGAGGAAGACCACCGGCAGTTTCCAGACTCCGGCGAGATTCATGGCTTCGTGCACGGCGCCGATGCTGGTCGCGCCATCGCCAAAGTTCACCACGGTGACCCGATCCTGGCCGCGCATCTGGGTCGCCAGGGCCAGGCCGTTCGCGATCGGGGCGCCCGCCCCCACGATCGCCGTGGTCAGCATCGAGCCGGAAGCCGGATCGGAAATGTGCGGCGAGCCGCCCTTGCCCTTGTTGAGACCGTCCAGGCGACCCAGCGCCTCGGCGAAGAGTCCCTTCAGGGGAACGTTCTTGGCGACCTGATCGTGGATGCCGCGATAGGTGGTGACCAGATAGTCCTGCGCCCCGGTGAGTTGGGCCAGGACGGCGGGAATGGCTTCCTGGCCGGTCATCGGCCAGTAGGTGAACTGGAACCTGCCGCTTGAGAGCCCGCTCTGGATGGCCCTGTCGACCTCGCGGATCCGCGACATGGTCCGGTAGATGTTCTTCAGGACACCGGGATCGACGCCCAGGTCTGCATCACGGACTTGCACCATCTCGGAACCCTTCTACTGACTTCGCACCGGCCTCAGACGGGCCACTCCGGCATTTGAACGGCGGGCCGGCGGGCCGGGCTCGCGCAATCGCGATGGGGTTGCACGACAGCGGACCGACCGACGGTCTCATCGAGCACGGTCCGCCGATCAGGCGCCTGGGGTCTTGTCCAAGCCGCCCTGGTGGAAAAAGAACACGCGGGATTTGAAGCGCCACCGGCCGTCCACGCGCTTATAGGAATCCTGATATCGTCCGGTGTAGCTGCGGATCTCCCCGGTGTAGCAGACGCTGTCGTGGACGCAGGTTCCCGACGCCTCATCGCCACGAAGGTCGAGGACCAGATCGTGGATGGTTTTCGTGCCGCCCGGCGTCATACGCGCATAGAAGGCCCGGAGATCAGCTGCGCCGACAACGCGCAGGCTCGCCGACTTGCCGTCGGGCGCCATCACTTCGAAGCTGCCGTCCGCCGTGTAGAGGTCAGCGGCCTCGGGGCAGTGCGCGCGAGTCACGGCGGCGGCGTAGCGCGCCACCAGCTCCCGGATTTCCGCCCGATCCTCCAGGGCCACGATCCGCGACCGAAGCTCCTCGACCACCGGATCCCGAAGATTTTCCACGAAGCCTCCCTTTCACCGCAGCCCTTCGGCGGCTCGCCAACCGAGGCGGCGGCGTTCGATGGCGCGGCGCTTTTTTCGCAATGTGAGAGCTCTTAATAGTATTCTATTCGAGCCAGTCAAGAGAGCGCCATCCAACGCGATCAGTCCAAACTCGGCCGCTCGAAAGGCGGGGCGCCCGGGGTTTTTCCGCCTGGTGCTGATGATCCATGTGAAGCACCGACTGTCACTGTGCGACACGGAGGGCCTGCTCCACGCGCGCGTGAATCTGCATCCGCCATGAGACGGGGAAGCTGCGGCGGAACCGATTTAGGCCTATGTTCGCCGCAGAGACCCGACGCGTACGCCAATCGGATGCGCAGCGGCATCCCCTGAAAGCGGCTCGGCGCTGAATGGCGCCGGGATCGCGGCCAGGGCCAGCCTTGCCGCACGTCGAGCCGCAGCCGGCCCAATAACGCGCTTGGAAGCCGCAGCGTCCGCCGTCCGACTGTTGTTGCCGACACAGCGGCATAGTATGGAGCCGATGTGGTGGTGGAGGGGTTTGTGGCCGTGCAGTCCGACGAAGTGATAGATCCGTTCCAGTACGTCAGCCGCGAGTTCGAGCCCTTCTTCCCGATCCTCCGGCAGTCTGCGACCCTGCCGCCGTTCGACGACTCGAACCTGGCCGAGCGCCGCAAGCCAAGTCCGATGTTCACCCAGCCGCCGCTGGCGTCGCCGGCGATCCTGGAGCGCACCATTCCAGGCCCGCAGGGCGCGCCGGACGTGAAGGTCTATGTCGTGAACGCGGGTGAGCCTGGGGCTGCAAAGCCCGCCATCCTGCATTTTCACGGCGGCGGTTTCGTCGCTCTCGCGGCCGAAAATAGCCTCCGCGCACTACAGGAGCATGCCGAGGCGATCGAATGCGTCATCGTCACGGTGGACTATCGCCTGGCGCCGGAGACTGCCTTTCCCGGCGCCCTCGAGGACAATTACGCCGCCCTGAAATGGCTATATGCCCACGCTGCGGAGCTTGGCGTGGATCGCGACCGGATCGCGCTCATGGGTGAAAGCGCCGGCGGCGGCCACGCCGCGATGCTGGCCATCGCCGCCCGGGACCGTGGCGAGGTCCCTCTCATGTTCCAGGCCCTGACCTACCCCATGTTGGATGATCGCACGGGCAGCAGTCGCCAGGCGCCCGCCCATGTCGGGCAGCTCCTCTGGACCGCAACCAATAACCGCTTCGGGTGGAGCGCGCTGCTGGGCATGCCTGCGGGCTCCCCCAACGTTCCGGCGGGATCTGTTCCGGCGCGTGTCGAAGACCTGAGCGGCCTTCCGCCCGCCTTTATCGCTGTCGGCTCGATCGACATCTTCGTCGAGGAAGACATCGAATATGCCCGGCGCCTCCTTGAACTCGGCATTCCCGCCGAGCTCCACGTCTATCCGGGCGCCTTCCACGGCTTCAACCTGTTCCCGAGCGAAACCACGCGCCAGTTCACCGAAGCCCTGCGGACAGCGCTGAAAAACGCATTTGCGTTCGCAAAGGCCTGATCCCTTGCAGCGCTCGCCGACGAGGGCGAGCCAAGCCTAGCGGAAGATCACGCCGGCAATGTTCTCCGGCGCGCCCCGGGCTTGACGGGTGGCCGATAAGGATCGCAATTCCCCAAACGCAGGGAGAGAACCCCATGGCCGGACCCTTTGGAGCCGAATCGACGACGGACGAGGTGCTCGAGGGCGTCGACCTCCACGGCAAGCGCGTCCTGGTGACGGGCGTCTCGGCCGGTCTCGGCGTGGAGACCGCACGCACCCTGGCCGCGCACGGCGCCCAGGTGGTCGGCGCGGCCCGCGACCTCGCCAAGGCCCAGGGCGCCACCGAGGCGGTGCGCGCCCAGGCGGCCAACTGCGGCGGCCTGGAGCTGGTGGAGCTGGACCTGGCCTCGCTGGCCAGCGTGCGGGCCTGCGCCGACGCCCTGGTCGCGGACGGCAAGCCCTTCGACCTGATCATCTGCAACGCCGGCGTCATGGCCTGCCCGCAGGGCAAGACCGCCGACGGCTTCGAGACCCAGTTCGGCACCAACCACCTGGGCCACTTCGTCCTGGTCAACAGGATCGCCTCGCTCCTGAACGCGGGCGGGCGGCTGGTGAACCTGGCCTCGTCCGGCCACCGGATCTCCGACGTGAACCTGGACGACCCGAACTTCGAGCGCACGCCCTATACGGAGTTTGGCGCCTATGGCCGCTCGAAGACCGCCAACATCCTCTTCGCCGTCGAGTTCGACCGGCGCCACAAGGCCGACGGGGTGCGCGCCACGGCCGTGCATCCGGGCGTCATCCTGACCGAGCTCGACCGCTACATGACCCCGGAGGCCCGGGCGCAGATGACCGCCAGGCTCACCGCCAGCCAGCCGGCGAGCTCGCCGGCCTCCACCTACAAGTCCATTCCGCAGGGCGCGGCGACCTCAGTCTGGAGCGGGATCGTCGCCCCGGCCGAGGCGGTCGGCGGCCGCTACTGTGAGGACTGCCAGGTGGCCGAGGTCATCGACCTTCGCGAGGTCAGACGCGGGGTGCGCCTCTATGCGCTGGACCCGGACCACGCCAAGGCGCTCTGGGCCAAGAGCGAGGAGATGGTGGGCGAGCGGTTTTGAGCGCCGCATAGCCCCAGGTTCCGCGGGAATCACCCGCCGAAGCCCTCGTGCCTTGCATCACAAATCCTTCCAAGGTAGTGCCCGGGAGGCAAGTGGATTGGCGAGCCTGATCCGGCGGTTGCAAAAGAGATCGCCGCCTATCTGCTCAGCTTCTAAGAATTGATCGTCGTGCGTGCGCGTTTCGAGCCACGCCTGGAGGGCGCGATGTATTGGTTTCGATCAGGCCTGGGCCTGGCGGCGGCGATTGGCCTAACCGCGATCGCCCCCCCCCCAACGGCCTCGGCCGCGGATGCGACCAAACCGGTCGCCGCGCGACAGGCGACGATGAAGCAGGTCGCGCTGGCGATGAAGACCGCGGCCCCTTTCACCTCGGCCAAGACCCCCTTCGAACCGCTGACGGTCAAAAGATTGATGGGGAACGTGGCCACAAGCGCCCGGAAACTCCACAGCCTCTATCCGCGCTCGAGCGCCACCGACGTGAACACGGCCGCCGACCCCCAGATCTGGCAAAAATGGGACGACTTCGAAAAGCGTCTGACCGAAATGGAGCGCCTGGCCACCTTGGCAGGCAAGGCGAACACCATGACGGACTTCAAGCCCGCGTTTTCAACGCTGGGCGCCACGTGCAAGTCCTGCCACGACGTCTATCGCAAGAAGAAAACGACCTGACGCGGTGGAAGGCCCCGCCACCAACCCACCGGCCAGGCTCGCCAGGCTGATCCTGGCCGCCGCGATCGGGGTGGGGGTTGCCGCCCTGGTCGGGGTCTGGCTGCTGATCGCACCGAAAACCCTGCCCGCCGCCGAGCTCGCGGCGCCCTTCGTCCCCGATCTGAAAAACGGCGAGACGATGTTTGTCGCAGGCAATTGCTCGGGCTGCCACATGAGCCCGGGCCAGGGCGACCGGAGTCGCCTGGGCGGCGGCCGCCGGCTCTCGACATCGTTCGGGGTGTTTGTCGCTCCGAACATCTCCAGCGACCCAAGATTCGGGATCGGAACCTGGAGCGAGGCCGAATTCCTGAACGCCATGAAACGTGGAACCGGCAGACGCGGGGAGCATCTTTATCCGGCGTTCCCATATTCGGCCTATAGCCGGATGCGCACCGCCGATGTGCGGGATCTCTACCGCTACATGAAGACCCTGCCGCCCGTCGCGCGTCCCACGGCGGCGCATGAACTGCGATTCCCGTTCCAGATCCGCACCGGTGTCGGCGTCTGGAAGGCGCTATACTTCCGGCCGCACGATTTTGTACCCGATCCCAGGCGCGCTGCGTCGTGGAACCGTGGCGCGTACCTGGCCGAAGGCGCGGCTCATTGCGTGGAATGTCATACGCCGCGTGATCGGCTTGGCGGCCCCCGGACTGGCCTCGCCTATACCGGGGCTCCCGCCCTGGAAATCGGCGACCGATTCGCCTCCAATATCACGCCTCATCGCGATGGCATCGGAGACTGGAACCAATCGGATATCGCCGATTTCCTCGCATCCGGTCAGGACAAGTGCTTCAACGAGCCGACCGGAATGAGCGAGGTGATCGCAAGCACGCGAAACCTAAGCGCGCCAGATGTCGCCGCACTGGCGGAGTACATACATTCCCTTCCGCCACGGCCGGGGAACGGCAAGCATAAGAGCTGCTGAGGCGTGCTGTCGGGTTAAATTCGCCGCACTGCATACTCCGAGATATGGTCCAAGACGCTCGTCACGTAGAAATAAAGATGCATGAACAAGAGATTGGAGGGGCGTCTAGCCGGCCCGGTCGCGTCGGCGTTCGCGCCTGGCGCCCTCAGGTGAAACGGCGCCGTGCGGCGATCGCCTATCGAAGCCTTGGCTAGGTCGGCGGACTCCGACTAGAGCGCGTCAGGGTTAGGTGGAAGCCGGTTAACCCGCCCGATGCGCTCAAAACTCTGGAATTTAGAGCCTTTTAGGTTCAGATGATTCCATCTGAACCTAAAAGGCTCTAGGCTGAATCGACATTCACCGCATCCAGAGCAAGGCGGCGGCGAGATGGATGAAGGCCAGGAAGTGGATGGCCCTTCGGTCATAGCGCGTGGCGAATCGCCTGAAGTGCTTGAGTTTGTTGAAGC
>Ga0307513_10010007_pt1 | contig 11958 bp, 13 predicted proteins | sample 15_EM_MG_FD_202174 | JGI IMG/M metagenome (GOLD analysis project Ga0307513, IMG submission 202174) | Populus trichocarpa ectomycorrhiza microbial communities from riparian zone in the Pacific Northwest, United States - 15_EM | ecosystem: Host-associated > Plants > Roots > Unclassified | place... | reverse complement strand
GCGTCGTATATTCCTTTTATTTTGTCTCAACTGGGGGCTGAGTTTGCGGTGTTTTCCCCTCGCGTAGCTCAGAAGGGAAATTCCAACGTCCTAGCACATGTGTCTTCTATTTGAGTTTTTACGGTACCTAAGTATTGCACCTTTTCTGCTCGTCCCCCCCCCTAGCCGAGTTCCGGATATGCCAAAAAATGCAGTACTAGTACTACACCAAATTTTGATCTATCTTGGCATGTTGTCTATCGTTACCTATCTTGTCACATCTATCCGATTGGTTGCAACGCTAAAAGTGAGAGAAAACCGGATGGAATGAAGGGATGGCGCGGTGCGAAACTGGTGCAAAAGAACTGGCGCAAAACTAGATCCTTTCCAAACCGACTAAAGTACAGCCGAATCAGAGCTCGCCACCCATTATTCCGCCTGTCTTACTCTTCCCATCTTTCCCACTATTCCTATCTACTGTACACACACACTTTATTTTTTTTACAATCCTTTATTCTCTTGGGCTACTTTGGCTTTCCAGGTTCTTCTATAAGTACCCTTCCGTCCCTCTACCTCAAGTTGCCCCTTGATAACCTGCACGTCTTGCCTGCCGTGGGTGCACCATTTGTCTCTCCTCCGTTCCAAATCCAAACCTTTCTCTGCATCGTTGTTAAACTATTGCTCTCTGCCTACATTGACTCAACCTTCCCATTCAACCGTCACTTTGCCTTCTGGTTTCCTATCGTTGGTAACAAGGGAGTTGGAACCACTATCGTTGTGGTATTTCTTCCTGAGGTGACTTAGTGTCTTGTTGATTTGGGCAAGTTTGTTTCTTTTGTAAGGGGGCTTTTTTTTTGTTTCAATCCACTGCGCGAAGACCAAGGTAAGTCTGTGCACACTCCCAATGGATGGTCATTTCTAACATGTAGCTAGAATTGTTGATTGTGTGAGAGAGAAGAAATATCACATACAGCTAACGATTTTATTTGCCGCACGGGTTATCTATGATGGTTTAACCAATACAAGTGTAATACAAGCGTGTTTGGATTAGCCGTCAAAGTCAGCATTTGTGTCAAGGCTAGGTTTGTCTGCAGGTTATCCTTTTTTGCAAACAGCGCAGCTTACAGTTGTAATAGGATGAAGAAACCTCTTGGTGGGAAAGTCCCTTACGGACGAACCCTGTCTGGTCAGTTTGGTCGTATTGTTCGGCCGCCCTATATGACGGATAACCTGCGTGGGCCTGGACAGCCTCCTGAATACATTCAGTTAGACACTACGCTTTTCGATGCTATAGCCGAACGACGCAGGTCTCCGAGCCCCGCGGGAGGGTGGCAAGCAAGGGAACCCGTCACACCGTCTTGATGAACGACACAGAGTTGGAGACAGTGTTCGCAATGGGGCAGTCCGGGAGAGAATTTTGCCCGGGGCTAATGGCCGTAGGACTGGGAAGACAGTGGGCCCCACAACCAGTTTTCAGAATGTCTCAGAGCTTGAGGTCAGACAGATCCCCACAGATCCCCACCAATCCCCACCCCCTTGTCACGGATCCGCAGTCCACCACCGTCCCCTATCGTTCTTGTATTACGTTCCATTAGGATGGCATAATAGTGTCTCACCTTGTCGAGCCCGTGGCCCTCGCTCAAACCTGCAGTCCTGAAATGTCCCAGCACGGGACGGAGTGAAAATTGTCGTCCGGTCCGGTCCAGTCTTCTTGGCAGTTTCCCCGTGGGGCCGCTAGGACCCCCAGACCGTTGCGAACACTGGTTGGAGAACTGGCTGAACTTCCGCTTGCACCTGACATGGAGTCAGAGGGGCTCTTGTGAGGAAGCGAGGCAGAATGGACAAGAATCCTTTCGCGTTACTCAGGGCTCTGAAGGTGAATAATATTTTTTCTTTTCTATCGCTTGGCTACCCAAGTAAATGATGATCCCTTATCAGCCATTTTTGTCGAAGCGCCGGAGTTGGTGGGCATGAGAAGAGAGGTTGCTAATGTGGTGTGCTTGCCTATAGGGAGTATAGTGGAAGTCTTTCAATATGGATATGAATACCTATACACCTCGGACGAAACTCGCCGAACTCCAAAATCTCACACTCTCAGAAATTGAAACCACTAGCGAGAACTATCTGCCCATCCAAGTGCCTCCGGGTGGCTTTTATCTGGCTCTTGACTGTCATCTTAAGCGACTTTTCGTTTTATCCTCTGACCCATATTCCTTCCCTTACGGTTCCGAGGTTAGAAAAAGAGTTCAAACACAATTCCGGGAAAATGTAGCCGACTACGCAAGCATCCATCCCCCTTCTGTCCCGAATAGCAGCCGACACAAAGAGTATGAGCAATGGCTGCTTGAAAACTCTGATCTCTGCTTTTGTCCGGAATCGCACTGCGCGGTATTTCATTGGGGCTTGTGGATGGAAAGAGGCCACGAATCGCGGGGCCTGTGATCACACCTGATACCAATAAGGTTGGTGCCCGAGTGCGTGCCTATCAGCATGACTGTTCATGTCCTTCCGCAACATCTCCTATCTTAAACGGTTCCTCTTAAGCGCAATTGAGAAGTCTCAACGTAATGCAATGCAGAACACAATTCAAGCATTACTCCCTCGCTATAAGGAGCCATGGTGTAAGTCTAATACATAATGTTTTTCCCTAAGCGCATGCTTGGTCAATCTCCTTACACAGCCACATGTGGATTGCGGAGATGTGGAATGGGCAATGATTTCGCCATTCGGAAACTTTACAGGCGCCGAGTTTTGTATTGCCGATATCGAACGCCGTTTTGCTTTTCAGGAAGGACACATAGCCGGGATACGGGGCAGGAGGCTCGCTCATTTTACACGAAAATGGGTCGGCTCTCGCATATGCTTGGTATCTACCATGCACCGCGCCCTTATGCGACATTGCACCGAAATGCATGATTTTGGAGATAGCCGTTCTGGGAATGTATGTGGGGCAACCAGTCCAGGCAAACTAGGGCAGAAAAGGGCCAAGCGGAGGTCACCGAGGGTGGCAAAATTGAGGGCTCGCATAGATGTGAAGGGCAGCAGGATTGACTCCCTCCGGAATTAGCTTACCGGTTTTCCGTCTTAGTTTCTGATCACCCGGGCAGCCCCTGCCTCTCTCTGTGCCCGTCCGCATACATTACCCGGCAAGAAGCTGTCTAGTGCCCTATGTTTGACTTGGATACTCCCAAGTTCCCTCTCGAATTCTTGATAAAATTCCCTATCTAACTCGGTATAGCCAGGAGTAAGCCTTTCAAGGTCCTGGCATTAACCTAATTATTTGTCTCTGCTTCTTTTTACCAGATTGCGCGGCTTTGGATATTACGCCCTACAGTGACTTCAGTCTCCTGTTTGTAAGCCTAGTGTGATGGTCAAGGGTGGGGTTTCGCAAGTAGTGATGGGCACGATCATGCTCGATCATAAATCTTTGGTGTGCTCGAGCACGAATTATGCTCGAGCATGGGCTAAATCTTCTGCTCGAGCATGATCGTGCCCATCACTATTCGCAAGGCATTTTCTGTTTGATCCCAGTTTATTTGGGGCGTATGTAGTTGTTTCTTTCTGTCTTTTAGTATTTTCTCTATAGGAAGAGCTCTCTGTTTCCTTCTGTCCCTTGTTCTTCATGCCGCAAATACGTATATATTCTTTTATCTCCCATGAGCCTCTTTTTCAGATAAACTTTACCAGCTAGATTGGGGCCATGAGCCCAGTTTCTTCAGACCCCTCTAATTTAATGCAAACTAAGGGCCCGTTTACCTATCCGTCGCGTTTCGAGATTTTGGTGGGGGAACTAGACGTGGATTAGGGTTACCACCATTGGATTTTATGACACGGTCTGATATTGCCTCATCGCCAAGACTCTTGTCCAGTCTTGTAGTTCTGCGCAGTAGCGGGAACTAATACGAAGAAACCCCTACACAACCAGCAAGTTGGTCATACAGTGCCACACCGCTCAGGCAGAAGACACTAGGTGGAAAAACCTTGATGCGAGTCTTCCGACTAATAGGGGTTTCCACCCTGGTGTCTTCCGCCAGAGCAGTGTGGCGGGGTATCACTAACTGCTGGTTGTGTAGGGGTTTCATCATATTTACATTGCACCACGGTTGCGCTACATGTATTCGGCAAAAGTGTAGGCACTAAGAACACTTTTACGACGACCGGTAAGAGATGGTTGAGTGCACGTGTGCTCACGAGGCGTGACTGCTTTCTTTTTGGTAATGAACGGTGCAAAACGCCTAAAGCTGGGCCCTCTGGTGCAACAGGAATTGCGTGGCAACCGATCGGGGTTGAACCAATATTTGACAAGGCACGCCAGGAAAGTGAAATGACACCTCCGGACAGCGAGCAATCGTGATTCACGTGGAAATGATTTAAACCCTCTACTTTAGCGAAACAACCCCTATCAAAAGGTTTCATCAGAAACTGCTGCTACTCCGGGCTAACCCCGAATGAATCTCTTCTAGGCTCTATCTGGTCGTGAAGGTCTAGTCAATACTGCGGTCGAGACTGCCTAGACTCACTGCATGTCTCGTTGCCTAATGAAATTTCTGGGGCACCTGTCCACCTCCTGCGATTACACTGTCCTAACATCGTCATCCGGCTTCTTTCAATTCCGGTATTGGGGTGACAATTTTGAGCCTTTCACTCAGGAGGGAAATGCACAGAGCGTGATCTTCAACAGAACATTCTACCACTCTGAGGTAAGTCCGCGGTTCTCCTCAATACATTTGCTCCCTTATCTCACCGCCTGGATTCAAAGAATGTTCTCCTCGCATAAGGCATAGTATCATTCTGGTATAAGGTTTTAGACCCATATGAGCAAAAACTATACAGAATTGATCCACTCGGAAAAGAAATCCAGTAAAAAAGAACATTTAACAGACAGAACCCTTGATTTGTAGGAGATCAAGAAGAGATTCAACAACTCCGTCTGATACTGCATTGTCGAAAGGGCATACGAACTTGGAGCATTGCGGCGACGATACAACCTACCATCACACAAAGAACCCAGGGACGTAGATTACATAAACGTGTACGACTCCTACTTCTCAAGTATACACCTCTCCTCCACCAATCCCCCCTCCAGTAAACCCTTCACTAACACACTAAACTGCACCGAGTAAACACGGTAACCAGCATCATGAAGATCCCAGAAAAAAAACTTCCGGAATTCCTTCGGCACTGTTTATCGAAATACTAGCATGCCAGGATAGAGCCCTTGTCCACTGTGGGTGCCGCCGGCACCCAGTCGACTGCTGAGCGGGGAACCCGGATGGCCCTGAAGAATTACCATTTCACTAGTATTGCCTCCATGAAACTTACTCTTGGAGTTCCCTTCATCAGGCAAATCATCAACGCTTCCAAGGTTATCAACACGCCTATCAGCACCTGCATGCCGGTAACACAGAATCACGAGCGAGCTGCCAAAATTGTCAAGGGTAGGATTGAAAAGACTTATTTGGAAGCTGTCGGTTTCCCTCCCCTCTGCATTCATACAAGATCACTCGCCCACCCCCCACGATGAAAATGTTGAATTTCTGATTATTGTCTAAGTCTTCCATTGTCCTCAAACAACAGCTTTGTCTAAAGCATTTCTTTCCTATATCATTGCGCTTTATTGGGTTGCATCTTTTGCCGTAGTGAGACATCATCAGTTGAGTCTTGATTACTGAGCAGCTATTTTTGTATCAGCTAGGCTTTATTGCGCTCTCCAGGTTTGGAGGCGTACACTCAGTTGAAACACATCATGATGATGCGTTCGGGGCTGAAGACAGGAAACCGGTTACTTTTCATGACGGATGAGGTCACTTACATTCCCTATATATGTTTGGCCTTTTGGCCCTTCTCTTTGGATAATAAGCAAGAATGATACGGCGAGCAGAAGTTGTGCAAATTCTTTACAGTTCCGCGTTCACATATTGAGGCACAATTACAACAGAAAACCTCACGAGATAATCCCCTGCATCGAAGACATCTGCTCCCGAGACGACAACTAAGTCAGCATATGCCTAACGAGCGATGGCATCATAAATAGCGTAATAAAAGGCAAGCGGAAATTCACCCTTCAAGGCCTCCGTGCGATAAGGAATAGAATAAGAATCTATAATGCACGAGATGGGAGAGAAGCGCAGGGAGCCCAAAAAAGACGATTCGGAAGTCTTCCTACCCGTGTAGAATCTGAGGAGGGAGCTACCGCTCATGGCGATGAGGGGATAGCTGAACCCAGCGACGGCGGCAGGCAACCATGACGACAAGACGGGGAAGAACCAAATCACTCTGGAGGGTCACGGACTCAAGATCTGCATGAACATGGATGGCGCGGTGGGTACTCTGGCGAAGTCAAATAGCATGATGGATATTAAGGAGGTTTTGGGGATTGAGGCTGCGATGTATAACAATTGAAACGCACAAACGCCCCCTCGTTCACCAATCAGCGTCTAAACAATTTAACTAATGGTGATGGCGAACGGACAGGGACTCAGTCGTAGATGAAATACCCTACACCATGCGCTCACATCTACCCCCACCACATGCAACTCTTCGGCGACATAAGGACACACAAAGTCGGGGTTCTAAGGGTCACGCGATTCGGGCTAGGCAAAATGAGTGAGAGCGCCCAGAAGGTAACATCGTTTCCAGAAGACCACGTGACACGCATCCGAGACCGTGTTCTACACGAAGAACGACGCTGGCGGAGGCGTGTCCGAGCGCATCATCTATCCGAGTGCAACATACTCGGCCAGTCCACGCGAATAGGCACGCGTGCTTTCATGGTCGTCCGGAGGCTAATGATGGATCTAGTGATGGGCACGATCATGCTCGATCATAAATTTTTGGTGTGCTCAAGCACGAATTATGCTCGAGCATGGGCTAAATCTTCTGCTCGAGCATGATCGTGCCCATCACTAGATGGATCCTTGCGACCTGGTGGCCAAAAGGATCGTGTTTGAGGAGGGTTATGTGACGACACTCGAATTCAACACCCCCTCATTTCTAACCCCCATGGTTGCATTATCGAAAGCCATTTTTTCCAACCTGGAACAGGGTCCCTGGTCGTTACCCCATTTTCGAACCGCCAGACAATTTAAGTCCCTTTTCGTGCCCTCCAGGCCTCAATAAAACAAGCTGCGCAACCTCTCGCCGTGTTTCCAGGTTTTCTTCACCATCACCCACAGTAAGTTTGATCTGGCCAACAGGGAATTATCCACAGCTCCGCTAATGTCTACTCTGCTACCCCTAAGGCCACCATAGACCCTCATCCCATTAAACAAAAATGCCCTCCCGCCCATGGAATAACGGCTATTTATCTCGTAAATACCATCCAGAAAAAGATTAAACCCCTTCCGGGCCAGCCCGCTGAAGATTTGACCGAGAGCCAGATAGGTTTCAGAAATACTTTGCTAAGTAGCATCCCGGAGGTCGGAAAGTTACTGTTGATGTGGGGTATGAGAGGTTCTTGGCACCCGGGATATTACAATATTCAATCCCAGAACTCACTCTAGTGATATACTGACTCCCTTACCCAATGTTATGGATACTGTTTGTTATCCAAAACTCCTCCGTTGACTTTTGGAGAGGTCTCTACATGGTACCGGAATCCATATACTAGTATATGTTGGGCCCAGGACTAATGGATTTTACTTAATAGAATTTTGTTCTCTCGGGCCGTTCTACACTCTATCAGGATTTAGGTCTACGTCTTCAGCAGGATATCCGCCACCTTGTCGATGCTCCTCTTCTCAAGTCAGAAGAGAAATCAGGTGGCTGGAGGTGCAGGTTATTACTCACAAGAGGAAAAAACACGGGCAATGGTTCGAACGAAGTTTCTTGGGTCAAGCCACGGAATTCAGAAGCTACTGCCATACTAAGGCAGCGCAAGATGAGATTGGGCCAAGCATTGTAAGATTGGACTCATTGGGTGGGCCTGGGCAATGATCTTTACCATCTCACCCCTGGGTGCGCTCGGACGTGAGCCATTCGAGTTGAGATGAGGGGTATAGTAGCACCCCTACCACATGATAGACAGAATAAAAACCAATGATTTTTTTGCTCCTCCAAAGAACGGCTTGCGTGGCGTGTTCATGTTATTTTTTCGGAGGTGTAACTTTAATTCATACGAGTAAAGAAATGACTTGTACAATTTGGTATTTAGATTAGCGAAATCGTTTTTTGAACGCTACTCTAGGCTGTACATATAGTTGTTCACTTCACCGGGATCGTCTGATGCGCTACACTAATGATACAAGAACATGTTGTTGGGTGGGTCATTCTTTATTCGTAGTGAAAATCAATTCCCTCGGAATGGATTGCTGGGTGTTATCATTGTGGCCGAGGGTCCATGTGGCATGGTCGTAGTATGTACCTCTCCATTGTCAAAAAGAATACCTGGTACATTACTTGAAACCCTCAGGGAACGAAGAAAGATGGAGCCCCGAATAGTCATCGCCCAAGACCCAACTTCTTACTCGGAGGTCCCTACATCAGCTGGGTTGTCGTTTCGGGACGGATTGGCTAGGCCAAGTGGAAAACAGATTCTCAGACACCGTTACACCCAAGTATTCGGCTATGGACGAAAGATTCGGAAAGAAAGATGAGCAAGATGATCAGGGGAGTGAAGTAGAGAGGAAAGAACTTTGGAGGGGAAAAGGGGCTTGGTAGATATTGGAAAAGGGGATAATGATGAAGGGCTGAAGGAAGTGAATCCTCCTCTAAGTTACTAGAGTGCTGACTATTCCGTAAACTTGACCGTTCTGCCACCATAAGTTTTCCAATTTTTTCATCCCTACGTAGGCGAAGACATATATCAATGCACAGTGTAACAATGAGTTTGACCCTTGTTGCCGTAGAAACAACCCTTTATTCAATGATAGAAACACTTTTGTTTGTCCTATTATCCACATCTGAATCGGGACAAATCGACATAACCCCTCAAAGCAGATTCACAGAAACTGGAGCAACAAACAAAGTATACGTAATATCCAACTGAGTGCAAACATCGCTCAACCACCCCATTTGTAAATGCCGCCCCTTCCAACCTGGACCCGGCTGCAATCCAATTTCTAGTAGTTCCTAGCTTAGAATACTGGCCGAAAACAAGATGAGAAGGGGAAATACTTATCAACTGAGATCTTCGAACAGCCTGACGGCGAATCCAGAGAGTTCATCAAAGCTGAATGAGGTTGTTTCTGGTGGGGGCGAGACAGGGTCGCGAACGTCAAAGACGGCATCATAGGGAATTTCAAGCTTAGTGGATCCCGTCCTTGATGTCACATGACCAGCTGCGTTGATGTCGAAATCCTGAACACAGCTGGGGATCATGTTGGGTGTATGCCTAGTTCGACGACTGCCTGTCTCAACCATCATCCAGCACTCAACATGTAGAGCAAACGGATCCCTTTGCATTGTGATGAGAATCACAAATCGTGTTTTATCTTGCGAGTTCAGGAGCCACCACTCTGCATCCAAGCGAAGAAATTTCATTCCCTCCGGATACCCAACTTCAACCATGACCGAAGGCCACGCCGCCTCTCCCCTCCGAGTGCGCGGCCGAAATGACTGATCCCCTCCCTTGCTGCGCACGCCGGGAATCCGGAATATAGTTGAACCAAAGCACCCAATTGAGTATTCGCTGTGGCCAGGAATTTCATCCATCTTTTCGCTAAACTCATACCCAAAGGTGGAGGCGATTTGATGATGGGCCGAACCAGGTCTTATCCATAGGATTGCTGCGTTTAACGAATTCTCGAATGTGGGGCGTACCGTATGCATTATATTGGCTGATCGTAGTTTCCTTTCTATCACTACAACCTCAGCATCGGTGATACCGTGGAAATATACTGTGTGTTCCTGAGCAGACCTCGAACGGAGAAACCCCTTCACGGTCTTGACAAGCTTCTGCGCGGTTTGATATTCGAACTTGTTCTGGTCCGGAATTAAGGCAGCTTGAATCTCAAACTGGATACATCTGCTGCTCGAGGTACTGAACCGATCATGCTCATCGATTAGGTCTAGTGAAATTTGGTCGTCTCTGGTAAGAAGGAGAGCCATGGGATGCGTTGATTGTTGATAGATATATAAAGAACTGCTTCAGCGGGCGGCGGAGGGGAGTGTTTGGAAGCGTTGTGTAGGTTGAGGGATAATTGTGCGGGATTAGTGATAGCAGAGAAAAAGGGGACAAGCTGTGGATGAGGGGGTGGCCCGATTAGTGCCCGACGATAGAGTAACAGACAGTGTTCTCAACGAGGCAGTCCGTCCGTCCTGAAGGCGGACGGCGGTGGACGGCGTTAAGCGGTCCCGTCCGGTCTTTTTCAAAACTTGCCCTGCGCCCCGGTGCGAAGGACTATAAGCCCCGCCGTCCCCCGCCGTCCACCGTGAAACATGTTTCATGCCAAGGAACACGCCCGAATTAGTAAGAAATCTCGCCTCGGGGCAAGATTGCTTATGTCATCCCAGCTCCCCTCAGTGCCTGGAGGCGGGAATATTCTTATTATTCCTATAGCAGGAATCCGAGTGCTAGTATATGATAGAAAAAAGAAGCAGGGGAACATAAAACGAGCACAACGCCACCAGGTTTTTCCATCAGAAGTTGTATATTCCGAACCATTTTCAGAACAGACGCAACTCTTTCTCATCTTACGCCTTCTCTCGTAAATCTTAGATGGTTTCTTGTGATGCAGGCTCCGCGTGTTTATCTGACATGTTTTCCTAGCTTGGATCAGGGCTTAATGATGCAAGAGAAGTAAGAAACGTTGCAATAAGAGGATAGTAGGTAGGTACGATTTCTGGATTAAGCGATATGCCCGATGCCCGGCCCTAGCGGTATATTATGGGATATATTCTACCCCTATTTATCTCTCCTAGATAGCCTCGGGTTTCTTTTAATCTGATTAGATAAATTTCTGTATTTGCTCGAGAAGGGTGTCATGAAATGCTGTTGATAGGATTCATAGTTCCCTGTAGTCACCGGCAGTAACCCAGTCACTCGCAGTCCCCGGTCGTCCCCCGCAGTCCCCCGCAGTCCCCCGCAGTCCCCTGCCATCCCCCACGCTAAAATGTCTTACCTTGCAGGGCCCGCCGTCCGCCACAAAGACGGCCGTCCTGAGGTTTCCAGGACGGGTGTGGACCGTATTTTGCCGTCCCGTCCGGTCCAGGGCTCTTGGCAGTCCCCCCGTCGGGCCCTACGGGGGCCCCGGACCGTTGAGAACACTGGTAACAGATGGTTGAGTGCACGGGTGCTCACGAGGGGTGACTGCTTTCTTTTACTCGAGTAGGTGATGAAAGGTGCAAAACGCCTAAAGGTGGGCCCTCGGGTGCAACAGGAATTGCGTGGCAGCCGTTGAACCAATATTTGACAAGACACCGAGAAAGTGAAATGACACCTCCGGACAGCGAGAAATAGTCATTGATGTGGAAATGATTTAAACCCTCTACTTTAGCAAAACAAGCCCAATCAAAAGGTTTCGTCAGAAACTGTTGCTACTCCGGGCTAACCCCGACTGAATCTCTCTTCCAGGATGTATCTAGTCGTGAAGGTCTAGTCGATACTGCGGTCGAGACTGCCGAGACTCACGACATGTCTCGTTGTCTAATCAAATTCCTGGGGCGCTTGTCCTCCTCCTGCGATTTCACTGTCCCAACGTCGTCATCCGGCTTCTTTCAATTCCGGTATTGGGGTCACAATTTTGATCCTGTCACTTAGGAGGGAAATGCACAGAGTGTGATCTTCAACAGAACATTCTACCACTCTGAGGTAAGTCCGCTGTTCTCCTCCATACATTTGCTGCCTTATTTCCCCTCCTGAGTTCAAAGAATGTCACCTTTAGTAACCCCAACAATGTTCTCACATCACAAGACATAGTATCATTCTGGTATAAAGTTTTAGACCCATATCAGCAAAGATTATCCGGAGTTGGTCCTCTCGGAAAAGAAATCCAGTAATAAAAAAAACAGCTAACAGACAGAACCCTTGATTTGTAGGAG
>Ga0307513_10010005_pt1 | contig 11959 bp, 10 predicted proteins | sample 15_EM_MG_FD_202174 | JGI IMG/M metagenome (GOLD analysis project Ga0307513, IMG submission 202174) | Populus trichocarpa ectomycorrhiza microbial communities from riparian zone in the Pacific Northwest, United States - 15_EM | ecosystem: Host-associated > Plants > Roots > Unclassified | place... | reverse complement strand
TAAAAGTTGAACGCGTTCCAAATATCTTTGAAAATTTAAATTCTTTTGAGACGATGCTAAAAATGATAAAAAAAAAAACGATGCAAATGTATTAAAAATGTATTTTTTGGATTTTCAATGTTTTTCGCTATTTTTGAATTTTTTCATGAAAATTTATCAAACATGGGTCAAAAATTGGGTAGCAACACCAGCAACTCGGTTACATCTAACAGCCTTAGTCTCAAGAGTTTCTGGGGCTTATTTTTAATTGCTGGAGTAGCATCCCTCTTAGCTATCATTATATTCATGGTCATGTTTGTCTACAAGGAAAGGAAAATGTTTAGGCCTTTAAATTCCAGAATTTCCGTAAGGAGTAAAGTCCGCAATTTCTTCAGGATCTTTATTCAGAGGGACTTAAAATCCCATACTTTCAGAAAAAGTGGGCTGAATGACAGCAAGGGCACTAATCTGCCTAGTATGGGTGAGCCGAGCCCATCAGCCTATTCAGTTCAAACTATTTCTTTCCCTGGAGATGGAGATCAGTCTTCTACAAAGTCTGTTGGTTCCAGTCCAGATTGTCAAACATCTCAAGAGGTAGTAATAAATATTGATCAACTTACAAACCCAAATCAAGAAAGACTAGCAGCTTATGAAGTAGAACATGATCACAATTGACTTTCAGATGATACCATTGACAGTTTGACACTGGGAATTAAACTTATAGACCTGTAGATGCAGTTGTAGCATTGTAATATAATTGCACGCCATCAGAGGCCTGGCAATTCATGGGAAAGTCCAAAGGAACATGCAGGAGGCAATACTATAGAATACGTATTACTATGTTTGATTTCCTCGTTTGTGACACTCGAACTTCAAATTCTAAATATTGAATTACTATATATAACATATTTATAGCTAGGTAGGATTAAACTGAGTTTTAGAATTAGTAAATTATTATCACAAATTATAGATTTTCTTCAGCAATTTCCCAAGATATTGTAGGAATGCAAGCAGTTGCATACCTTGTTTGCGGCCACATAAATTCTACAGACTTTCCGGAGAAATTATATTGTGAAAACGAAAACAAAAGCATTATCCAAAATTAAGTTACCATGTTTTAAAGAAACCCCCCTCATATTTCCAACCATCTTCATGTTTTGGTCAGGATTTTTATTAAATTGTTCGGAAACAAATTAGAGGATGAAGAAAAGGTACCCTTCAAAGCATGTTCTGATATTCTTGTTCCTTTCTTTAAGGATATTGTTCATAGAAATGGGGTTGGCCCAAAACTCAACAGCATATGTTGGAGTGAACGTTGGTGTGGTTCTAGACTTGGAATGTTTTGATGTCAATATTGCTTTGTGTTGCATTATAATGTCCCTCTCAGACTTCTATATGCCACTCATGGTGACTACAAAACCAGGCTGATCCTCACCACTAGGGACTCCAAGAGAGATGTTGTCGGAGCAGCTGCCGCAGGTCCTTCTCTACCTCTCCATTTTTTCTGGTGTCCTTTTTCTTATACCTTTAGCTGTTAGTCATTGTCTTGATGGCATGTACTTGTCTTACCAGCCTGATCTTTTTTTACTGATTCCCAAATCAAGAATTGAAGGCTTGTATCAACTGAAGTGCCACATCAGATCGGCCTAGGAATTTCCAGCGGAGACCATGAGAGAGAAGGGGGAGAAATCAGTTTTTGGGGGCTGTCAGAGGGGTGGTCTGAGGTAACCGTTAGTATGCCATTGGGGTTTCGATGATGGGTCTGTGGGTAAGCCAAAAGGAGATGCATAGCACTGGTCATATATTCGGAGGCGACTTTCCTCCACTCAGCTGCCAGTGGTTCTTCTTTTTTGGGTGAGAATGGGGTTGCAATTTCTGGCCAAAATCGAGTGTGTTTTTTGTTGCAGGTTGTAACGCTTGGGTTTGTATGTACGAAAGTGATTGTGGTTTTAAATAATTTTTTATTTTAAAATAATAATTTTTTATTTTTTAAAATTATTTTTAATTAATATATTAAAACAATTTAAAAATATAAAAATTACAAATATAATTTCAACAATATTTTTAATTACATAGATTTTATAGTATCAAATAGTGGTGTTGGGATGTTGCCATTTAATGGGCAACAACATGTGTAGCCTACCCTAAGAAGTAGGAGGCTACAACGAAAATTGCACTAACCATTTGACAAAAATGGTGCAACCCATGTGCTGCCACCATTTGTGCCATAATTTATAGCCTCTTGCCTTACCATTGATGCCTATAAATAGAGGCATTATTTGAGAGCAAAATGAGAGAGAGAGTATAGAGTGATGTGAAGAGATCGAAGAAGAGAGAAAGATGGCAGCAGCCCTGCTGCCATATGCAGCATTGTGTAAGAGCTAGGAGTAGAGTTTAAGTGAAGTGATCCTCCTCCTCCATATATTTGTATTATATCTTTTCTCTATCTCTAATAATATAGACCTCTTCCGTGGATGTAGGTGGTTTGCCGAACCACGTTAAATTGTGTGTTAGTGTACTTAGCCTCCTATTGGCAATTATCAGTACATCACTGATCTGAATCCCCAACAAGTGGTATTAAAGCATATGGTTTCAAGTGGTGTTTGATTTTGCTCAAAAATGAAAGTTGTTAAAATTGTGTTTTGACCATACCACTGTGTAGAGGAGAAAGAGATGAGCACACTGGTGAAAACCGCGTCAAAATCAGACGTCGGACATGGCTGCACGCGCCCCCACGCGCGGGCGAGCAGGCTGGCCACGTGCGCCGATGCGCCTCACGCGTGCCATGTGTCTTCTTCACCTGGATGGGCTAACCTGACCCGAATACCAAACGACTTGACCCACGTGGCTGACTCGGATAAGGATGACATCATCATGACGTAAGCATGGGCGTCAACATGCACAGTTGGCATGCCATGTCAGCGTCTAGTTAGCTGTCACGTCAGCACAGTGGGACCCATCTGCCACGTCATCAGCCGCGAGTCGAGCAGAGTGGAACCGAGCCCAGTGGAGCTGAGTTGAGTTGAGTCGAGTCGCGAGCTGAGGGATAGGATTCTGTGTAGCGGAGTCTACGTGCAACTGGATCTGAGATTGAATCTGAGCCGTTGATAAGGCCAGAATTGTTTTGATCAAATCTTAGCCGTCTGAAATGCGATTTGGATGATTTTAGACTTGTTTCCAGCTAATTTGATCGTTCTGAATGCAATGGTATGGGCCGATCGTTGAGATTTGGACCGAAAGTGGTGGTGGTGAAGTATTAAAGAGAGATTGCCCGATCATGGGGCATTTGAAGGTCATCATGGTGGTCGATAAAGATGAAGAAGAAGTCACACACGTTTGCCCAATTATGTGTGTTGAACTGCTAAGTGGGGAATTTTTCAGTTGCCTTGAGGGAAGGCAAAATTGGGACACTCTGGAGACCCGATCATGTGGATGATTTGAGGTGGAGAGTGGAAATTGATGAAGACCAATCTTGACGAATCTATGCACTGGTAGTCTCGCCAGATGTTGAGAAATCAGGTATAAAACTAGGATACCTCAGATCACTTGTAAAGGAAAGCCGCAACAAAGCTAGCAAATGGTTGTATATACGGAAAGACAATACGATGGATAGATATGGCCTAAGAAGTTCTGTTTAAGAGATTGATTTTTAAGCGAGACCGGTGTGACCCCTCCAATCTTTCCTGGGAACTTGCTTAGTTGAAGGATTATCCATACGGTACTATTTTCGTTTATGTAACAGTTTGTTATGAAACTGTTGAAGACTAGCAGGATGATGACACAAAGGAACAGTTGGGTTCCATATGATCAAGAATCTGATGAAGTGGTGATTTCTCCAAAGAAGTTAGATTCGGTGACTGTGATTTCTCGAAGGGAGAATTGATGAAGACCCTGATAATGGAAGAGAAATACAGCAAAGGGATAAAGATTGACACCCTATTTTGACTTGGATAGGTGTTGTGACAGGATAAGCTGCTGTCAAACATAAGCAAGGAATCTGGAGAAATCTGGAGAACAGAAATTGCACGAGGACACACGGAGATTGTGCAAAAGTACCCGAAGGATCCAATGAGGTATTGTAATGAGACAACAGGTGCAAGGAGAAGAAGAGTTCCCAGATGAAGCTCAGAGCAGAGACTATGTGAAGGTTGTACAACAAGAAGTCTCTTGTGCTCTTAATAAAGGCAACAGGCGAAGACTTTCCAATGTATGCGAAGATGGAAAGAGAGTTGTTGTGGAGACACCTAATTGAGGGGGTGCAAACGCCTGTGATAAAAGGACCGCCTATCATGAAAGGCGAAGACACCAAAGAGAGTTGGTGTAGGTGGAGCTGTCAAGCAGAAAGGTATAGATGCTCCAAACATAGAAATCGAGATGGAGGATTGTGAGGTGTGTACCGCAACTTTCTCTTTCTATGTGGTCAGTGGCAGTGATCTCTCCTATAGTTCACATGGTGGTAGAGAATTTTAGAGCCACTCTGAAGCATCTCAGCTGTAGGGGGATGCGACCGCCTAAGAAAAGTGAAGGCACCTTGGAAAGAAGGTGTGAGGGCCACAATATGAGCCCAAGATCAGACCGTCCTATAACAACGGGCGAAGACACCTGAGATGAAAGGTGTGAGGGCCATGAAATGAGCCCAAGATTAGACTGTCGCATGACGACGAGCGGAGACACCTTAGAAAAGGTGTGAGGGCCATGAAATGAGCCCAAGATTAGACTGCCGCATGACGACGAGCGGAGACACCTTAGAAAAGGTGTGAGGGCCATGATAGGAGCCCCAGTTCAGAACACCCAGAGCTAATGTGATGGCTAGATATGAGTGGACAGGTGTATGGATAGCCAATGGAGTAGCTATGATGAGTATGAAGACAAATGCAAGATTGACTTTCATGGATATTGCCCCCATGCTAAAGATCAATGAACTAGAAGACATTTGCCTTGGAAGATAAGTGGGTGACTTATGGAGCATTAAGACGCGACTACTATGAAGGAGCAGAGGGCATGCGCAAGTTCCTGAAACAAGTTGACTCCTGTCAAGGTGGTGAGCTTGGTATTGGCATTGTAATACTCAGAGTATGAAGACAGATATGGATCAACCTTTAATTAATGGGTTGTCCCCATGGTTAAAGGTGGAGAGCTACCTGGACTCTTAAGACTAAGAGTGGGAGACTCATGGAGAAGTAAGGCGTGGTTCCTAGAGTGGAACAGAGGGCAGACGCAACTCCTGGATGAGTAGACTCTTGGAATAGTGGTGAGCTTGTGGTCATATTGAGATACTTAGATAATGACTGTCGCACTTGGAATATCCGTTTGAGGGGGTGTTGTAAGCTTTGGTGTGAAGCTTGATAAATCATTCCGGATCGAGCATGGTTGATACGCTCGAAGGGGAATGTTGTGTCCTAGAGACAAGCGTTAACACTCTTCAGATGTGATGTGGGAGACCATCTGGTTGAAGTGATCCTTTGGTGTGAGCAAGGGTGTGCTTTGGTAATTCTGGTGATTGAAAGGTGTAGCAAGTACATGTAAACTTGGCTAAAGATGCTCTCGGAATGGTAAGCTTGGAAGAGTTGTAGGATGCAAGCTTGTGCTGAAGAGGCAAGAGAACAATTGCCCATATAAATGTCAAAGGGGGTGATTGTTGGGATGTTGCCATTTAATGGGCAGCAACATGTGTAGCCTACCCTAAGATGTAAGGTTGCCATTGTCAAAAGGCTACAATGGAAATTGCATCAACCATTTGACAAAAATGGTGCAACCCATGTGCTGCCACCATTTGTGCCATAATTTATGGCCTCTTGCCTTACCATTGATGCCTATAAATAGATGTATTATTTGAGAGCAAAATGAGAGAGAGAGAGAGAGAGAGAGAGAGAGTAGAGAGTGATGTGAAGAGAAGAAGAGAGAAAGAGTGAAGTGATCCTTGTCCTCTATGTATTTGTATTGTATATTTTCTGTATCTCTAATAATATAGACCTCTTCTGTGGATATAGGCGGTTACCGAACCACGTTAAATTATATATCAGTGTGCTTAGCTTTCAATGGGCAATTATCAGTACATCACCGGTCCGAATCCCCAACAAGTGGCACAACTGGATTTTCACTGTTCTGCTGCTAGTAATGGTGTTTGGATTTTGGGAAGCGGATGGTTTGCTGGCTGTCTGTCGGTTTGAAAGGAGGAAGAAGGGGACAGGGCATCTAATATATGTAATTCTAAATTTTAAGGTTGTCTTATTTGTTAGGTAAAAGGAATCTGTTGTTTTCATATTTTTATTTTGATGGGACAGTGCAGGTTGATAGCAATTAATCTTTTATAAAACATTTTGTAATTTTAGATAATGCTTGAAATTACATTAATTATTGTTTTCTAAAATATTTTTATTTTAAAATATATAAAATTTTATTTTTTAAATTTTATTTTTTAAGTCAATATATTCAAATAATTTAAAAATAAAATTATCTGTGAAAATAAACATTAAAGATGTGGTCTAGGAATAGTCTTTTGTCGCTGGTCCATGTACTTTTTGGCTTGGAGGTAGGTGTGGTGGATTTACAATATTCTTTAAACATATACCATACCTCAAAAAATTAAAAAAGACATACTTTTTATTTTAAAAAGGCATAAGTTATCTCCCATCCAAACACAATTTTAAATCTTAATTCTTAGCTGGCTCTAGTTTGGAAGTGCCGAAACAAACAATAAAATATTTTTTTAAAAAATAACTACCACACAAACATAAATACTTTTTAATTTCAATTATTATTATATATAAAAAAAATATTTCCTTCTCAACCATTGGTTTTGCACAACGTAATCTTCCTTCCCCTTATGAATCTCTTCTCCTGTTATGAAGCAGTACTCCAATATATATATGTGTCTCATATGGTAGAAGCAAAAAACATTTACCCATCAAATTTTACTGTATGTTATTTTTATTTTATTTTTTAATAAAAAAATAAATTAAAATTGAAATAAATAACTTATAAAATAAATGTGTTTTCATATATTTCTTAGTCAATGAAAGGTTGACACTAAAATTAGATATTCAAGATATATCTTGTCATAAATACAAGATCATATCAATAAAAAAACAATCAATAAAATAATGTCATATTGAAAAAAGACCTGAGAGCCATATAAACCTCTATAAATAGAAGGTCTCAACCAAGAAAAAGAAGTAAGGAATTTTTGGAGATACAAATTTTTTTCAAGACAAACTTTTTAAATAAGAAATCTCTCTCTTCAAGTAAAGAAGTTCTCTCAAAAGTTTTCAAGCTTCTTTCATTTATGCTTGACGACTATAAAAAACAAAGCTTTGTTGAATCAAGCCTAAACGTTCCATAGGAGTTTTTCAACAACACTTTGAAGACAAATCATCAACAACACTTTGAAGACAAATCAAAAGTACTTATTTAAAGCATTAAATCATTAAATCTCGCTTCACAATACACACCAAAATTGGAGTTCTTGCAAAGCACAAATCTTGGTTTAATTTCACAAATAAATCAAGTCACTATGTACCAAATCCAAGGGAAGAATCAAAGAATTTTCTTATTCTTTTGAAAAAATATTTTAAATAGAGATTATACATGGTCATATATTTAATAAAATCATATATTTATATATGTGTGCTTGTTTAATTTCAGGTTCTCAAAATTATGAATGCAAATGTCTCAGACATCAAATTAACCAGTTTATGTTTATATTTACAGAAGAAAGAGTGGTTAGCAACTTGTCTAGAGTAGTGGTAATCATATGGTGTTTCGTTGTGCTGATCCTCACACAGAGTTGCACTGTCAGCTTAACAAGCCTGCTTACGGTCCAGAAGCTGCAGCCTAAAATCACAGATGTAAATGAGCTCATTAGAAGGGGGAGTATGTGGGCTATCAGAGAAGTTCTTATCTTCTGGAAATGTTGTTATATAGGCTTGGGATTCGAAGAGTCCAAGCTCATGGGGTATAAATCTTATGAAGAATACGACAACCTTTACTCCAGAGGAAGTGGAAATGGTGGTATTGCTGCTGCTTTCGGCGAATTGCGATATGCGAAAGTGTTTCTGTCAGAGTATTCCACTAAATACACCGCAGTTGCTCCTATATTTCAAACAGGCGGTTTTGGCTTTGTAAGTTCACTTTCCTATTTCTCTGTTTTGCTAATGCTCATTTAAGTGCATACATAGTTCATACTGTTATAAAATTCATATAAACCATTCTTGGGCCTCAGCGTTGAGACGATTCTTCGTTTTGTGACTTTCAGGTCTTCCCTAAAGGTTCTCTTCTTGTGCCTGATATATCAAGGGCAATACTAAATTTAACTGGATGAGGTAAAATAAAGAAAATCGAGAATGCGTGGTTAGGCAAGCAAAGCAGTTGTCCAGATTCCGGCACCTCGATTTCATCTACTAGCCATAGTCTCAAGAGTTTCGGGGGATTATTTTTAATTTCAGGAATAGCTGCACTTTCTGCTCTTATTATCTAGAACGTCCATATGGACTAGAATTCGAAATTTGTTAGGAATCTTCTTTCAAAGGGACTCGATCTACAGAATTTCTAGACAAAACGAACGGAATGACCACAGTGGAATTAATCTGCCTTAATTTGTCACGCCAAGCCCACCGGTGGATTCAGCTTTCACAGAACTTCCTGGAGATCCATCCTTAACTGAGGATGACTCGAGTCCATCTACAGAAATATTAGTCAAGCTTAGGCATGATTCACATCTATTTTCTAAAGTGCGGAACCAAACCCGACTTCTAAATAATAAGCTAACAGTGTAAAAGCTACCTTTTATTTTATTGAAAAAAAAAAAAAACTAACACCAATACCTTTCTGTATCTTATTTTCATTTAAAACAAAACAAAAAACAAAATAAAAAATAAAAGGATACCAAACAGCCCCTTACATTATTATAGAATCTAGGGAAATGGGTTGAGGAGGCTGGGATTTGGTGCTTTTTATTTTTCAAATCTTCAAATACTCAACTTATCAATCAACTTTTTTTGTATTAAAATGCATTTACTCAAAAGTTCTATGAATAGAGAGGTCAAGAAAAAGATGACCCATTATAAAAACTTAACAATGGTCAAAACTGGTGGAAAAAAAGGTTGGCAATTAGGTGTTAGACCCATCTCCTTTGTGCCCTATAATATACCAGGTTCAAGCACATGTGTGTTTAACAAGATATCAAACTTATTTTTTTTTTGCTCAGCCACGTATCAAGGCCAAGCGCTTGTGGATCTGGCAAGATGTCAGACTTAACTCTTCTAGGCTAAGTTATATGTCAGGCCTAAATGCTTGTGGGTTTGACAAGATGTCAGACCCAACTTTCTTGGGATTAGTTACGAGCTAAACCCAAGTACCTTTGGACCTAGAAGGATGTTAGACTCAATATCTTTGGGTCTAGGATCGTCCCTGACCTAAACGTACAATAGGGGAACCCAGATTCATCATCTCCCTATGCTCTAGCTTTGTAAAGTTCCTCTAAGAGTCAGCTATGTGTCCATAAACATTAATACTAATTATAAGGGTTGATCCCATTAGTATTAATGTTGTGTATGAAATGATATAGGATTACCTTCTATAGATACGTGGTACTCCCCTTACCACTAATTCTATGTAAGAAGACACTTGCATTAACGTAATGTTGATGTAAGAGACTCCCACCCCACTTGAATGTGAAAAAAAAAAAACTTTCAAACTTTAAGAAACAAGTTTAAGGTGCAAAAGTTATAAATATTTTTTGAACGACCTAGATAAAGGGTTCACAATCTTCATTCTCTTACAACATATTTTCAGCATATATCATACATGAGCTAACAACAAATATTTTTATTTTTAGAATTTAATACTCATTTACTACAACTTCTCACTATGAAGTTACTGACTTAATCATTAGAGAATTCCAAAATCCTATTAATATGGACTATTTTGCAGGAATCAATGCTTCTATCACCAATCTTCTGGGCCATCAGTTATGAAGAATAGAAAATTAACATGAATATGTGATCCTTCATTGTCCAAACGTTCAAAAACTCAAACGTTTAAAAACTCTTACTTAGCATACTAGATTCTAGAGCATCATCACCAACCATTCAATTTTCGCATTATAATAATTTTTTTTACAGCTTCCTAAATTCACATTCAAAGTGATAATTAACATGCGAGCAAAATGATCTAAGAAATTTCAAGATATTAAATAAGTAATCCGCAATTATTTGTACGTACTAATGTATTTACAATTTGATATAGTCTTAAAAAATTCATACTCAAGAAGATCGATGAAGGGGGAGCGTAACCCCTTGCCAACGACACCTTAAAATTTAGAATCTGATGATAATGCAACAACCATTGACCACATGTACTTTGATTTAGTCAAGGTAAACGCAATGAAATAAGACAACGAATATCTTTGATTAGTATTAGTATTAATCCCACTCCAGAAACTACTCCATGGAATCATACGCGATCTATCCATACATCCAAGTGCATCTGCTTTGCCTGTCTTGTTGACATTAGATGTCAATATGAGAAATTTCCAAGTAAATGCAAATGGTTCGGAATCCTCCTCTTCCAAAAAAATTTTTAACAAATAAGTTAAATAAATTTAATGATGCTGGTTTGAATCAGCTAGATGGTTGACCCTCGTGAGGAGGTATTTGTACGCTCCACCTTCGGGTTCACAGTATCTGTTTTACATGTCTTGTTGACATTAGATGTCAATATGAGAAATTTCCAAGTAAATGCAAATGGGTCGGAATCCTCCTCTTTCAATTTTTTATTTTCACATTTGATGATATGGGTATGAATCAGCTAGACGGTTGATCCTCAAGAGGAGGTATTGTACGTTCCACCTTCGGGTTCTTGAAAAGGCATCCCGTAAAAGGAGAGATGAGGTTTAGATGATTTTTTGATTGGTGTTAGAGTTTTATTAATAAAAAAATTATAAATTATAAATTTACTATTTTTATTTTTATTTTTATTTTTATTTAATAAAATTAAACACAAAATAATATTGATTTATATAAATTTTAATTACAATGAGCTTTTACATAAGAATACATGTTATAAAATAATATAAATCTATTTCATACTAAGGCTTATAAGATGCATAATTAAACCCTCGACATGATAGTTGATGTGAGATATGATTAGTATCATCGTAGCCCTCTTAGTTGAGGGGTTTGGGAGATGATATAGAGCACATAGTTCACGTTTCTACAAATGACTGGTTGGTTAAAAGAAATGAAAGAATTAAATTACAACTGAAATTGCTTGAGTAAAACAGTGTTTTCTCAGCCATATATATACACGTAAAGTCTGTTACAATGGAAACTCTTTATAAGAGTTGTAGTTACGAAAGGATTCATCTGCAGAGATAGGAACAATGCAGAGACAGGAACGAACAGAGAACTGGAAACAATGAAACACTGTGTGACAAATATCAGTGTTTATCCACAATCTTAGTATTGTGAACGTTATCCTTATCATTCCCCCGTAAACTGGCAGGGATATCTGTCACAGAAAGTTTATCCCGGAGGTAACAGAACCGACCAGCCGTGTGTCCCTTGGTAAAAATATCTGCAGGTTGTAGAGAGGTGGGAACGTGTTGAAGTAGTATATCTTTGTTGGCCACCTTTTCTCTGACAAAGTGGTAATCCACTTCAATGTGTTTTGATCTGGCATGGAAAATAGGATTGGAGGCAAGAGCTAAGGCACTTATATTGTCACACCATACGACTGGAGCAGAAGCAAGAGAAACCTGCAACTCATGCAACAACATTCTCAGCCAATACACCTCAGCTGTCACTAGAGCCAAACACCTGTATTCAGCTTCAGTACTGGATTTTGACACTACAGGTTGTTTCTTAGCAGACCAAGATATGAGATTGGACCCAACAAAAACACCATAGCCACAGGTGGAGCGTCTGTCGTCAGGATCACCGGCCCAATCAGAGTCACAATAGGCATTGATTGCAAAAGAACC
>Ga0307513_10010003_pt1 | contig 11961 bp, 21 predicted proteins | sample 15_EM_MG_FD_202174 | JGI IMG/M metagenome (GOLD analysis project Ga0307513, IMG submission 202174) | Populus trichocarpa ectomycorrhiza microbial communities from riparian zone in the Pacific Northwest, United States - 15_EM | ecosystem: Host-associated > Plants > Roots > Unclassified | place... | reverse complement strand
TGATTGTCTTCAAATACTTTTTCAAAATATTTCATACCACGATAATAGAGACCACAAACCTTGGCTGGTTGGCCTGGATATTCGATATTAACAAATGTTCCTCTAACAGTTTTATCTTTCTCAGGTGTCATTGCCTCAATGCTATCAACATTTACAGGCGTTTTATTTGATTTAGCATGAATGCTATGTCTATTTACTGTTTCTAATGGTTTCATCATTTTCATTTATCCTCCTAAAAGGGATGGTTTTTAATAAATGTGAGGTGGCCTATCAAAAGGCACTTCCGTAATGCTAGCGTTATAAGTTGCGTTGTCATATGAGGAAATGGCTACATTGTTTGTAATAGATGGTGGAGTGGTTATAAGAGGGGTTGCTCCGTCTCCAATGCATGTGGCTTGTGCTGGTGTTCCAGTTCCTAAATTCACAAAAGGGTCATAAATTATTGAATTCACATCGGTATAAGGGGTTTGTGTGAATTGAAGGCTGAAAGTGGTGGGAGTTAAGACAGTGATGCTGAATATCTGTTTATTTACTTGCTGCATTCCATAGGAATAGGGAATCAATAGTCTAACTTTCTGTCCAGTGATTAGGTTATGATTTGATGCTGTTGTCACTACAGCAGGGATTGCTTGTGTAATAGCTGTTACCTGCATTAGGTTAGGGATAAACATATTGTCAACAATAAGCATAATAGTACCTAAGGGAAGGGACAAATTGTCCCCTCCCAATTTATTAAACGTCAGCTCTCCATGCAGTCCATGCGATAATATCGCCTGGGTTTGCACCGATGATCGCTGATGTAGATTGAACCAACAGACCAGTACCAACATTAAAGCCTTGGAATTGCTCATTAGTTGTAGCATCATCCAAGAAGTCTTGGTTGTAAGGATTTTGGTTAACATAAGACACAGGTGTTGGGCTAGGGCCTGCACCAATAGATTCAACATAAGCAAAAGTAAATGGAACACTTCCAACAACTGGCCATGTAAAGGCTGTAAAGGCTGTTGAGTCAATACCACTACCAATTACACCACCGACATTGGTCAAAGGACCAAAGGTAAGTGTACTTGCTGTCACTGCTGTAATAACAGCTTGCAGGTTGTTTAATTGCACCATGCCAAAAGCAGCAGGTACTCTAAAACGAACTTGCTGACCAACGGTATAACGATGATTAGGATCAACGGTTATAACCAATGATGAAGCTTGTGTTGCAGCATTGATTTGAACTCTATTTGGATAATACAAAGGTCCAACAGGGATCTTACGAACAACATAAGCTGTTTCATCTGATAGGAAGTTAGCTCCCAATAGGAAAGCTCCTCCTACAACAGTAAACGAAGTTGTTGTTGGAACAGTTGCAACAGTGAAAATCATTCCACCGATCTGCTTAATGGCAACGTTGTTCGTAATGATGATTGTATCTCCAACAGCTAAGCCATGAGCTGTAGATGTAGTAAATACACCAGTAGCTCTAACAATAGTTGTTCCGACAACAGCAGCACCATAAGCAACACTTCTTGTCCCATCATACAGAGTAATACCTGGAGCTGGAGGAAGTGTCGATGTTGAGTTAATCTGGAATGGCAGTAATGCAGTACCACCAGCATTCAAACGATAGCCATTTGTATTATTTGGACTAGTATAATCCCAAAAGGCTGTCTGCCAGTTGAAAAATCCAGTACCCAAGCTTCCAAATGAGGTTTCATTAATCAACTGAATTTTAGTTGGTAAAAACCCTGTATTAACGTTGATGCTAGCAGGAAATGTAGCAGGAACAGTGAACTGGCCCTGAAGCATAAAATGTTCAGCAAAAGGCATAAACCGACCTCCTTTATGAGTGCGTTGTGCGTAGGTTAAATATCCATGCATCATTCAAGATACGTGGCACCTGAGCAAATTTATAAGCACCCAACTGTAAACGACGAAGTGGATCGGTAGGTCCACCTGGCGGTGTATAAATAAACGATGCAGTAGCTGACGTTAAGTCAATCATTGCATAGGCTTCTTGTCCTGTTACAAACAAGTTGTAAACAGTATTGCCATTCAATGAAGAAGTTAGGTTGAAGGAACCACGTGAGCTATAAAGGAAGCGTACGTTACCTACTGAACCCCATTCTGCATTTAACACATTCATGTTTGATGGATACTGTGCTTGTGAGATAAAACCAGTGACGGCTTCCAAATCATCAAGAATCGCTGTATTCATCATTCCCCAGAAAGCTTCTCTTACTGGGGCTGTCATTCTGTTACTTGTTGACCAACTGGTAAGTAAAACTTACTAGTTGGCGGGCCAAATCTTCTCAGCTGGCCTCTCTATGTCTCCATAGAGTTCAGAGCACCGCATCTCAATAATCAGCATTTCCTGTTATGAAATTATAATTGCTGATTTCTGAGTCTTCTCGCTTGCTGCGTTCAGGCTGATCAGGAAAAGGAAAATCTTTTGAGGCTATCCACCAAAAATCGGGATTTAATAAACTGCATTCTTTACAGAAATCCAAGACTTCTTTAAAAGAACACTTTTGATGATAGTCCCTCATTCCCATTGCATAATGCCCACCATATGGACGATCGATTTGTACAATCGATTCTCCATCTTTTGGTTGCTTATCCATTATGTGATTCCATTTCATAATCTTGCCCCTTGTTATCCTTCTGCGCCTACGCAGCTTCTAGGAACTCCAAGTCAATTAGAGAAGATTTTACTTCGGCACACATTTTACCGAATTTCAAAGTACCCTCGATATTATCGCTGATCATCATCGCATCATTCCCCAATAGTGCTAGAACGACAGTATCGATGTCTGATCGTGATAATTCCGTTGGATTATCTCCATTAGTACCATTTGTACAGTTAATTACAGAGGCAGTAGAGGCCAACATATTACGAATCAATTCATCTTCTGTTTCTCTCATAGATTGCGCTAGGAGTGATACAGTTTGGTTAAGGACAGGGTCCTGGTTGATGAACATGACTTGGTCGGTAATTGTTACATAGGTACCGTAAAAGTCTAGTCTAGCATCAATATCAATAGCATTTAGTACTTGGCCAGGAGGTGTTAAACCTGAATCTGGAAGAGGTACTGTTGCTGTTTGTAGGTTTGTATACCTACGGTATCTGGCAATGCGTCCACTATTAGGTGGAAGCTCTTTCTTCAAAGCCATTTGCTTGTGGATCAACTTTGGCATTGGACGGCTTAACAGCACGTTATCAAACCATTGCTGCACAGGCGCTGGCAGTGAGTTAGTTGTAGTAATTGTCATCTAAGGGTTATTCCTTAATTTATGCCCCCTTAGCATACTGTTGTGACATTTCCCATACGTCTTTGCCTGGCTTCATTGCAGAAAATTTATCTGCCTGCGATTTAAGAGGTGTGCCAAGAGCGTTACCAGAGACAGGCCTATTAGTATTTTTTAATATCTTTTCGGCTTTAGCACTAGTAGGAGCTTCTTTCATAGTATCCTCATATTTATCGGACAGTTTTCCTAATTTATACGCCGTTTCGGCAGGATTTTTTGAGGTCTGTACTTTATATGCCAAGGCAGGATCGGTTTTGATTAAAGGAATGGCATAGTTTTCAATCACAAAGTCGTAGTCTTGATACTTCTCACGGGCCGTTTGTTCCGTGATTTCCATGCGCTGTTGCTGGGCGTATTCATGAACGATCTTTCGAGCTGCTTCATTGGCCTTTTTTTCGGCCATTTTCTCCGCCATTAATCTGGCTTGTCCAACTGTTATAGAGTCATCCTGGTCAAGATTGGCAAATTCATCTTTCTCCTCAACAGGCTGAGGAGTTGGCTGGTGAGACAGTCTTTGCTCTAGATCAGCAATTCTTTGTTGCTGGAGCTTCATAACTTCATTAGCCCGCGACCAATTGACATCAACTTCACTCTTTTGTTCAGCTTTTGGCTGTTCTACATGAGTTTCGACTTGTGGTTGTTCTTGCTGTTCCTGTGAAGCTTGTGCTTCGATAACTTCTTCTGTCATAATGTCCTCATGCGGCGACCATGATTTTCGCCCGTAAATTGTTTATAGTCCGTTAGCCGACTCCGCTAGTAAGTAATGATGTCAGCAAGGTTACATGTCTTGCCGAGTTCCTTAAGGGAACTAATCACCTCTGGAACGGGTTCATTTGCCCCTTCCATAGCCCACGTAGGCCATGAACCAGGTAAAGCCCATTCTAAAGTTAACACTCCAGTTTTGTTATCTACACCAAAGCAAAGGCATGAAAGCATCATTGGTGGCTTCCTATTGAAGATTACCATCCGCTTCATCTTGATGATGTCTGGACGAGTTGGAAAAGGCTTGGCATGAAAGAGAATGTAATATTTCTCTTCTTGCTTTTTGCATTTCTCCATTTCGATGATTTCTTCAATATCTTTCATTAAGCGAGTACCCATCGCTTGACGGGTTTCACCTAATTGCTGCTTTTGTGCTTGATAAGGTAGATGGAGCATTAGGCGTACTTAGAGAATTTAGAGCGTTGAAGCTTTGCACCATCTTTTTTAGCGCAAGCATTTCTCATTTCAAAGTATGCATTACCACGTTCCTGGTCATTTGGAAATGCCACGGAAGGGTTAAAAGTTTCATCGTCAGAGGTGTACCCTTTGTCGAAAGGAATTGCGCCTTCTGACATCTTTGGTCCTCTGTCTGGATCACCTTTTTTCATAATACCTCCAAAATATATAAAGTAAATTATTTACTTTACACTATATTGATAGCTTAAGAATTATTTGAATTCAAGAAATTAATAGCAATTATTTGAGTGGTTTGCTAAAAATAATGCGCGTCGAGTAAAGGAATTTTCTCGATGTGACCATTAGGGTCCTTTAAGGCTTGGCTCCTATGAATGGTTCATAGGAGTCTTTTCACTGCTGAGGCTGAGGTTTTTTTGGTTTAGTCTCAGCTTCGGCTTGTTTGACATCACCAGTTAAAGCCATAGCATCGGCTTCGGCTTTTGCCTCTTCTTCTGCTTGTAATGCTTTCTGTTTACCTTCAAGATCAACAACAAAGTTAGCCAATTTAATTAAGCGATCTTCATGCATATCTTCAAGTTCATGCATTGTTTTCGCATTTGTAAGGGCTGCTGCTGCTCTATCTTGTACAGCACGTGCTTTATGTTCCTGTGCCCACGCAATGTCAGTAGCGACCCTTGCTTTGCGTTCTTCGGCTGATGCGAAATCGTTTTGTGCTTTTGCTTCCAATGAACGAGCCAATGTTTCTGATTGAGTAACCTCTTGTAAGAATTGCATTTGTTGTTGTTTACCCATTTGTTCAGCTCTTTTCTCTGCAAATTCGAGTAATTCTTTCTTGCCTGGAAGGGTGGATTGTTCGAGTAAGTAGGAGTCTGGAATAGAATCAGGGATGATCTGTTTAAGCTGCACAGCATCCAAAAATTTGAGTTGACGTTGAGTACTTGTAAGTTCACCTTCGTCCACAATACTATGATATTTCGTTTCAAATGAGTTGCTGAATTCTTGTGTAGGTTCTTTGCCAAGAATTTTAGCTACTTTACCAGGTTCAAAATTCTTCTGAACAAGATCAATCATTAAGTTTCCTAATGAAATTTGAGATTGGTTAAGGCTATCGAAGATACTTCTGAGACCAACTAATCCAGCACCTTGTTTTAGTTTCATCAGAATACCAGACATTTCTTTAGCACCCATATTCTGAGCAAATAGTTCTTCCGGTCCTACTATAGACATGATTTCATCTTCTACAGTCTTGATAAGTTCCATCCATCCTTGAGCTACTGGTGGAGCTGGAATTGGGGCTACATCTGTAGCAAGATTGGAAGATTGTTTGAAATACAAAACCTTTCCTGGACCTTGGAAGAAAGCGTCTTCAGGGTTAACTAAAGCATCTTCTTTAACCATCAATCCTGATTGAACTTGAGCATCTAGAATATCAAGAAGTCTGTTACGACGACGGTTTAATTCTACTTGGCTATCACGTAGATTTCTTGGAAGACCCATATAACGATAAGCATAATCTTGGGCTTCTGGATAATGGTAAGCGGTAAATGGGATGAAAGGTAGACGATCAATGCCCCAAGGGGCTACTTCTTCATAAACAAGCTGATTGTTTACAAGACAATGCATCTTTATAGTGGGCATGTAAGCTGTGATTAGCTCAATATTTGGATTATAAGATTTAAACATTCCAAACTGTTCGCGATTACCTTTCCAGTCAATAACCTCGCCTGTACGACGGTCAAGAACCTTCTTAACTTTCTTATAATCCTTTGTCCAATATTCATCATAGGCATACATGTCAATGTGATATTGATACCAATTCTGCGCCAAATATTGAAATTTTCCATCTTTTGCAGCATACCCCTTAAATAAGGCATTTCCTTTTTGATCTTAGGGAAAATGCTTTCAAGTTGCCTTGGTGTTATATATCTTCTTGTCCATACCCAACCACAATCTTCTTCAAAATTCTGCCAATATGGGTCTGTAAGTATTGCAGCATAAGGAATTCTAGATGATCTTACTTCACCATTTTCAGGATCACCTCTAAAGTCCATCCAGATTTGCATTAGATTCAAACCACATGTAATAGCACCTGTAAATGAATCTGAAATCTTTTCATATGTTGAATCCTGACGCATACACCAATTTATGACTGTAGATAGTTGGTCAGCTGTTTCTCCACGATCGGGATCATTATCGGCAGGGATTACTTGTGTTGAAAGTCGCTTATCTCTTTGATAACCTCCAACCATGTTGATGATACGCAAAATCTTGTTAAAGATTAGGTTCTTCTGGTTGCGATAATTCATGTTGTAGGCGTTGACCCAATCTTGTTGACCTATCGTCATCTTAGTGTCAAGGTCAGCCTGGTACCACCATTGCTGAAAGAGAGCTTGGCTTTGCTGCCATTTAGCATCAAGTTCCTGGGAAATCGAATTCGTTGTTGGCCAAGTCATGTAAACCTAATATTAAATTTTTTATTTTACATAGTAGATATTTTTTGATTTGTCTGCTAGTGCATTATTGTCAAGAGCCAAACTTTCATTTGTGCGACAATTTAAAATAATTTTTACACATAAAATGTTTAAATTAAGTGTCATACTATTGACAAATAAATGGAAACTAAGACAAAATTATGAAACTGTCACTTGCCTTGCAGTATGAAAAAATTTTGGTTTTGATAAGAAATGAGTGGAATAAATAAGAAAATCACTTTCGAAGATAGAAAAATTATTGAAGAACTTCTTCATAAAAATACTAGACATCGAGAAATTTGCGAAAGATTACAGATTCATCCAACATCGCTTTATAGAGAAATAAAGAAATGCAAAGACGAATACAACGCTGAAGAAGCTCAAAAGCAATATGGTCAAAGTAAAAATCTTATAGATTGGGAAATTATAGGCAAGCGTTTCGGTTTATTGGTTGTAATATCCTATTCTAACATATACAAAAAACGGAGTTGGTGGCGTTGTAAATGTGATTGCGGAAAAGAATGTATTATTTCCCGACGCATTCTTACAGAATACTGTAGTCCTAGAAGACCACATAGTTGTGGTTGTATCGCTAAACAAGCTAAAGGACCAGGAATTCAAGTTCCAATTGAAGAAGCAGCTTTAAGAAAATTTCAAGATCTTATAAAATTTAGAAAAATAAATGGTGATTGTTGGGAATGGACAGGATACAGACAAAAAGGAAGGGTTCCAAAAACCTCTTGGAAAAACAAAAGCATGGGTGTTCGCAAATGTATGTATCTTTTGATGAATGGTACAACATATGAACCTAATCCAGTTTTCACGACTTGCGGTAATATGATGTGTTTTAATCCAGAACACATAACGCTAGAACGACCAAAAAACAGGCAGTTTTATGAATAATTGCGATATGGATGGAATAAAACAGCTAAGATTTTGATGCATAATTTGGGATTGGTGAAGGAATGATCATCTTCGACTACGCGACATTAGCCTGCAACAAGCACCGGCGGCATTTTATAGAGCATAAAGGATATAGTAAATGGAATAACACGCCAACAAACACCGATTATTACACTGATGGAGTTCATGGCCCGAAAGTTGATTGGCTTCCCGATTACGAGTCCTACTATGCAGCAGCGGGGGAAGATAGGCCGATTGAAGCTATTGTCAATTTATGGGCTAATGAAATTTCATTAGGAGGCTCAGGAACACATCAAATATGGTGTGATATTTCTTATATATATGCTGCAGATATACATGAATGGCTTGATAAAAATTTATTAGATTTCAAACCACAACAATTAAGAATGCGCCCCGACGGCGACACAACGCCTTGGCATGAGCTGAAAGAGAAGTGGTTAAATGAAATGATTGAATGGCCTAAACTTGAAGCTGCTACTCAAGAAAATATGAAAAATGTTTATACCCGAGGAAATAAGCCAGAAATGGCATTCGAACCAGAATCAAGCCCAATGATCGAGACATGGAAGAAATACGGCGTTACTTGCTTTGAGGTGCATGATGGACAGTGAGAGCTATTTCTGACTGTGGATAAATGTGAATGCTAATTTGACATTCATTAGTAGATTTCAGTAGGTTACAAATTGTAACCGACTGAATCAACCGTACGATTTTATCGTACAACTGGAAAAATTAGAATGATAGAAAAAGAAAAATGCCAGTCTTGTGGATGGGTTTCAGAGAATGTTGAATGCATAGGTATCTGGCATTGTCCTAATGCTTTCTGTAGAGGAAGTGGAGGTGCTTGGTTTAGGGACACTCTAAAAAGTTATAAAGATTGCGATGATGGCGTTAGTCATACAGTAGATGATAAAGAATGGAGAATGAAAGCTCGAATTTATATGACAAGGCAGAAAATGAGAAGATTTTTTGGATTGAAACACAATTTATAGGTTTCGAATGAAGGTAAACACAAATTGCCTAAAAGCTATCCTAAATATTTCTGGAATACTGGAAAAACTTACTCCAGAAGATAGAGTTACTGTTCTACAATACGGTGTAAATTATGCATTTGGTGAATTTTGTCCTAAATGCGGACACACAACTTATGATTATGATGAAAATGACTGTAAATGTGATAAAATTATGTAACAGTGGCAGAGTGGTTATTGCTCTCCATAAAATGGATGGATGTTGCATTGATAGCCAACTTCGAAATGGGGGTAGATGCAACTCGTAGGTTCGAATCCTACCTGTTACTATTTAGGAGAATAATGATTGAAATTCATATTATTGCATTAATTTTTGTTTGTATCGGTGCTTTTATTTTAGGTTATGCACATGGTTATTGGAAAGGCGCTGACCATGGAAGTGATATAGCATGGATTGAATTTTATAAACATTTTAATTTAAAAAAGAAAGAATAAATTAACGGCACGGTCTTGCCGTTAAAGGAAGACATCCTCTAGTGTAGATCATTAGAAATGTTAGGGAATCCGTTTCCTGATAGTTCCTATGACTAATCTTTAGCTGTTGGGGATTCCCGATGGAGGCCACTAGAGATATTGGGGTAAGCGTTGCTAGCTTCACCCTCTTTAAATTCGCGCTCACGGCGATAATGTAGGCTCGGATTGCCTGTAGTAGGGAGAAGTGACCATAAGTAATGCGGACCGCAAATCCAAAATTACGTCTGGCGAAGCAACACAGTGAGATTTTAAGGCAGTGCAAGCCTTGAGGGAAGCCTGTCGTGCAGGTAGTGGAATGTTGAAGGAATGGCCACTTAAAATAGTATTCCGGAGGAGTTGCTTCCGAAGTATAACAAGCAAGTGAGTGGCTCAACGGTCTTATGTTCAACGAGCTAGGTTACCCGTTCCTGCTTCATGGGCGAATACGGGGGTTTGCCTCTTTAGCTCATCTGGTAGAGCACCTGTTTTGTACTCAGGATGTGGGGAGTTCGAGTCTCTCAGGAGGCATTTAGTGAATACGGAAGTTTATGTCTTCATACGTGGTGTTTGCGTGGGTTCGACTCCCACTGAAGACAGAAATAATATGTAGTGATAGATGGAAAAGTTCGCAACTTATCTAATCATCATAAAATAGTATTTCGGCGGGGAGACGTCCCCGTTTTTTTAGAGATAAATATCAAGAGGAAGTTAAAAAAGCAGTTGATTTATTAGCTAAATTTATTGGTAATCATTCTGAAATTGAGTCAATATTATGGGTTTCAGCCACCCTTACCATGATTGTCAATGTATATTATACAAATGACATATCATATCATGAATTTTCCCAAGAAATGATTTGTTTTATCAAACATGCTAAATCTAGATGGGAAAATTAGGGAATATATGACAGATAAATTTGCAGAGTATTACAATACACCAGAAAAAATTAAAGAATTGTCCGAATATGTTAATCTAAATTTTCGACTTATTTGGACAAAAATGCTTTCAGAAATGCGTAGAAAGCTTGATATAAAGCCAAATTTAGAAAACTCCGAAGGATACATTTCATTGATGATGTCTCTTGAAGGTAGATTGTTCAATGAAATGGTTTATTCACTTGCAGGCTCATGCCAATCAAATAAAATGAAAATTACTGAAATTATTCCCCCTATGACATTTTTGATCTTATTTGACTTTATTGAAGGGAAAAATCCATTAAATGGGAAACTAAGAAAAGATATCTGTTCACAAGAGAAGTTTAATGAATATTATCTTGAACATATCAACGCTCTTAGAGAAATTGTTGAAGCTTTACCAAAATAAGGTAATAACATGGACACAGTAATTGAAATGATGAAACATCTTGATATAGGTCAATTGATTGCTATAGGAGTGATGCTTTGGTTTTTTGATTGGCGATTGGATAAAAAAATGGAGAAACGTGAGCGCTCAAGGATGAACAAATAATTTAATAAATTAGGAGATTTTATGGATGAGAATTTATGGCGTTTTGCTCAAGTTACAATGTGGTTATTGGGTTTGCAAACCACTATAATTTTGAGCGTTTTAGGATTTATGTGGGCTCATTTTAATAGAAGATTTGATAAGGTTGATCAACGATTCGAAAAGGTTGATCAAAGGTTTGACAAAGTAGATCAAAGGTTTGAGAAAATCGAATCAACACTAAACGATATCGATAAACAAGTTTTTGCAGTTGAAACAATGCTTCACATGAAAGATTGCTGCATGCTGAAAGATGACAGACAAACAAAGAAAGCGGAATAACAAATTTAGGTTGATAGTATACTTCCAGAAGGAACTATCCCTTTGCAAGGCTTGGTTAAGCCAAGTGAGCCATGTCCGCGGTTTAATGGCAGTAGATTACCCTTATGATTTCTCATAAACTTAAGGGCGTTGTTGTGCATCAAATTCGATATAGAATGATGTTGGTTCCCTGTCACCAGGTAGCTACAAAGACAGGGGTTTTTAACTATCCGGAATTTCCGGACAATTGGAGATAATTATGCCTTGCAGATGTTGCGGTAGTCATAGACCTTCTAAAGGATTTAAAGAACCTGGTGAATCAGCAATCAATGATCAATTAAAATCTGTTGCACAGGAAATAAAACGATTAGGTTTTACACGTGGTGATGACAATGAAGATTGGTACAAAGAATGGATAAAATGCCTCCAACATCATTTAACTGGTTGTAACGAAAAGGATGAGGAATGACCCCTGACCCTCTCCCATGTCCATTCTGCGGTAGCCAAGAAATATTAAAAAGAACTTTACCTGGTGAATATTTTGAAATTAACGGCGTACTGGACTTCGAAATATATTATTGGCAACAATGCTTAACGTGTGAATCGAATGGCCCACACATGATTTCAGAAATAGAATCAATAGAGGCGTGGAATGCAGCACCAAGAAATTAAGCGTTGTCCTTTTTGTGGAAGTAAAGATATCTTTAATACTTGGCATGAGATTGAAAATGCATATTCTATATATTGTCCAATCTGCTATGCGCATGGTCCTATTAAAATGAATGAATCTCAATCTATAGAGGCATGGAACAAAAGATATGACAATTAAAATGTGTTGTTTT
>Ga0307513_10010002_pt1 | contig 11961 bp, 12 predicted proteins | sample 15_EM_MG_FD_202174 | JGI IMG/M metagenome (GOLD analysis project Ga0307513, IMG submission 202174) | Populus trichocarpa ectomycorrhiza microbial communities from riparian zone in the Pacific Northwest, United States - 15_EM | ecosystem: Host-associated > Plants > Roots > Unclassified | place... | reverse complement strand
CACGACGCTCTTCCGATCTCGAGAACATGTGAAGCAGGTCACAAGCCCAACTGCCCCGCATCCTATGCCCGCCGGTCTGTGATCTGCGACACGGGGTATTGCCGAACCTTTGTGATCTCCACCACCTGACGAAGGATCATGAAGTCGGATGAGCGGTGATCTTCACACGCGAAGCGTCCGCGCGATCACCAGAGGTGACATTTCTCCCGGTTACCGCTGGTCACGAGTGGCGTCTCCATATCAAGAGAGTTCCCCTGCATGCAAATTGGAGATGGACAGGGTGGCTTGATAGTGGAGCGCGTTCACACACCGGAGGGGGCGAGTGGCGAATGTGGATGCCCGCCCGTGCGTGCACGCGTTCACGAGCGGCAGCCAGTCGACGATCTACGCGCGTGACACGCCCCGACCGGTGACCGTTCCGTGACCTGCGCCACACCTGTGAAGGCCTGTGAAGATCGGGGGTTGGCCACGGACCGCAACCGATGGTAAGCAGCGGGCAATTCGGGCGTACCGATGAAAGTGCATGATCACAGGCATGATCGCCTGTGTCCGCAATGCCCGTTACGGCGTCAATAAAGAGTGACGCTCCGGGAATTTGGGTCCTCCGTTGAACAACTGTGGCGCACCACACGTTTCTTGAAGGTATGGAGGAGTCGCTGGTACCGCTAGTACCCATGTCCCACACCGCTACCGCTCACATACGAAGCCACCGGAAGCCCCGGCGTGCCGGCAACTCGTCGTTGGCCATGCGCGCCGGAGTCGCCGGTGGCGTTCTCAGCACCCTGGCAGTGGCTGGTGCGTCCAGTGCGGCGAGCGCCGCCGAGCAGCCTGTGACGCAGACACTCGAACTGCCCACCCTCACGGCCGACCTGGCCGCTCAGATCGCCGAGTCCGCGGACGCCACGCAGCAGGCCGCCGCGAACTACGAGCTCCAGGCCGAGCGTGACGCCGCAGCCGCCAAGGCGGCCCAGGAGGCCAGGAAGGACCTCGCGGAGGCGAAGCAGAAGGCGGAGGCCAAGAAGAAGGCCGAGGCCGCCCGCAAGGCGGCTGCAGAGGCCGCTGTGTCCCGCTCCGCCGAGCGCGCCACGCTGGCGGCATCCGACTCCTCCTCGGAGTCCGCCTCCAGCTCGGACTCGTCGCAGGTGACCGCCCCCGCGAGCGGCAGCGTCGCGACCGTCATCGACTTCCTCAAGGCGCAGCTGGGCGACGCCTACGTCATGGGCGCCACGGGCCCCAACGCGTGGGACTGCTCCTCCCTGGTCCAGGCCGCGTTCAAGCAGGTCGGCGTGGATCTCCCCCGCGTCTCGCAGGACCAGTCGATGCAGGGCACCGAGGTCTCCCTGTCGAACATCCAGGTCGGCGACATCCTGTACTGGGGTGCGAAGGGTTCGGCGTACCACGTCGGGGTGTACGTCGGTAACGGTCAGTACCTGGACGCGGCGAACCCGTCCAAGGGCGTGGTCATTCAGGACCTTTCCGGGTATCCGGCGACGGGTGCGGTGCGCGTTCTCTGAGCGGACCGTCGAGGACTGACGTGTGATTCACGGATTTCACGGGTGAGGGTCGCTGCCGCCGGTCGGCAGCGGCCCTTCTCCGTCCCCTGCGGGGGATGCCTGTGTGAGGCTGATGCCCAAGTACTTCCTCAGTACTCCACACAGCAGAAGGAGAGACAGCGATGCCTCGTGTCTTCGTACAGGGCAGGCCCGTCGACTCGTATCCGCGGCTCACGCCCGAGGCACGGCGCGGTGCCGTGCGGCGGATCACCGAAGTGGGCGAAGAGGTGCTGCACAAGCCGTGCCGGGACGTGACCGAGTTCGGGCCCGAACTCGCGGCGCTCATCGACGACATGTTCCTGACGATGCACCTGGCCGACGGGGCCGGGCTCGCGGCCAACCAGGTCGGCGTCGGGCTACGGCTGTTCGTGTACGACTGCCAGGACGACGACGGTGTCCGCCATGTCGGGCACATCGTCAACCCGGTGCTGGAGCTGCTGGACGCCGGCGACCGGCGCCTCCTCGACGAGGGCGAGGGGTGCCTGTCCGTGCCGGGGGCCGTGATGGACGTACCCCGCCCGGACCGTGCCGTCGTGCGCGGGCTCGATCAGGACGGGAACCCGCTGGTCGTCGAGGGGACGGGGTACTTCGCCCGGTGCCTGGAGCACGAGACCGACCACGTGAACGGGCACGTGTATCTGGACCGGCTCTCCAAGCGGGAGCAGAAGGACGCGCTGCGGCAGGTGGCGGACCGTCGCGAGGCGGTGTTCGCGCGACGGTCCGCCAAGCAGGAGGCCCTCAGCTCCTGAGCGGGCCTCGCCTTCCGAGATGGCCTCGCCTGCTGAAGGAACCTCTGCCGGTCATGCCTTCGGGGCCACCTTGCTCAGGCCGTTGATGATCCGGTCCATCGCGTCGCCACCCGTCGGGTCGGTCAGGTTGGCCAGCATCTTCAGGGTGAACTTCATCAACAGGGGGTGGGTCAGGCCGCGTTCGGCCGCGATCTTCATGACCTTCGGGTTGCCGATGAGCTTCACGAAGGCGCGGCCCAGCGTGTAGTAGCCGCCGTAGGTGTCCTTGAGCACGCGCGGGTAGCGCTGGAGGGCGATCTCCCGCTGGGCCGGGGTGGCCCGCGCGTGGGCCTGGACGATGACGTCGGCGGCGATCTGGCCGGACTCCATGGCGTAGGCGATGCCCTCGCCGTTGAAGGGGTTCACCAGGCCGCCGGCGTCGCCGACGAGCAGCAGGCCCTTCGTGTAGTGGGGCTGCCGGTTGAAGGCCATGGGGAGGGCGGCGCCTCGGATCGGGCCGGTCATGTTGTCGGGGGTGTAGCCCCACTCCTCCGGCATTGACGCGCACCAGGCCTTCAGGACCTCGCGCCAGTCGAGTTCCTTGAAGGAGTCCGAGGTGTTGAGCACCCCGAGGCCGACGTTGGACGTGCCGTCGCCCATGCCGAAGATCCAGCCGTAGCCGGGGAGCAGGCGGTCCTCGGCGCCTCGCCGGTCCCAGAGTTCCAGCCAGGACTCCAGGTAGTCGTCCTCGTGGCGAGGCGAGGTGAAGTACGTACGGACCGCGACGCCCATCGGGCGGTCCTCGCGGCGGTGCAGGCCCATCGCCAGGGAGAGGCGGGTGGAGTTGCCGTCGGCGGCGACCACCAGCGGGGCGTGGAAGGTGACCTCGCGTTTGTCCTCGCCGAGTTTCGCGTGCACGCCGGTGATACGGCCGGTGCGGTCGTCGGTGATCGGGGCGCCGACGTTGCAGCGCTCGTACAGGCGCGCGCCCGCTTTCTGGGCCTGGCGGGCGAGTTGCTCGTCGAAGTCGTCGCGCTTGCGGACGAGGCCGTAGTCGGGGAAGGAGGCGAGTTCCGGCCAGTCGAGCTGGAGGCGGACGCCGCCGCCGATGATGCGGAGGCCCTTGTTCCGCAGCCAGCCGGCTTCTTCGGAGATGTCGATGCCCATCGCGACGAGCTGCTTGGTCGCCCGGGGCGTCAGGCCGTCGCCGCACACCTTTTCGCGCGGGAAGCTGGTCTTCTCCAGCAGCAGCACGTCGAGTCCGGCCTTCGCCAGGTAGTAGGCGGTGGTGGAACCGGCTGGCCCGGCCCCGACCACGATGACATCGGCGGTGTTTTCGGAGAGGGGCTCGGTCACGGCGGGTTCTCCCCAAGACTCTCAAATCTGTGTGCCGACCGGCACTGGACATGGGCAGTCTATTCAGCAGTACTGATCACCCGGCTGAAGGGCTGCCCCGTGAACCGAGCGCTCCCCGTAGTACGCCTGCGTGTTCCCACCGACGAGGACGCCTTCGCCTGGCACCGCGTCTTCGACGACCCCGATGTCATGGAGTTCCACGGGGGCAGATCGGCGGAGCTGTCCGTCTACGAGGAACTCACCGCGCGCCAGCGCCGGCACGACGCCGAGTACGGGTTCTGCTTCTGGACCATGCTCGACGAGTCGGACCAGGTCATCGGCTTCACGGGCGCCCAGCCGTGGCCGCAGGACTGGGGTCCCAAGGGCGAGATCGAGATCGGCTGGCGGCTCGGACGGGCCCACTGGGGCAAGGGGTACGCCACCGCGGCGGCCGAACTGACGCTGGACCGGGTGCGTGCGGCGGGCGTGCCCAGCGTGGTCGCGATGGTCCTCGCCCAGAACGAGCGGTCCATCGCGGTCACCCGGCGGCTGGGCATGCGGCTCGAAGAGGTCTTCACGACGCCGGCGTCGGAGAAGCAGGGGCACTGCTATCGACTCGACCTCTGACCGACTTCAGCTGTTTTGTCCCCGATGGAGATCCCAATTCGTGACGCACAGTAGTTATTTGGCGCAGAAAAATACTTAGCGCTTCCGGGCGGTACTCGGCCGGGGTTACTCTGCCGGTACCGCTGGGGGTGACGTCTGTGCGCACAACACCCAACACGCCCGAGGCGCGCGTACCGAGGCTCATCGGCCTGATGGCCATGGACGCGCGTGAGAGGGCCAGGGCACACGGGGTGCTGCTTGCCGCGCCCGACCGGCCCGAGTTCCATGTCACCGTCGTCGACTACGTCGTACGGCAGTACCCGCTGCCCGGGGTCGAGATACCGCGCGGTGCCGTCGTCACCGTGTGGTTCGACTTCGGGGAGGGAGAGGGCGGTGGGGGCGCGGGGGTGCGTGAGCCGCGCGTGCCGAAGCCGCCCAGAGGTGGGCTGGAACTCGAACACTCCCGACCCAGGGACCCGTTCGAGATGATCAGGTGATCAAGTGATCAGATGACTGGCCGACACCTGTGCGGCAGCGACGGCTACAGCTCGGCTAGCGGCTTCGCCTACGGCTACGGCTACGGCTGCTTGAAGCCTCGGTGCAGGGCCACGACGCCGCCCGTCAGATTGCGCCAGGCCACCTTCGACCAGCCCGCGCCGCGCAGCAGTTCGGCCAGGGCCGGCTGGTCGGGCCAGGCGCGGATGGACTCGGCGAGGTAGACGTACGCGTCGGGGTTCGAGGAGACCGCGCGGGCGACCGGCGGCAGGGCGCGCATCAGGTACTCCGTGTACACCGTGCGGAAGGGCGTCCAGGTCGGGTGGGAGAACTCGCAGATCACGACCCGTCCGCCGGGGCGCGTGACCCGGTACAGCTCGCGCAGCGCCGCGTCCGTGTCCTGGACGTTGCGCAGCCCGAAGGAGATCGTCACCGCGTCGAAGGTGTCGTCCTTGAAGGGCAGCTTCGTGGCGTCGCCCGCCGTGAAGGGCAGCCAGGGGTGGTTCCGCTTGCCGACCCTGAGCATCCCCAGGGAGAAGTCGCAGGGGACGACGTACGCGCCCGTGCGGGCGAAGGGCAGGGAGGACGTGGCCGTGCCGGCGGCCAGGTCGAGGATCTTCTGCGCCGGGCGGGCGTCGACCGCCTTCGCGACCTCCTTGCGCCACACGCGGTCCTGGCCGAGCGACAGCACGTCGTTCGTGAGGTCGTACCGTTCCGCCACGTCGTCGAACATCGAGGCGACTTCGTGCGGCTGCTTGTTCAGGGATGCGCGGGTCACGTGCCCATTGTGGCAGTACGTACCTCACGGCCTCCCGGCGGCACGGGCACGGGCACGGCCACAGGCAGGCGTACAGGCGCGGGCCGGGCGTGCCTGAAGCCGCCCGGCCCGTGACCCTCGTACCGGCGCATCGCCGCACCACCCGGACGCCTACGGCAGCAGTCTCGGTTTCTTCTTGCCTGCCACGTCCTCCACCCAGCCGCAGAGCAGGATGAACACGGCGATCAGGATCCAGCCGACGCCGAACATGAACCACTGGCTGTCCAGCGGCAGGTACGTCTCGAAGGCCGGGATGTCCCAGAACTGGTCGATCAGCGGGACGGCCAGGATCAGCGCGATCTCGTGCCAGAGGTAGAGGGTGACGGCGCGCGCGTTGAAGATCGTCACGATCCGGTCGAGCCGCTTGAAGCGGGTGAGCCCGGCGAAGTCGATCTCGAAGTGGGCCTTCGCGTACATCAGCAGCGTCACGAAGCCCGCCGACCAGAACGCCTGCGCGAGCGGGATGTCGTCGAGGTCGTAGGAGCCCGTCTCGGCCTGGTGGGTGAAGGCGTACCAGCCGCCGAAGCCGACGGCGGCGAGCGAGAGGAGGACCACCAGCGCCGGCTTGAGCCGTTGCAGGACGCCCTCGCGGTGCGCGAAGCCGAGCATCCAGCAGAAGAGGAAGGTGGCCAGGTCGGTGAGGGCGCTGCCGAAGCGGTTGTCCGGGGGCTCCCAGAAGTTGTGGAACACCACGATCGGGGCCAGGGAGAGGAGCAGTACGGCCACCGGGGCCAGCCGGAACGCCCTCAGCAGCACCGGGGACAGCAGGACGAACCAGAGGTACGTGCGCAGGTACCAGAGGATCTCCCAGGCCTGCTGGCCCCAGGCGTTGCCGGGCGGGTCGCCGAGCGGCACGACCCAGAAGACGATCTGCCAGCCCGGCATCCAGTCGTGGACCATCATCGCGACGATCACGAAGAAGCCCCAGAACCAGAAGGGGGGCAGGAGCCGGCGGACCCGGCTCCTGATCACCTTGAGGGCCGGGCGTTCCAGGGACTTCGCCATCAGCGTGCCGGCCAGGGCGAACATGATCCCCATGGACGGGAACACCATGCCTGCCCAGGCCCACCCGAAGGTGTGGTACGTGACGACGCGGACGAGGGCTACGGCGCGCAGGGTGTCGAAGTAGCGGTCGCGGCCCGCCGGTTTGCCCGCCTTCGGCGGGATCTCCGGCTCGGGCTCGGGAAGGGCCGTCTCCGGGAGTTCTGGCTCCGGAAGTTCCGTCTCCTTGGTGTCGTTGGCGTCGGGCGTCACGTACTCCTGCTGCCCATAGCCGACTTGGCCGTAGTCGACCTGGCCGTAATCGACGTACTGCTGGGGGTACGGCTCCTGCGGGTACGGCTGTTGCCCGTACTCGTAGCCATAGTTGTTGTTGCCGTAGCCCTGCTGATCCGTCCCCCAGCTCATCAGCTCGCCCCCGCCGGGGTGCCTACCTCGCCGGTGCGCTTCAGTTTCTGCCAGCGCAGTCGGCCGCCGGTGAGGGCGGTGATGGAGGAGTGGATCAGGACGAGGTACATCATCTGGCGGTACGCCAGTTGCTGCAGCGGCATCATGAGGAGGTACCGGTACTTCTCCCGGTCCAGGTGGAACGCGTAGGCCGCGCAGACGAGTTGGATGCCGAGTACCGCCAGCCAGGCCAACAGGGCCGCCTGGAAGTCGATGAAGATCATCGAGTAGGCGGTGAAGACGTCGATCAGCGGGGCGAAGATCGGCGTGATGATCTGGAAGATGACCACCAGGGGCATGCCCACGCGGCCGAAGCGGCCCGAAGGACCCTTGTCCGTAAGGGACTTGCGGTGCTTCCAGAGGGCCTGCATGGTGCCGTACGACCAGCGGTAGCGCTGGCTCCACAGCTGCTTGAGCGAGGCGGGCGCCTCCGTCCAGGCCCGGGCGTGCTCCTGGTAGACGACCCGCCAGCCCGCGCGGTGCATCGCGATGGTGATGTCGGTGTCCTCGGCGAGCGTGTCCTCGCTCATGCCGCCGACCTCCAGGACCGCGTCGCGGCGGAACGCGCCGATCGCGCCGGGGATGGTGGGCATGCAGCGCAGCAGGTCGTACATACGGCGGTCGAGGTTGAAGCCCATCACGTACTCGATGTGCTGCCAGGCGCCGATGATCGTGTTGCGGTTGCCGACCTTGGCGTTGCCCGCGACCGCCCCGACCTCGGGGTCGGCGAAGGGCTGGACGAGCTGGTGCACGGCGTCCGGCTCGAAGACGGTGTCGCCGTCCATCATCACGACGATGTCGTAACTGGCGCTGCGGACACCGTTGTTGAGGGCGGCCGGCTTGCCCGCGTTCTCCTGGCGGATGACCCGGACGTTCGTCATGCCGAAGGAGAGGGCCGCGTCGCGCGCGATCTGGGACGTGTTGTCGTCCGAGCCGTCGTCGACGACGATGATCTCGATCGGGTGGGTGCTCTTCGCCAGCGACTCAAGGGTGTTGGCGATGCACTCCTTCTCGTTGTACGCGGGCACGATCACGGTCACCGGCCTGGTGACCGTCGGTCCCCAGCTGAACTTCCCGCCCTTGCCGCGTTTCCGGTTGCGTTGCCGGTAGTGGCGGCGGGCGAGGATCAGCATCATCCCGAACCGGCCCATCACGGCGAAGCCGACGACGGCGAGGCCGGTCGCGAGACCCGGTACGGCCCATTCGGCGACGGCGACGGCCGCGATGAGGGCCTTGCCCTCGTAGAGGGTCGCGCCGGTGGCGGTGCGGTGCGCGGCCTGGAGGAGGTTCGTCGTCCCCTCGCCTCCCGGGCCGTTGCCCTGCTGACCGTTGCCCTGCTGACCCGTGCCGGGCTGGCCGTTGCCCTGCTGCTGCCCGTTGCCCTGCTGGCCGGCCGGCGCCCCGCCGGGCTGCTGACCCTCGGCGGTGCCCGGGGCGCTTGTGGCGGTGTCCGTGCCCGCGGTGGCGCTCGCGCTGGGGCTGGCGCTGGCCTCCGAGCCGGTGCCCGTGCCCGTGCCGGTGGCCGCCTGCTGCGCGCTCGACTGCTCCTGCTGGATCGCGCCGCTGATGGTGGTGAAGGTGTAGCCCGCCGCCTTCATCTTCTTGATGTACGTCGGCAGCGCCTTGATCGTCTGCGAGCGCTCACCGCCGGCGTCGTGGAAGAGCACCGAGGCGCCCGCGCCGTCCTCCGGCGTGGCCCACTTGATGATCTTCGAGACGCCGGGGCGCTTCCAGTCGTCGCTGTCGGTGTCGACGAAGACGCTGGTGTAGCCCTCCTCGCCGAGCTTCTGGTAGACGGGCCAGCTGTAGTTGTCGATGGCGTCCGCCTCCGACGAGTACGGCGCCCGGAACAGCGTCGTCGTGATGCCGGCCGCGCCCGCCAGGGCGAGCTGCGTCTGCTGCATCTCGCGGTTGACGCGGGCGTCGCTCTGGTAGGAGAGGTCGACGTGCGTGAAGGTGTGGATGCCGATCTCGTTGCCGTCCGCGACCATCGTCTTCACGATGCTCGGGTAGCGCGACACCATCGAGCCGACCACGAAGAACGTGGCGGGGACGTCGTACTCCTCCAGGATCTCCAGGATCTGGGGCGTCCAGGTCGGGTTCGGGCCGTCGTCGAAGGTGAGCGCGATGGTCTTGTCCGGCACGGACTGGGTCACGGCCTGTCCGTTGCGGAAGCTGAGGATCGGCCCGCCGTCGATGACCTTGTCGGGTACGTCGCTCGCACTGGCCCCGGTGCGTACGCGCTGGTCGCCGCCGACCTCCGCGCGCAGATAGCCGTCGAGCAGCATCACGCTGGTCAGCGCGAGCAGGAGCAGCATGGCGAGGATGACTCGCGGTTTCTGCAGCGCCGCGGCCTTGCCGGCGGCACGCTGCACCTTCGAGGGGGCGCGCCTGCGGCCGCGCGAGGTGGTCGTCGTAGTCATGTGGTGGCTGCGTTCCGGTCAGTTGGCGGCCGCGGAGGCGGACGCGGTGGCGGTCGCGGTCGGTGCCGTAGCGGGCGGCTCGCCCGTGGCAACGCCCGCCGGCGGAGTGCCGGAGGGCCTGGCGGGCGGGGTGGCGGCTCCGGTGGGAGCGCCCGTCGGGGCCGCTCCGATGCCGCCCTGCGGCTGCTGGTTGCCGCCCGGTCCCTGGCTGCCGCCGGGGCCGCCGCCCCCGAAGGGCAGCAGCGAGGACGGGGTGAGCGACGTGCCCCAGCCCATGAAGGCCATGCCGAGCACGACGGCATACCCAAGGCAGACGACACCCACGAAAGTGCCGAACCGGCGGAGCAGCTTCGCCCGGCGGCCGGAGTTGTCAACGAACACGGGACCTTCCGCGGACCCGTTGGATCCGTTGGACCCGTCGGATCCGTTGCCGCTCTTACGGCGACGGCCGCGGCCGGCGGCACGGTTTTCGATGGCAGGCTCGGAATGCATTCCCCGGACATTAGGAGGCGTTTATGTGACTGAAACTCTGGTTCTCATGTGAGACGCCCATGAGAAACTCCTTAACCTGTGCATCCTCTGAGAGATTCCCCGGAAGCCTGCGCAACCCGCCCCCGATGGAAAGGGGCCGATTGTCCTGCTTACTTGCCCCATTCGCGCCCTTCACGGTGCGCTGTCCATGAGCCCGCTGTGCGTTCATGGCCCTCATGAAGGACAGGCTCGTGTGAGACCTTTCCACTCCGGGTCCACTTCGGAAACACACTTTGTTTCCATCCTGAGACGATTCCTTCCTGAGACGGAAATCACGAAAGCGGGTGCATACGCGATGAGGCGTTTTCTGAGGCCGGCCGCCGGATTCACATGTCTGGTGGCACTGACCTGCGCCGGGTGCTCGTCGGGCTCGGACGGCGACGCGGACAGCGGCTCCGACACCGCGTCCGAGGCCCCCTCCGAGACCGCTTCCAAACAGGCCTCGCCGAGCGCCTCGGCCTCCGAGAGCGCGTCCTCGGCGACCGCGTTCGCCCCGTACGTCAGTGCCACCGAGGCGAACGACAACGACAGCGCGGGCTCGCCGTCGACGTACAACCTCGCGTTCGTGATCTCGGACGGTACGACCTGTACGCCGAAGTGGAACGGTACGACGGCCATCGGCGACTCGGCCGTCAAGTCCCGCATAGCGAAGCTCACGGCGAGCGGCGGCTCGGTCCGTGTCTCCTTCGGCGGCGCCTCCGGCAAGGAGCTGGCGGAGGTGTGTGACAGTGCGTCCGCGCTGGCGGAGGCCTATGGCGCGGCCCTGGACGCGGCCGGTTCGACCCAGGCCGACTTCGACGTCGAGGGCGACGCGCTCACCGACTCCGACTCGATCGAGCTGCGGTCGAAGGCGATCGCTCTGCTGCAGAAGGAGCGGAGCGACGTCAGCGTCTCCTTCACCCTGCCCGTCATGCCGAGCGGCCTCGACGACGACAGCGTGTCCCTGCTCGACTCGGCCAACAACAACTCCGTGCAGGTGTCCACCGTCAACATCATGACGATGAACTACGGGAGTGAGTACACCGACGACATGGGGCAGTACGCGATCACGTCCGCGACGGCCACGCACGATCAGCTCGCCGACATCTTCGGGTTGTCGGACGAGGGGGCGTGGAAGGGGATGGCGTTGACGTCGATGATCGGGGTGAACGACGTCGACAACGAGACGTTTTCGTTGGCGGATGCGGCGGAGGTGCGGGCGTTCGCGGAGGGGAAGGGGGTTGCGTGGGTGTCTATGTGGTCGACCTTTCGGGATCAGGAGTGTGAGGACGGGGTTTCGGCGTCCGATGATGCCGCGACGAATTGCAGTGGGGTTTCTCAGGATGCGGGGGCTTTTGGGGTGGCGTTTTCGGGGTGAGGTGAGGGGGCTTTCGGTGGTTTGCCGGGTGCGGGTGTGTGGGGGGCTTGTCGCGCAGTTCCCCGCGCCCCTAAAAGCGACAGCTCACCGGCGTCTGTGGACCAGGCGGCCTGCGCATACCGTTGCCATGCACTGCCCAGCCTCGTCGAAGACTGCCAGGTCGGCTCGGTCGCCCTCTGCGATTGCCGGAGTTCGCGTTTGCCGGAGTACGAGGACCTCGTTGCGGGCAGCCGCTGACCGGAGGTCAGATGAGGTGGCGTATGCCTCTATGACCGCCACCGCGCCTCCCTTGAGCAGCGCGTGCACGCGCTCTCGCGGGGTCGGGGCATCCGGCAACGGCCCCTCGTGGACCAGGCCGGGGCCCAGGGTGCCGGGCCATTGCCGGACTCTCGCCCCCGGGAACCGCTCCGCCAGCTCCACGAGCGGGCCCACGGCGGCGATCCTCGTGCCGTCGACCACGACGGCGGCGGCCTTCAGCGGCTCCGCGGCCCAGTCGAGGCGTACCTCGTCGGCGGCGTGAATCGTCAGCACAGGGAGGTCAGTTGGTCAGTTGCTGGTGAGGAGCTTCAGTTCGGGGTGGGCCGTGCCGCCCTCGATCGCGGTGGACGAGATGTGGGACATGACGCGCTCGTCGACCGGGTCGTTCGCCGGGTCGTCGTGGACGACGATG
>Ga0307513_10010001_pt1 | contig 11961 bp, 10 predicted proteins | sample 15_EM_MG_FD_202174 | JGI IMG/M metagenome (GOLD analysis project Ga0307513, IMG submission 202174) | Populus trichocarpa ectomycorrhiza microbial communities from riparian zone in the Pacific Northwest, United States - 15_EM | ecosystem: Host-associated > Plants > Roots > Unclassified | place... | reverse complement strand
CGCGTGGCAACGCGCGGAGACCCGGTTCACTGCCAGTCGCGTCGGCGACGGCTTGAGCGACGGTCCGCGCGCCGAGCTCGTCGCGCTCAACCAGGCGTTCGGGCTGAACCGCGAGGACAAGACCAGCCGAGACGACTCGAAGGCCGCGCGCTCCGACGACGCGATCCTCCGGCAGGCGCTCCAGAGCAACCTCGCGGCCGCCCAGCTCGCCGCGCGCTCCGTCCGCATGGGGCTGACGACCGGCGGCTCGCACGTGACCAAGGATCTCGAGAAGATGGTCCACCACGTCAACGAGATCGGCGCCACCCTCCGGTCCGACGTCACCTCGCGCAACGACGCGAAGGCCTACGACCACGCGCTCCTCCACCAGACCCTCACCGAGATCCACGCCGTCCAGCAGGAGATCGCCGTCAATCCGGCCCTCGCCAAGGATCTCGCGGCCAACTCGACGTTTCGCTTCTCGCTCGTGACCCTCGAGAACCGGATCGGCGGCAAGTGGATGACCGCCAGCGCCGGCCAGGTCCAGGACATCAAGGGGCGGATCATGGGCAAAGAAGTCCGGGGTACCAGCGTGCGACTCACCATCGGATGTGGCACCAACCAGGGCGTCACCGAGAGGACGACCGGCCACCTCGTCGACGCCGCAGGCAAGCACGGTCCCCGATTCGAGGTCGCCGAGGTCACGGGCGACGTCTGCTACGGCAGCCTCGAGACCGTCCTGGACTACATCCTGCAGTACCCGATGGTGCTGCTGCATCCGGGCACGCCCTGATCGCAGATCGTCAGTCGCTCGATCGCGCGCGGGCCGCGATCACGACTCGTCGCTGGAGTGGCCGGGTTCCGACGAGCGCACCAGCAAGTGGCCCTGCACGAAGATCGCGTCGAAGCCGGCGCGGTCCCACAGGCGCAGCGCGTCGCCGGGGGTCTCGATCGCGGGGCCGTCGGTCGCGCGCAGCGGCACCGAGGCGAGCACGGGCGGACCGCCGCGCCGACGGAACCGACGGAGCAGCTCGTCGAGCCGCGGCGCGCGCCAGCGATCGACGGTCTGCACGCGGCTCGTGCCGTCGCCGCGCACGACCAGCGGGATCTCGCGCGTCCGGTGCGGCACGACGCGCGCGACGCGGTGGGCGAACGGCGAGTGGCCGCTGAGCGCGAAGTAGTCCTCGGCTTCCTCGACGAGGACCACCGCGGTCAGCGCGCGGAACGACGGCCGACCCAGCGCGGCGCCGAGGCGCGCGGCGAGCGGGACGCAGCGCGGGCTGGCCAGGACGCAGCGGCAGCTGATCGGATCGCCGAGCGCGGCGCCGCCATCGAACCACGCGACCAGCGCGCCGCCGGCGAGCAGATCGGCGACGTCGTCGAGGATCTGCGCGGCGCTGCGCGGGCCGAGCTGGTGCATCGCGTGGTAGGGCGCGAGCGCGGCGACGACCTCGGCGTCGCCGTAAGGCCGACCGCGAAACGCGGTCTCGAGCTCGCACGGCGGCGGCGCGCCGAGCAGCGCGCACCAGCCGAACAGCGCGGCGCCGACCGCGGTGCCGGCCTCGCCGGGCGCGGGCGGCACGTAGACTTGATCGAGCCACGAGTCGCCGCGCGGATCGAGCTGGGCCAGGCCGTGGACCGCGGCGTCACCGGCGATGCACAGCTTGCGGGATCCGGTGCGCTCGACGATGCGCATCGCCAGGTGCCGGGCCACGCGCTGCAGGACGTCGCCGATCGCCCACGCCGCGTCGGCCAGCGCCGAGACGCCGGTGGCCGCGGAGAACCGCGCGACCTCGGGCGACAGCTGGTAGCCCTCCGTGGTCAGCGCGCAGTGGCGCGCGAGCTCGTCGCGGAGCCGATCGCCGCCGCGCGTCGCGAGATCCATGAGGCCGGCGACGTCGCCGCTGCCGAGCCGCGACGCGAACAGCTCGACCAGCGAGCCCACGCCGGTGCTCGGGCCGTCGCCGCCATCGCCATCTTCCACGGCGAACACGCGCTCGGGCGCGCCGCCGTGCGCGCGGTACGCCGAGGCGCGCACGCGGCGTCCGCTGCCCGCGCCGCGGTCGACCACCAGGATCGACGCGCGATCGAAGCCCGACGGATAGAACGCGCTCGACGCGTGGGCGAGGTGGCGATCGATCGTGTGGATCCGCGCGCGCGGCAGGTCGGGCAGGCAATGACCGGCATGCTCGCCGCACTGCACCACGGCGACGAGGTCGGCGGGAGCGACGTCGAGGCTCTCGAGGCACGCGGCGATCGCGCGCGTCGGGACGCGGCTGGGCGCGGTTCGATCGAACGCGCCCGGCTCGCCGTCCTGGTGCTGCTCCGAGGTCGCCACCGCGCGGCCGTCGTCGGTGATCAGGCACGCCGACGGGCGGCCCTCGACGTTGATCCCGAGTACGGCACGCACGCCGATCGTTGGTAGCGCCGCGCTCGAACGATTCCTACGCGACGAGCCGCCGCATAACGTAGCAGCGTGTGAGATCAGCGACGGAGTACGGATGGATCAGCATTGCCACGTGCCGGCGGCTGATGCTCCAGCGCGGCGGTGGTGAGCTGGCGCTGCATCGTGCGTGCGTAGCCGCGCAGCGCGGGCGCGGGCTCTGCGCGCGACCGCACACGGATCAGCGAGCCCGGGTTGTCGGCGTCGCCATACACCGCGGTCCAGCCCGGCGGCACGTCGGGAGACGACCAGTGGTAGAGCGCGCGCGCGTCGCGCGGCGCGAGGTTGACGCAGCCGTGGCTGCGCGGGTCGCCGAAGCCATCGTGCCAGTACGAGGTGTGGAGTGCGAAGTTGCGATCGTAGTACATCGTCCACGGCACGTCGGCGACCGAGTAGATGTCGCGCTTCTCGCTGACCATGTTGGCGGTCTCGAGCTTGGACATCACGCGCGTGATGCTGGTCGGCGTGCGGTGGTCCCACTTGCCGGTCGAGACCAGCGTGGCGTAGACCGGCCGCGCGCCCTCGTAGGCGACGAGGACCTGCTCGTCGAGATCGATGTCGAACCAGCGCTCGGCGGCGGCGGTGGCCCCTGGCGGGGCAGCGAGCGCCGCGACCCGGAGGTCGGCGCGCGCGACCCAGCCGTCCGCCAGCCGGACAAAGCGACCGTCGTCGGAGGTCTCGAGGATCGAGACCACGGTGCGCGGCGCGAGCTCGCCGACCACCTCGGCGTCGCGCGCGGGCTCGGCGCGCACGGCGATCGGCGCGCGCGGCTTCTTGCCGTGCACCCAGGCCAGCGGCAGCGTGGTCGCGTCGTCGAGCACGACGCCGCGGAACCGCGAGGGCGAGATCGTCGCGATCGCGGCGGCGTCGATCAGCTGGCCGCCGGTCGTGATCCAGTAGCGCCGGCCGTCGACGTTGACGACGCCGCGCGCGCGCACCGAGGTCGCGCCGGTCAGCACCCGGGCGTTCTCGCCGCTCAGCGCGTCGGCCCGCGTGGCGAACGCGGCGACGTCGCGGCCGCGCACGACGCCGTACACGCCGCGGACCACCGGTGCCTCGTCATCGTCGTCGTTGTCGTCATCGAGCGAGCGCGCGCGGGCGGCGGTCGGCTCGTCGCTGCTCGGCGCGAGCACGCTCTCGCACGCCCAGCCGCGCGGCGCGATCGCGATCCATCGCCGGGCGCAGCCGCGGCCCGCCGGGGCGGCCTGCTCGGGGCGCGCGCGGGCGCCCTTGGCGATCACGCCGATCTTGTCGGCCGTGCTCGCGGGTTGCTTGCGCAGCGTGGTGGTCGCGAGGAAGCGCACCGAGCGAACCTCGTCGCCGTACGGCGCCTCGTAGGGCGACTCGGTCGCGAGCGGCGGCGCGGGCACGGTGGCAAACAATGCCGCGACCTCACGGGCGAGCGCGGTGAGATCGAGCGGCGCCGTGGCATGGCCGGTCGCGGCGGGCGGAGCGGCGACGGGCTCGGCAGGATGGCTGGGCGAGGTGGCGCAGGCAGCGAGGCAGAGGACGAACAACATCCGCATGGACCTGGCGCTGAGCAAGCGCTCTGCCACGGCTAACCAAGCGAGATCGTTGGACTGCCTAGATTTGCCATCACGCAAGTTCTTGCGTGGTCGCGCAACCGGCGTGGTCGTGCCCCGCGCATGGGATATTCGGCGTATGCGACGCCTGCTTGCTGTTCTCGCGCTGCTCGCGGCGTGCTCGTCGGACTCCGATCCGCCGCTGACCGACGCGACCTCGCTTCACTGCCCCGCGCCGGGCGCGCTGCCGTTCCGGCTGTCGTCGGACGGGTTCCGCAACGCGAGCAACGAGACGCTGGCCGCGAGTAACCCGCGGATCAAGGACGAGGCGTCCGACACGATCGGCGGCTCCGTCACCGCGTCGGTCTATCTGCCCGACGACCAGGCTCCGAGCGCCGGCGCGATCCACTTCCGCGGCGCCAAGGCGCGTAGCCGCGCGACCGGCGGTGGGGCACCCAACGCGCTGGCCGGCGAGACCGTCAGCCTGTGGACCTACGACGCGTCGGGCGGCGCGTGGCAGGCGCTCGGGACGACCACGACCGGCAGCGACGGCTATTACGATCTCGCCGCGACCGACGAGGTGCCCAACGGCCAACCGGTCTACGCGATGCTCGAGGCCGATGGCAGCTGCGCCGAGCACTACGACTACGTGCTGCCCGCTGGCAGCAAGGTCGTGGTGAGCGACATCGATGGCACGTTGACGCTCGACGACACCGAGCTGATCAAGCAGGTCGGCGACGCCAGCTACGTGCCCAAGCTGATGACCGGCGGTGATCACCTGCTCCAGGCGTGGGCGAACAAGGGCTATCCGATCGTGTACCTGACCGCGCGGCCGCACGAGCTGCGCGCCGAGAGCCGCGGCTGGCTGACCGATCTCGGCTTCCCGACGGGGCCGCTGATCACCACCAACGGTGGCTCCGAGACCGCGGCCTACAAGACGTTGTGGCTCGAGCGCATGACGAGCTTTGGCTGGGACATCGTCGCCGCGTACGGCAACGCCGACACCGATATCACGGCATACGCGAACGCCGGGATCCCGCTGACCCAGACGTTCATCGTCGGTCCGCTCGCCGGACAGGGCATGACCCAGCCGATCGCGAACATGGACTTTGGCGAGCACATCGCGACCTACGTCGCGGCCCAACCCGCGAACGCCGCGCCGTGACCGCGCGCGACGCCAGGGCGGTGCTCGTCGTCGATGATGAGAAGAACATCCGCGCCACGCTGACGATGTGCCTCGAGGCGATCGGCTGCGCGGTCACCAGCGCGAGCACCAGCGAGGCCGCGCTCGCGGCGGTCGAGCGCAAGGCCTTCGAGGTCGCGTTCCTCGATCTCCGGATCGGCGACCAGGACGGCATGGCGCTGTTGCCGCGGCTCCACGCGGCGCGCCCGGCGATGGCGATCGTCGTGATCACCGCCTACGCGACGATCGACACCGCGGTGGCGGCGATCAAGCTCGGCGCGGTCGACTACCTGCCCAAGCCGTTCACGCCGGCGCAGATCCGCCACGTCGTCGATCAGGTCACCGCGCGCCGCGCCGCCGAGGCGCGCGTCGCCGACCTCGAGGCCCTCGTCGCCGACGAGCTGCCGGGCATCGACATCGCGACCTCGGCGCCGCGCATGCTCGCCGTCCTCGAGCTCGTGTCGCGCGCGGCCGCGTCCGACGCGCCGATCCTGCTGCGCGGCGAGAACGGCACCGGCAAGAGCGTGCTCGCGCGCCTGGTCCACGCGCGCAGCCGCCGGATCGGCAAGCCGTACGTGACGGTCAGTTGCCCGACGCTGTCCGAGGACCTGCTCGCCAGCGAGCTGTTCGGCCACGCGATCGGCGCGTTCACCGGCGCGGTGCGCGACCAGGCCGGCCGCGTCGAGTCCGCCGAGGGCGGGACGCTGTTGCTCGACGAGATCGGCGAGATCTCGCCCGCGCTGCAGGCCAAGCTCCTGCGCTTCGTGCAGGACAAGGAGTTCGAGCGCGTCGGCGACAGCCGCACCCGCCGCGCCGACGTCCGCGTCGTGGCCGCGACCAATCGCGATCTCGAGGCCGACGTCCAGGCCGGCCGGTTTCGCGAAGATCTGTTGTTCCGACTCAACGTCATCGAGATTCACGTCCCGCCGTTGCGCGAGCGCAGCGACGATATCCTCGCCATGGCCCGCCGCTTCCTGGCGTTCTTCGCGCGCACCGCCAACCGTCCGCCCCCGGCGCTGTCGCCCGCCGCCGAGCAGGCCATGCTCGCCTACGCGTGGCCGGGCAACATCCGCGAGCTCCGCAACGCCATGGAGCGCGCCGTGATCCTGTTCCCCGAGTCGACCCTGGGCCGCGAAGCCCTTCCGGATCGCATCGCCGCCCACGTCGCTACCTCGCCTCGGCTCGGCGGCGACTTCACCCTCGAGCAGATCGAGCGCGAGCACATCGAGCGCGTCGCCGCCCGGGTCGCCACCCTCGACGACGCCGCCCGGACCCTCGGCATCGACGCCTCGACCCTGTACCGCAAGCGCAAGAAGTACGACGCCTGAGCCGGCCCTCGAGCAAGAACCGGCCAAACAAGCGCAACGACGTGCAAGACGCACGCGTCGCGCGAGCGCAGGGTGGGTCCCATGTGGTGGTCCTTCGCGCTTCCCCTGGTCTTCGCGCAGCTGGCGGCTTCGGCGGCGGGCGGGCCGGCGCTGTTCGATCCGGTCGCCAGCGTCGTCATGCACCGGCGCTGCCTGAACTGTCACCAGGCCGACGCTCCGCGCCAGACCGATCGCGGCGTCCGGCACGCGCAGCGCGTGGTGCGCGGCACCGGCGGCGCCAACCCGCGCGACGGCGGCCACGGTGCTCCCACGCTGCAGTGCCAGGCGTGTCATCAGACGACCAACACGGCCGAGGGACGCGTCCCCGGCGTCGCGCACTGGTCGCTCGCACCACGCTCGATGACCTGGGAAGGCCTGAGCAAGGCCCAGATCTGCCAGCAGCTCAAGGATCCAGCGCGCAACGGTAACCGGACGACGGCCCACGAGATGATCGAGCACATGCGGGTCGATCCGCTGGTGCTGTGGGCGTGGAACCCGGGCGCGAATCGCACCACGCCACCGCTCGATCACGCGTCGTTCGTGAAGGCGCTCGACGCGTGGGCCGCCGCGGGCATGCCCTGTCCCCAGGACAAAACACCATGATCAAGCTCCTCATCAATGGCAAAGCACGGGCGCTGGATGTCCCGGACGACATGCCGCTGCTCTATGCGCTGCGCGACATCCTCGGCCTGACCGGCACCAAGTTCGGGTGCGGTATGGCGCTGTGTGGCGCGTGCACCATCCACGTCGACGGCCAGCCGGTGCGCTCGTGCGTGATGCCGGTGTCGGCGGCGGCCGGCAAGCGCTTGACGACCATCGAGGCGGTCGGCGCCACGCCGGCCGGCAAGCGTGCGCAGGACGCCTGGCTCGAGCTCCAGGTCGCGCAGTGCGGTTATTGCCAGTCCGGCCAGATCATGGCCGCGGCGGCGCTGCTCGCGCACACCCCGCAGCCTACCGACGAAGAGATCGACGCCGCGATGAGCGGAAACATCTGTCGCTGCGGCACCTACCCGCGGATCCGCGCGGCGATCAAGCGCGCGGCGGGCAAGCCATGAGCGAGTTCTCGCGCCGCGACTTCGTCAAGGTCGGCGCCGGCGGCCTCGCGCTCGGGTTCTTCCTGCCGCGGCTCGCGAGCGCCGCGGCGCCTCGGTCGTTCGCGCCCAACGCGTTCCTGCGCATCGACGACCGCGGCCAGGTGACCATCACCGTGCCGCGCGTCGAGATGGGGCAGGGCACCTACACCTCGCTGCCGATGCTGATCGCCGAGGAGCTCGAGGTCGAGCTCGCGACGATCGCGCTCGAGCACGCGCCGGCGAGCGACGAGCTCTACAAGGATCCGGCGCTCGGCGAGCAGATCACCGGGGGCTCGCTCGCGATCCGCGGTGCGTTCGACCGCATGCGGCAGGCCGGCGCGGTGGCGCGCACGATGCTGATCACCGCCGCGGCCGCCGCCTGGCGGGTCGCGCCGAGCGCGTGCAAGGCCGAGCGTGGGACCGTGACGTCCGGCAAGCGGACGCTGTCGTACGGCCAGCTGGTCGGCCGCGCGGCGGCGCTGCCGGTACCCGCCGACGTCGCGCTCAAGCCGCCCGCCGACTGGAAGCTGATCGGCACGCCGGCCCGCCGACTCGACGCCGCGATCAAGGGCGATGGCCGCGCGATCTACGGCATCGACGTCCGCGTGCCAGGCATGAAGTACGCTGCGGTCGCGGCCTGTCCGGTGCTCGGTGGCACGCTGGCGAGCGTCGATGCCAAGACGGCGCTCGCGATCCCGGGCGTCCGCCGCGTGGTGCAACTCGACAACGCGGTCGCCGTGATCGCCGACAATACCTGGCTCGCGCGGCGCGGCCTCCAGGCGCTGGTGATCCGCTGGGACGGCGGAGCGAACGCCGAGTTCTCGACCGCGAAGTTCGCGCAGGACCTCGAAGCGGCGTCGCGCAAGCCGGGCCTGGTCGCCCAGAAGATCGGCGACGCTCCCGGCGCGCTCGCCCGCGCCGGGACCAGGATCGAGGCGGTCTATCACCTGCCGTTTCTCGCCCATGCCCCGATGGAGCCGCTGAACTGCACGGTCGAGCTCGGCCCGAACGGCTGCGATATCTGGACCGGCACCCAGTCGCCGGCGCGCGCCCGCGCGTCGTCCGCCAAGATCCTCGGCCTGCCGGTCGAGCGCGTGCGGATCCACAATCAGTATCTCGGTGGCGGGTTCGGTCGCCGGCTCGAGATCGACTATGTCGAGCAGGCCGTGCGGTTCGCCAAGCAGGTCACGGGCCCGGTCAAGTACGTGTGGTCACGCGAGGAGGATATCCAGCAGGACATCCCGCGCCCGGCCTACGTCAACCGCCTGTCCGCGGCGCTCGGCGCCGACGGCATGCCGATCGCGTGGACCCACCGGATGACGGGCGCTGCGGTGATGGCGCGGTTCTTTCCGGCGCTGGTCAAGGACGGCATCGACCTCGACGCGGTCGATTGCGCGGTCGACATGCCGTACGCGATCCCCAACGTGCTCGTGGACTACGTGCGCCACGAGCCGCCGTTCCAGGTCGGCAACTGGCGCGGCGTCGGCCCGACCCACAACGTCGTCGTGGTCGAGAGCTTCCTCGACGAGCTCGCGCACGCCGCGCGCAAGGATCCGGTGGCCTACCGGCGTGCGCTGCTCGGCAAGTCGCCGCGTGCGCTGGCCGTGCTCGATCTCGCGGCGGCCAAGGCAGGCTGGGGCACGCCGTTGCCGCCGCGCGCCGGTCGCGGCGTCTCGGTGCAGGCGGCGTTCGGCACCTTCATCTCGCAGATCGCCGAGGTCGTGGTCGCGGCGGACGGCACGATCAAGGTGACCCGCGTGGTGTGCGCCGTCGACTGCGGTCGCATCGTCAACCCCGACACCGTGCGCGCGCAGATGGAGGGCGGCATCGTGTTCGCGCTGTCGGCGTTGATGTGGGGCAAGATCACGTTCGAGCACGGCCGCGTCGTCGAGAGCAACTTCCACGACTACCGGGTCGTCCGCATGGACGAGGCGCCGCCGATCGAGGTTCATCTGATCACCAGCAGCGAGGCGCCCGGCGGCATCGGCGAGCCGGGCACGGCCGCGCTTGGCCCCGCGGTGCTGAACGCGATCTTCGCCGCGACCGGCAAGCGGCTGCGCGCGCTGCCGATCGAAGCCGCGCGCTGACGCCTACCCGTAACTGCGCGGACCCGAGCGGCGTGCGCGCGCGAGCTCGCCGGGCGGACATCCGAACGCGCGCCGGAACCGCCGGGTGAAGTGGCTCTGATCGGTGTAGCCGACCGCGGCCGCGATCTCGGCGAGCGACAGCGCGCCGTGCTCGACGAAGTGGCGGGCGCGCTCGAGGCGGGCGCGCTCGACGTACGCCATCGGGCTCGTGCCGGTGGCGCGCTTGAACGCCCGCGCGAAGTGGAACCGACTGACCGCCGCCACGCGCGCGAGCGCATCGAGCGTCATCGGCTCGCTGACGTGATCGGCGATGTAGTCGAGCACGCGGCGCACGGCGCGATCCTCGAGCTTGCCGGCGTCGCCAGCGGGCAGCGTGGCGCGGCGCTCGAAGCGATGGACCAGGTGGCGGGCCAGCGCGCACGCCAGCGCCTCGACGACCAGCGCCTGCGCCGGGTGTGCCGGCGTCGCGAGCTCGGCGGCGAACAGCCCACCGACGCGCTCGACGAACGGATCGCGCAGGCCGAAGCAGTTGCGCAGCCGCGTGGTCGGCCGCGGCGAGATCGTCGTCGCCTCGGCGGCCTCGGTGAGCAGCCGCGTCGGCATCCGCATCAGCAGGACCGCGCCGGGCCGGTCCCACGTCCACACCGACTCGAAGTCGCGCGGGTGCACGGTGACGTTGCCAACCGTGGCGATCCGCTCGTCGATCAGGCCGTGGCGCTCCTGACGCAGCCAGACCGCGCCCGACAGCCGCACCGCCACGATGTCGTCGTCGTGCGCGGGCGAGGTGACCCGCCCGCCGCTCGACCAGTCATGGAGGTCGGCGCAGACTCCCGGCCAGTCGCGCGGACGGCTCGTCAAGGTCGGCGGAAGCGACAGCGCGGAGGGCCGACGTGAGGGCGGCGCGGTTGTCATGGCGTCGGCGTCACGCGTGGGTGGGAGGCAGGTCGTTCACGAAGCCCGTGGACACGGCGAGCGCGCGCCATGGTGCGAGCTCCGCTTCGACCTCGCGATGCTTCCGCTCGATGCGCAGCACGGTGTCCGCGCCCATCCTGTGAGTTTGGTCTGCCGTCGTCGGCGGGCCTGGTTGAAGAGAAAGGTAGGGCCAAGCCATCGCTGAGAGAATCTCCTGAATTGTTGATGTACTATCAACCAAGGGTTCATGATTGCATGGACCCCATGGTCCAGAAACGAACGGCGAGCCTCGAGGCCGGCTCGACCTCGATCCACCTGCCCGCGCTGCTGACGTTCGAGTGCGTGGCGCGTCACCTGAATTTCGCCCGCGCGGCCGCGGAGCTCGAGGTCACGCCGACCGCGATCTCGAAGACCGTGAAGCTCCTCGAGGCCCGGCTCGGCGTCCGCCTGTTCAACCGCACCACGCGCAGCGTCGCGCTCAGCGAGCCGGGCGCGCAGTTGCTGAGCACGCTCGCACCCGCGCTGGAACAGATTCGACACTCGGTGACGAGCGTCAGCGGCACGTTCACGCAGCCGTACGGGACGCTGCGCATCAATACCTCGTATGTCGCTCACGCCTCGCTGCTCGAGCCGCACCTGCCCGCGTTTCTCGCGCGCTACCCGGAGATCAACGTCGAGGTCTCGCTGGACAACACGCCGACCGACATCGTGTCAGCCGGCTTCGATGTCGGCATTCGTCTGCGCCACGCGCTCCACCGCGACATGGTGTCCGCGCCGATCGGCCCCTTGCAGCGCCGCCTCGTCCTCGCGTCGCCCGGCTACCTCGCCGCAAACCCGATGCCCAGGACACCCGAGGACCTCCTCGGCCACAGCTGCATCCGACAGCGCCTGTCCGGCCGCGGCCGCTTCTTCGACTGGGTCTTCCAGTCAAAGCGACAGACCGTCACCGTCGACGTCACCGGCCGGCTGGTCTTCGACGAGATGCGCTCGGTCCGCGACGCGGCCCGTCGCGGCTGCGGCTTTGCCTACGTCTTCGAGCAGTTCGCGGTCCACGACATCAAGTCCGGCGCCCTCGTCCCCGTGCTGGAAACATTCTCCCCCGCTACCGAATCATTTTATCTCTACTACCCCGCCCGAACCATGATGTCCGGCAAGCTCCGCGTCTTCCTCGAGTTCATGCGCGCCGCCAACTGGGACGCTCCGAAGTAGCGGCGCGATCCTGCTCCGCGGCCAGGTCGGTGGCCGCTCGCTGCACTCGTGTCCGTGCGAATGACACCGCCCCGTCACGGTGCTGGCTCCGCGCGGCCGCTCCCGGCGTCTCGTGACCGAGCGATGACAGAGCGCGGCCGGCCGCTCGCCGTCAGCGCGTCATCCTGAATGCATGGCGCTGCACA
>Ga0307513_10010000_pt1 | contig 11962 bp, 12 predicted proteins | sample 15_EM_MG_FD_202174 | JGI IMG/M metagenome (GOLD analysis project Ga0307513, IMG submission 202174) | Populus trichocarpa ectomycorrhiza microbial communities from riparian zone in the Pacific Northwest, United States - 15_EM | ecosystem: Host-associated > Plants > Roots > Unclassified | place... | reverse complement strand
TACAACCAGTACGGGTGATAATGCTGTAAATCCATCAGATTCCCGGGGGGGGGGGCACGTAGACATTGGAGCTAGACGTACATATAGGAACAGACCTACGATATTGGTCAGGCGTTTGATACCTTGGGAGAGGTGGAGCCTACTTACCGAACAAGAGACCAAAAAAGTCTGAAGAAAGTAAGTTGAGGTTGTAGAACACGGAGCTTGCCAACCGGTAGAGAATTGGAGCGGTCGTGTACAAGATGAACATCGCGGCGGTATAAGCCACCAACAAACCGGCTTTGAACATACACTTAGTCCAGAGGCGTACGGGGAGGCGGAACGGAACTCACCGATCGGGCCGTTCCACGTAGCGTCCCTCATTCCCTGGTGCTCCAAGCTAGATGCTTGGATGCCGTTGATGAGGGTACCCCACATCCCGAGCTGTCCGACAACCTCGTACAACGGGGACTGGCGCACGAAGAATTCTTCGGCGGCATTTGCTGATGCCACGGGTGTCAGCGTACGGCGTTTCAACCGGACTAAGAGATCCACACTAACTGAATCCATACAAGGTCGCTCCAGCGAGCATGAACAGGTCACCTTTGACTTTATCCACCGCTTGGTAATCCTTATCAGTAAGTTGATCAGATGCGACAAGCATTCCAAGACCGCCAACACAGATCAGAATACCCTAACGTGAGAAAGGTGGTGCCGTTAGTTGAAAACCGGATCACGCAAGCGCAGGCTTAGCCGCTTACAAGGAGCTGGGTCCAGGTGTACTTGGTCCGCATGAATACCCATGAGAAGAACAGGCACGATGGGATCGCCCATCTGTTTGACAATGTCATTCAGAATCGAGTACTCTGATTGAAAGAAGGAAACCCACGAGTCGAGCAACATGCAGGACAATAAGTTGGTGTATTGGTACGCTTTCACCACAAGGAAATTCCCCTCGACATCGCATGCGGCCAAAATAAAGTCTAATAATTGATTAGAAGAGACAAAATGAACGAAAAACTTACTCACATTTCCAGCCATCGCGGACAACCATCTTTCCCCACCCTAAAAAGCCGTCTGGTATTCGGGGCGTTAGTCGACAATCATCGCGCTCCCAGTGTTACTTACACTTGTAAATTGTGTACGGCGTGTAGGTGATGAACAACGCGAAGTACCTAGGGCAGAGACGGTCAGATGGTGCGAGGAATGAGTTGTTGTACTCACAGGAAGAGGGTCTGGGTGGTGGGCAGAGCCCATCCACGATTGACGAGCTCTGTCGTCGTAACAGTCGTGCAAGTGATGCACAACGACACAACCTGACCAGCGAGCAGACTAAGAGCGAATCTCTTCGTCCAGACACTGGCGAACCGAGCCCAAAGGGTCTTGAAAAACACCGACGGCGAGTCGTACCGGACCTTTGGTCTCGCAATCTCCGCCGCGTTCAAGGATCGAGCAGTGGGATCGACTTCATCGTCGAACTTGGACGGGACTGGGGAAACGGACTGCTGCCTCGTCGTCGGAACGGTGGTAACGCCTTGGTCCATGGGAACTCTTGGTGGATGTTCAGGTCAGAGGGACGGCTCTCCTGTGGAGAAAATTGACACTGATATGGGATTCCCATCAGCCGATCAAACGACCCAAGCGAATAGGTGGTTGCAAAGTGGTGATGCCTATCCCACGACTGTCATTGGCTCTCCAGCGCTTGTGGCCTGGTCATCGCATCGTTTGGAGAGGGTGCAGGGGTGGGTTGTTTGCAAAATGCGCTAATCCCAACATGTGATGACGATCACCTCATTGACCTGGGGAAGAAGTCCCACAGCTCTGATGGCGCATCAAGGGGATCTCGTAACCTGCAACAAGTGTACCGTGAGGTGGTTGGTGGTCGACCTCCGGCAGGATGAGAACTCACAGGCTGAAGTTTTTTCCCTTCTCTGGTTTGCTGACGATTTGTAACAAACATTCGACGTCCACCTGTTGCCTTACCGCATGACGGCGTTCGTGCTGACGTTCGTGCAAGAGGTTCATTCTCCCGGCCATGGTCGAGCCGGGACCGATGGCCGTCGTGCATGATTTTCCTAAGTGGAATAGTTGATTTCTGTGGCTACACACGCCAAGTGAGATTTAGCGCTGAACGGAAGAGACATCCGTGCGCTCAGACCTGCTGACCTGGATTACATCCGAGACTGGGCGCGACTTTCGGGGCCCAATTCCTGGTTTATAAGCAAGTAAGAATCACGCGACCGTGGCGGAAGTTATTAGGGAAACCCGTCTAAGCGCATGCGGCGTAAAGGAGACACCCCGAAACGAGTTCAATCGTCGGTGTTCGAACTTCGCGTAGAGAGTTCCTGGCCAGCACCGCCCCCTTGTCTGTTTCCCGAGTTTTTCAAAAGTTTCAAATCCATGGGTGCGCGAGCGTCGGAACGTTCCTGATTCGGTTCCGTCGGGCTGCCCAGAACAATCGCGGTCGGATCAGAAGACTAAGTGCTGGGTTCTTCCCTTCATTCGCGTTCCTCGACGAGAAAGATCTAGGAACGATTCGCCATGGTCACCGCGAGACAGATCTCCGTCCGATACAGGTTCCTGATGGCTGGTCCCTCGAACGCGATGGGGATCAACCCGGACGTGTGGGGTGTGTCCATCGAAGCCTCGATGTGATCCCACACATTCGGACGGCCGGTTTCCCTTTGGCCCCTCGGTGCAGCCGACCTGCACGCCATCCCTTCCTTCCCCACGTTCTCGCAAGCCCGACCACGGTTTTGACTATTCGGCGGAACTCCGACTTTTCCCTGCGACCAGGTTCTCGCGCCCACATGCTACGCTTGGAGCGCAGCTAGCTGGAATAGGCGGGTCTTTGTTTTTGCACTCTTTGATTCGAGTCCTGGCTTCTCTCGCGGCGGTTACCAGACGAGGATTGGTGAACGGCTTAGCCTCATCCGCAATAGAAACTCGCACGAGCGCTGACGATCCATCGTTCTTGAACATCTTAAGATTCCTGACCTTCCAACTCGGCGCGCTATTAGATCTGGGGTATATGACATAACAACCAGCACCCCACTGATGGGATGTGTTTGGTCGAAATGCGCTTTCTCGTTCAAAACTTGGTCAACTTCGTTCCTACGGTTCCCGTCTCGCTGGATAGGAGGTAATCCGGCCCGGCGAGTTTGAAAATGGCCCCTCTATGCGAGCCTTCTTATGGCCGGGCTCCGCCCGCTGGGTGCTTCTAGAAGCCCTTTGAATTGGATAAACAGAGTTTCGTTAACCGGTTTCCTACAGTGGTGCGGCTCGTGAATGGAAACCGACACATTCATGTTCTAGCTTTGCCAGGGTCTTTTGGGGCTGACACGGCTTACTCGGGTCGTTGTTTGACATTGAGTGTTTTGCGGGTTCCGCATCGACGGAACTTATGGATGGCAGATGTTATTTCCGGGGCGTTCGCGTCCAGGGTCTTAGCGACTGGTGATACTGACAAAGTCGTAGCGGGGCGGGGTGCCAGTTCCCGACTCCACCCATCTTACAATCCCAGCGTTTTATTACACATTACACACAACCAGCACCGGTCAATTGACATCTCCTTGGGACGTTAGTACGGGGTCTTATCAAATGCGGTAGATAGGTCTCGCAACCCCCAGCCGCCGGGTACGAGTCCTAAGAAATTTTGAACAGACAAAAATTGTACAATCTGGGTGTACGTACAAGCAGCCCCGTCAATGATGTTGCTGCGCACGACTGAAGTGATAAAACCCGTGTTCGCCCTGCATCGAGGACCGGACAGGGCCTGTCCATGCGTGCATCATGGCAATCTCCGCCCTGACGACTCGCGTGTTTGAACCTCCTGCCTCCGCGCACAAAATTGGATGGTCTAAAGATTTGTCCAATCCCACCAAAGACATTACACACCATGATGGAAGCGGGTGTACCCGCGCCCTCGGCCAGGGGTAGGTGTCGCAGGTGAGTGGGCGGATCTGACATGCGTACTGGTCCGATTTCCGAGGCCACTGAATTTGAAGATTCAGCCGATCTGGTCGCTTTGGGAGACCCTCTGGTGGTCAACGTTCAACGTTCAACGTTTCAACACTCAGACATCATGCATCAACTTCCACCGCCTCGACAACTTTTCCACTTTCCGAGAACATCATTTTCGTGATGTCGTGGACCTATCTCGGGCTCTGCCGGCTGCCGGCCTTACACCTTATGCGGCATGTATGGATGCCAAATGTTATGCGGAAGTGGAGCGTCGGGATCACACCAATACCGGACGACACAAGGGTTCCACAAAGTAAGCGGTGGTGACTAAGTGTCCTACGCCATTCCAGTAGCGGCACCGACCCCGCCATTCGAGCGCGGTGGCGGCCGCCGAGACTAGGTCTCCCGCGCTCCGTCTCCTCGGTGAATCGATGAGGTTTGGAATCAAGGAGCTATAAACGGAGAGCGTTATCGAGATCCAAATATTCAAATTCCACACAGCTGATCGATTCCGCAGGAGGATTCTTCCGGATAGGAACTCCGACTCAACTTTGCCGTATCCTGCTGTTCCGCACTTGATGTACGCAGGTACATAGGCAAGGGGTCTCACGACCCACTTCGCACTTCGCCAGTCGCAAAATGCCCCCTAGTGAGGTGAGAGACGTGACTCTCATTCTGTTCGGGATATGGATGTGCGTCAACCTTCATCTCTGGTTGCATCCCGGCCGAGATGTATCTGATGCTTTCCGTGTAGCTGGGACTACGTCACCTCGTTTTGGTTTGAATACAGACTGTTCACCGTGAAGAACCTTCGGTTTCGATGGGAATTTGTGAGTGTCTTTCCGTGTGGACCACCAGGGAGGGGGGACGCTGACAACTTTCGTTCCTAGGTTCCGTATTTCCTGACCAGATATATCATCCTGGCTTATATCACAATAATGTGAGGGTCCTGAACGGGCGAGAGTATGCTTGCAGTCACTAACATCACTTTGCAGCGCAGTGAAATCTTTCATCGACGTCACTGCACTTCCCGTATGCACGCATGCTGGTGAGCGACACTCGTTCAAGTGATTACTACAAGTAAACTGACAAGAGACCTAGCGCTCATTAATTCGGTCCTTGTTGGTCACTGCGCTCTAAGCATTCCTTCTGCCTGCTCATGAATGGTCTAGCCCCTTGGATTCATAGCGATCGCGTTCTCCACTTGGAACCTTCTCACCCGAACGTACGTCGCCGTCCGCTAGCGAGCGCGACCAATTGAAGAGCTCCTCACAGGATTATCATCTGGGGGTATCACCCCCTCGTTATGAAACTCCTATTCGCGGTCGGGCTTATTCATTTTGTGATTTCTCTCATCGGTGAGCGATGGATTGGCAGGCCGTTCGAAATCCGGTTTTGTTACTCATTATTTTTATCCAGTTTCTTTCGCTGGGCGGCCGCCATGCGACCGCGACCCACCCAGCACTGTCAACGTGGCGATATTTGGAATCTCCAGTAGGTCAACCATGTGACGTTTTTGCATGTGCATGAGTACTCAACGACGATTCGCATAGCCGTCGTGATCGAATTCACGATCCTAGTGGTCAGCTTGGTTGGTATTAGACGAGCATCCCAGCACAGGGAGACGCAGCTTGCCCGGCTCCTCAAGACCCAAGGGGTGGCATATTTCGCCATGGTGGTCTTGGTACATACGACCGTAGTTGTAAGCGGTTCTGCTTTTCTCGAGACCGACATCCGCTGACACTCAAACCAACAGCTCGCGCACTTCCTCTCGGATAACGGTGGGTCGCGCTTGAGTGGTACCACCGTCCCACCACCTGCCCACTGACGTCGACTACCCAAGGCGTTGCTGGCATGTGCGCCGGGACCATTGGCACAGTCCTTGCGTATGTGATCCTCCCCCTAGAGGTGTACGCTTACTGATGGTTCGCTATTCAAGACCACTACTTTCGTGTCGACTTGTCACCTCGACGTTATCCCAGGGCTACCACGCGTGCGTCCCATCCCGCTGCATAACGGTGCATCCTCACGATTAATCCCAGAGATTCCAACGCGGAGACACGAATGCACCGTATTGACTGTTTTGAGCTTTCCGAGGACCCCAGCCAGAGCCCCTCCGCCGGGAGAATGACTACATGCATAGACGTCACTAAAGACAATCGAAGTGTGTGCTGACTTTTCGCTTCCGAGTCGGTTGGTGTCTCGTTGTCTGTCGTAGCGCAACATTTCGTTCGCCTATCACCTTTTGTTGGCATTTCTCCCTCAAGTTTTTACAGTAGCACCTGCTCTAGTCATTCCACACACGCTGTAGCATCGACGTGTATCATAGTCCATTAACGCATCGGGTTTCGTATTTTGATGTCTTGTCTTTGAGTGGGCGAGTTGATCACGGTCAGCAATACAAAGGAAAGTCTCAGATTGGTTCGAAGAGTGGGCAAGAAATCCGTTGTGTAATGATAAGGGTGGATGTCCGACGACTCTAAGGTTTTGGGACGTAGTCAATGGCCTCTCCTCGAGCCTCCATCCGCTTCTTGGCTTCGACCAAGGCCCATGCCTGGATACTGGAGACGCACGGAACGCGTCAGCCCAGAAAATCGTACACGACCTCGTGAGAATGCGCACCTGGTGTCCGGCTTATAGTACAACGCAACCGTCGCTGCTGCAAAGGTTCCGAACATCCCGACATACCAAATCACCTCCCAGTCTTCTTTGTGCCGTTTCTGGCCTGGAGCTGGGGGCTGAAAACGTCCGACGCGTGTTAGTCGTTGGAGGTATGGGCATCCGGAATAGAGGGCGAACCTTCTCTCCGTAGAGAAAACCGGTGGGTTCGTTGTAGTGTGGTGCGCCGTGGGATGCTGACCGGGAGAAAGTATATGGAACATGGCATGGTCCTCTCCGTGTGCACCGAACGGAGGATCTTAAGGACTGTGAGACGGGTGGCATCGTCGCAGGGTTGTGGTGTGTGTGCGTTGGGGAGCAAGTCGGGTCAACGGCTCGGATTGGCTCTGGGTCCGTCCGCCCCAAAAAGGAAGGTGTCGTCCTTTTGTCCCCGGACGTCGAGGACCAACCTCGGATCCGGCTTTATCATGGTGTTTATTCTGCCAGAGATCTACAGTACTGCCCCTCGCTCTTCTTCAGGCTCTACTTTTGTCCCCTCCGCTTCGCCTCGAATTGGGCCCAAATCCACGGATTGATAAATCCGCGACTTGAGAGCTCTGCTTCAGATAGGCTGGCCGCGCCTTCGATTCGTCCCAAGCACCTCTACCGGAAGATCCGCTCGTGAGAGTCCGGGTGAGAAGAGAAGTTGGCCGTACCGTTGAGCCACAGAGGCAATCGAATGGCTGAGCCACGCTCCACTCGGTGCTCGGATAGAAGAATGTCACTGCGATTGATTCGGTTGTTACCGGTTAAAGCTGCTGGGGCTGACGTATCCTGAGACTCACAGGGGTCCCCTGCCTTGATCGGTCTCAAAGCTCGCACATGCCACTGAGACACATCTTTTGAAGAGAGGTCAAAGGCTACGTTGGGGTCGCAGGAGTGATTCACTAGGTGACACAGAGAGGTCACTACCCTTTTCAAGATCGTTGCCTGCCAATCAGCTCACCATAGACAAGATCGGAGTTCAATTTTATGTTGTCCTCGGGGCCGGATCCGCATTGGACGGTGGTATACGCCGCATGGGGGACCCTGGTGAAGTGAGATAAGTCTGTGACTGTCCCTTCAGTGTCAAAGCACTAAGATGGTGGACGAGTAAGATATCGCAAAACCGACGGCAGATGACAACGAACCTTGATGGAGACGAGGCGCGCGGTGAAATCCCCCGGCAGAAACTCCACCACGAAGAGGTCTGGGTGAGTTGGCACGTGGGGCTCTCGAGTGGCCATCTTTAGTGGTGCCCGTGGGTTACGGAGATGTGTGATCTGACTTTCGCACTAGAGAGGCGCCACTGGCGTTTGTGCCTCACTCACATCCCTCTGCAATAATCGGCGTATGTGTATTGTACTATTTGTTTTCGGGCATATTCTCGAATACAGCAATGCATTTTCACCACCGGTTCTCACTGTCCATGCCTGTTGAAGATTCGCATCTGTCAGCTCACATAAAACTCATGTGTGGACAGACACACCTATGTTCCGAGGCCGACACAGCAATTAGTTATAATACGCAGCTACACAGAAGCGAACATGGCAAGCGATGCAGAACATAGCGCGGCACCCTGGAGAGAATGCGTAATTTTTCCCGCTGCAGAACTGGGAGGGGGGACCCAACAAAGAATTCTATCGCGCACACGTAAAATCACGCCGACGTCACAAATATCCCTCACTCATCGCACATACCACCCCACCTATCGCACGTACTGCCCCTCACTTATCGCGCAAAGACCCGGACTTCCCCTGGGGTTTCGCGGTGGTATTGCCGTTTTTCTGTTGGACGGAGGGGCCGCGGGATTTGCCGGGAGGCGCGCTTAGGGATGTCCCGCTAGGACCCACCGGCTCGAAACCTGCCTCGGTAAGCATCATTTTCTACTCTAGGTCGTTACAGGCCTATTCTAGTGAAAATGATTATGATCAGGCCGAGTTGTCGTCGGGAAGCCCCCCTTTGTGACCCGTTGCTCAAGCGCTCATGAAGCATAAACGCGTGACTTCCGACCTCCACGACTTCCCTGCGGAGGCTGGTTCAGAGCCGGAAACTTCCGATCAAACTATATAGTCACTCGCAACGATCAACAAACGGATCGATTATCATCTCCGCCCACCGACCCGACGACCTCAAGACCTCCCGACTCGCGAGAAACCAAAAAAATCCTACCGCCATGGCCCCCACCAAAAAGTCGAAAGCCGCCAAATCCTCCGAGTCTATCTCCTCCCGTCTCGCCCTCGTCGTCAAGTCGGGAAAGTACTCTCTCGGATACAAGTCAGCCCTGAAGCAGATGCGAAACGGCAAAGGTACAGTACATTTCCCCTGCCTCTTCCCACGGGGACTGGAGCGTGAGGCTGAGAAGGTCCCTTGAACTGACCAATCGTAATCTATAGCCAAGCTCGTGCTGATCGCTGGTAACTGCCCTCCGTTGAGGAAGTCCGAATTGGAGTACTACGCCATGTTGTCCAAGACCTCTGTTCACCATTTTGCTGGGACGAACGTGGGCTTGGGAACCGCTGCCGGAAAACTCTTCCGTGTCTGGTAAGCCACTTCCTTGGATTTCTCCCTATGTGCCGCGTACTTAAAGCAACTTGCCTAGCGTCATGACCGTTACCGACCCCGGTGATAGCGATCTCTTAGCCGTTGCTGAGGGCGCTGCTCAGTAATATTCTTATCGTCTCGCAATACAGTGTATTTCGTACATGGCATCAGGAAATTTACGAATGATCCCGTACCCTGTCACAACAAGACCCGCTTCTTCAACATACAGTGGTTCTAGCTGCATATCCAAACAATGCAGATTAGGGAGCTGAAGGAGCTTTTCGATGGCCTCTATCGGCAGTTCTCCATCCAAGGAAACCGATCTAAGAGTCTCGGACGTTTCGTCGAGCGGATTGTGAAGTGCGTCTATGGAAGGATCCGCAATTTCCGTGGGTTCGAATCACAAGTGTGTGAGATTTCTGGTTGGTATCAGGGAAATTGTTGCGAGACGGTACAGGTGTGGGTCCGCGTCGGGGAATTCGAGGTGGACGCTAACCAACTTTAGATCAAAGAATAACCGAAGGAACGGCGTGAATCCCCACGAGTAGATCTGCCAATGGATGGAACGGAGGTTTGGCAAAATGTAGTGAGCCAAAGCCAGGGTTTGCATAGACAGTAGGTGATACGCTTCCACCGACACCCCGTACGTTTCCGGGCCGGTGCCGTACGCACGGCACTGAAACGTGCGTATTATACGAGCATAGCCCGAGAATCGGCTCCATTCCTTGATGGAGGGACAACGTAGGAAAATCTGTTGACCAGCGAACTCCCAAGAGTGGGTGGACTGGGATGAGTGGTCCTTACGAATTCGCCGTTGTGTATTTCCCAGGTGTCTGGGGGCAGACACCGCATCAACCGTCTCAGATCTGCGAGGTGTTCCCAAAGAGAGTCGAGGACGATGTCTTCCAATCGTTTGGAACAGCACGCCAGCGTGACTGCTGAAGTAGACGTTGTATAATCCCCCTTGAGGTCTGCGGCCAGGAAGCGGACCATCTCGTTGATTTTCCAGAATCGGTGCATGATGATTATGTGGTTGAGGTGAAGGAAATCGATAACCAGCGACCGTAGCTCGTCAGTTGGTGTTCCGGGAGATACCACGAGGATGGACAAGTTACACGAGGCTGTCACTAGCCACATGTATAATCTCGCGCCTGTTCGCTAGCTAACCGGTCAACGAAACTCCCGCCGGTTCGATATTACTACTCGGTTTCAGGACGTGGACGTGCGGGTACATGGGAGTCCTTTGCAGAGCAAGCGGTTCTTTCTAAACAAAACGTATGCACTATTGACATTTGAACGTAGTCGCCTATTTGTCTGTAGAATGTGCAGAGGAATTGTAGTCGTCGTATCCGCGGCGGACTCCGGACTGTAGACTGCACCCCTCGTATGATCATCCCTGGTCACCCTGAAAGAACGAACCGGTTACGAGTTAGACACGTGGACGAAAGGACATTCGACCGACGTACTACTCATTAAATTCCCAATGTTTCGTTGAACCTTGATGACTCTCATCACCTCCCCCCAATCATACGCTCCGAATAGCTGCTGATAGTACTTGATATTCTTCAGCTTGGGGAATATTTGCACCAAAGCCATTCCAACCGCCCAGCATCCGTCCATCCCTCTGCTCACAGGTATTCTCCCGACATTCAATTCAGTAAGTTGACATGAACTCGGTGTCGACTGAAGGGGTACTATGTGTTCGCCGGTCACGTCGAACGCCCTGTTGATAAAGTCGGCCGTATCGAAGTGGATTTGGAGATCCGTGAGCTTGGTGCAATTGGTTGCGAGGGTTACAAGGCTGTTCATCGACACGATCACCAGGGTGGAAGCACAGGGGGTACCGCCGAGGTGAAGTTCGACGAGATTCGGCATCGCAGAGGCGATGGCCGAGATGTCATCGTCGGCGAGGAGGAACTTACACCGGTTCATGCTGCAGGATGATGTGACACGAATGGTCCTGAGGGCGATGAAGTTCCGAAGTGGCTGGATTCTGGCGGACGTGATATCCATGCCGTGGTAATGAGAAGCATATCGGAGGGCGCGGAGGACACTCGGAGATGCTGATTGTAGCACGGAGTCGAATAAGTCGTCGGCACCCAGCCACTCAGTCTTACCCAAGTGGTTAAGATATATCTGCTGGATTTTTGGTAACGTCGTCCTATTGAACAGGTTCGGGAGGAAGATGGATTCATCTTTGAATCTTATTATTATCGACGTCAGGCCTCCAAGCTCGATCGGCTCCCGCTCGCCCTCAACCTCGCCGCCAGGTGGACTGGTTTCATCCGATTTAGCCTCCTGTTGTACGTAGATAGATGCCAACTGCGTTGCTTTGAGGAATAGATCCAGTAGTGCGGTATCAACTTCGGTATTAGTGTGCAAGGTGGAAAAGGCGATGTGTTTGAGGTGAGTAGTGGGAAGGGCTTTTATCACGGCAGCATTCACGGGGGTTGTGCGCCCACCGTTTAAATCGATGTGAATGTCGGACAAAGCAGGAGAGAGGAGGAGGTGAAGCCACGGAAGGAACGCGCGGCTCGTCGTCCAGCCCAAATGCTGCAGTCCCGGCATCAATGGCTGTCCCGACCGGCTCAGATTGACCAAATGGAGGATATCCTCGGAGGGGACGTGGTCATTCTGAGGTGCACACACCCTTCTCATACGCTGAGCATACACGCGAAACCGACTCCATTCATCGGGGGTCGGTGAACGTAGAAATCGCTGCAGATTTGGGTCGACATATGAGTGAGCGTCACCAACAAACTGATGTCCGCCGATCGGTGCTCACCAGGCCCATGGTATTGCTTAATTCCCAAAGATCTGGCGGTAACACCTTAAACAA
>Ga0307513_10009999_pt1 | contig 11963 bp, 7 predicted proteins | sample 15_EM_MG_FD_202174 | JGI IMG/M metagenome (GOLD analysis project Ga0307513, IMG submission 202174) | Populus trichocarpa ectomycorrhiza microbial communities from riparian zone in the Pacific Northwest, United States - 15_EM | ecosystem: Host-associated > Plants > Roots > Unclassified | place... | reverse complement strand
GTGTGACTAATAAACTTGAAACATGTGGCCTCCGGCATTTAAACCGATCTAAGTGCCTGAGCCCGTTTGCCTCACATGCGTCTAAGGCACTTGAAACCAAGTGCCTTAGGTTTTGCCCCCGGTGTCATAAAGGTGATCCCGCGTCACCGTCATCCATTTGGGCGGCACCATCTCCTCGTCCGTTTTCGTGAAGCGAGTTGAATATTTCAGCGGTCTCGGCGGGAACACAAAATCGACATCTCTTCGACATCTCCTCAACTGTACGTATTTTCTTCGACTGTTCTCATAGATTCTGGACAATTTTAAAGGCTCTTATAATTACATAGATCTGGAATGAAGGCAGTGCGCCGTCGCGATGATCCACTACGTGGGTATCCATATTTAACATCACCGTTAGTATATTTACCCTCTTTCAATGTAGCTCTCGATGCTCTTTTTCAAGGGGATTGAATTCGACTCTACTAATTCTTCGGCGGTTGATCATTCGAGTCTTCGTAGTCACAGGTCTGCATCAATTCTTGCACCAAATGCTGAAAACCACTTCCAATTTCATGTACTACGATCGCCGTCCTCACTCTCCTCCTCATGATCACTCTTCTCCCAGGCCACCCAACGTGTTATCAGGTCCCGTCTCCGATCTTGACCAAGACATATTCGAACACGATGGTGCTCCTTAGTAGCCAAATCAAATTGGCTACCAAGGAAACCCTCCAAGCCGACATCTGAGGCAGCTCTAATACAACCGCAAATATCACTGATAATTACGAGCTCAGAGATAAGCACCTACTCCCGGGGGAGAAAGTCGTCCGCGCAGAGAGTAGCTGCTTCGCTTCATTTCAATAATTTCCGATGTACGCCCTCAGCCTGAAAATAAGATATTACGAGTCGTTTTATTTATATATTTTTATATCCATCGTAAACGCCGTTCGGCGAAGAATTCCGTTATCGATGGTCGGAGCTCTCACCGGAGGGTCTATACGATACCTTCTCTCAGATTCCTCCGCCTACAGCGGCGACGCCATATGGCGCCTTATGCTGGATTAATCTCCTTACCAAACTCATTGGCCGGAAAATGGATAAGTAATATAACCGAAGGTGTACGGTATTGGACCCCAGGTTTTAACCACTAGGGATGACAACTGACAAAGGAAGTTTAATCAAACCCAGTTTCTGCCGTACAGTTTATGTTATCTTCGGATTCAATGCTGTCCATTCTCTGAACGCTGACCCGGACTTCGTATTCGGTTCGACTATTTCTTTAAATATATGTAGGACAATTGTTATGCGGTTGTGAAGGAAGTATGACACTAACGGGCCGTGCCAATGCTGTACCGACCCCCTGCCGTGCAACATCGGCTAAGGGAGTCGAGTGCTTCCGATGTCACGACCAGGCACGCAATTTCTCTGAATGGAATTTACAGTTGGTAACTGAGGTACTAATAACCCATCAACGTGCATAAACAAGTAGATCCGATAACCTTTTTGGTCCACCAACTTGGTTGGCGGGGGGATTGCACACAATAACTCATGTTTACGAGCCCTCAATGATCGACGTGTTATTAAGCTTGGCAAGAAAAACCATAATAGACAAAAAATGATTGCTTTCTACCTCTTCGCACCTAGGGTTGTCGTTTTGCCTCAAAAGCATCCGCATGGTACAGTTTTCATGCGATTCTCATGATCACACCAGTATTTTTTCGGGTTCAATTCAACCTCGAACCTTGGCTTGAATTTTTTCAACATTCGTTGAGTCCCGGAATCACCGGAAGTTGAGCTCAAACAAATATTCGCGGGTTGTGTCAAAAGTGCCGAGAATGAGTATCTCAGATATCGGTTCCGGGTCAAAGTCTATTTGGGGGCCTGGAACACCTCAGGGGCCTGGAACACCTTGACAGGGAGTTCCCTTTGAGTGAGTGGGCAATTTCTTATAGGGGTCCACTCAAAATGTGTCGGAACGAAGTGGACCAAGAAGGAAGTCGAGTCTTTCAAAGATGCACAATGTATTCCAATAGGTTGGACTCGTTGTTCAGATAGTACATGATGAACGACGATGAGGTCCCGATGGATTTCCCCATTCCTGCGTGATCCAAACGAACCTTTGGTAATTTTAGATATCCCGGCGGCCCATTGGGTTATAGACTACAACACTATGAGTTGTGTTCCCCGGGTGGGTCGGTATGACCGTTTCCCTAATTGAGTAGGCCCCTGAGGAGGATCGCCCCTATAAAAGTCGATGTACATCCGTTCCTTAATTATCATTTCCTGTTATCCTTACTTGCATTGTCTCGCTAGCCCTTCGCACATCATCAATGATTCGTCGTCTCATCCCTAAGACGTGAGTGAACGTCCAAAGTCGGCAACGATTACTGAGCCTTCTGTCACTAGAGGCATTCCGCCACCACATTATGCTCCTAAAGTTAGGCGACCTACGACGTAAGTCTACACCTACCTTAACCGATTTAAACGGTCACTGAACGTCGCATAACCAGAGGCACAATGCCACCAAACCACATCGCTAGGGAAGGCCGCCTTACAACATTCGCACTTCCACGCGAAGTTGTCGGGAATCAGTCCGATGTAGCCTTGGGAAAAAATATGGTCGAAACCTGGCGCAAGGGCGGTATATTCCAGATAGTCGCGACCCCAGCCCAGGGAGAGACACTCCTCGATGCGTTCAAAGCGAGCAAGGACTACTTTAAGCGCCCGTATGAGGAGAAAGCCAAACACGTGGACGATCAAAGTTTCAGTGGCTACATCGCGTCGGGAGAGGAACTCACAGACGGGATTGCCGACTACTCGGAAATATTCACTGTTACGAAGGATCTCCCAGTTACTGATCCCCATGTGCAGAGCAAGTGGCCTTGTCATGGTCCCTGCCCATGGCCCGACAACAACTACGCCACAACGATGAAGAAGCTCATGTCCCATCTAGGAGAATCCGGAGAGAAACTTCTTAAATTGACCGCTCTTGGCTTGGGTCTTGATGATCCACACGCACTGACAAAGTTGACCGAGGATGGTTGGCACCACATGCGAGTTCTCCGCTTTCCCCAAGTCGACCGGACTAATGGAAAGGGGAAAGCTGGACGGGGAATTGGGTCACATACTGATTACGGTCTCCTTGTCATTGCCGCCCAGGACGAAGTTGGAGGACTGTTCGTCCGACCCCCGATCGATGGAGAAAACCTTCATAACTGGGAGAAGAGTGCCGCCGGGTTCAAGGAGAACGACGAGAATTGGACCTATGTACCTCCTGTCCAAAGGGTCTTTACTGTGTTTCCAGGTGGGAGACATTGTGTCGCTTAATGTCATCAACTAACACTGCGTCCTAGGGGACATGATGCAATACTTAACTCGCGATTATCTCCCTTCCACCCCACACAAAGTTGGCCTCAACACCCGCGAGCGCTATGCGTTTGCCTACTTCCATGAGCCCAACTTCAATGCGGTTGTTAAACCATTGCGAGATTATGACCATCTGTCCGCGAACGATACACCAAGTATCCATTATGGCACCCACTTTACCAACATGTTCATGCGGAACTATCCCGAACGTATCACCGCGAAAAGGGTTGTGGCTGAAAACCGAATGGCGATCCTTGACAAACTGGCCGAAAAGCAGGGATATGGTGGATCTAACGCCACGGTTTGAGCACCGATGGACATTGACTGGCAGAGGTACTTAGGGTGGTACACATTTCAGTGTCAATTATTTTTTATATTTTTATTTTTCTTCGGTTTCTATTGTTAACACTCCTTTGTACGGTCTATTCCCCTAGGATTCCGGGCGATATCCTTGTCCATCATTTATTATCTTTTTCTACACTATTAATTGCTACCTATAATTTAAAAAACAACACCTTTTCCGTTCTCGATGTTCAGGCAGGAAATCTTACGCCTGTAAATAAATACAATATTGACCTTATGTGTATATAAAAAGGCTTAAACATTTAGTGAACGTGATCTTTACCAAGTGACTTGGGCAGGGCACTATTTCCCATGATTTCGACTTGGTGGTTCCATGTCTTTTCAGTGTCACTACCTTGCCTTGCTTGAGGGACCACTGAACCGTTGACGTTTAATCAATTTGATCGGAGATTTGAACAAGATGTTCTTTTCCTTTTTATAAAAGATCGGGAAGAAGGTGAGATGAGAATGGAAATGGTAAGCAAGGTAAATTTGAAACACAATCCAAAAGGTGGGATTACGTGACTTTCCAACGTCCCAAGAATAACGAGAGTCGAAGGGAAACAATAGGAAAGTCAGTCTGACGGGGGATCTCAGCGCTAGGATAGCATGATGTACAGATCGAATCGGATGCCAAGTGGCTGTAGCCTGTAACAAACACTGAATGAAGTAGGTGCATAGGAGAGAAAAAATATTGGATGACAGGTTTTGAATGGAGAGAATATCCTCACTGCGATGAAAATTCAAGAGCAACGAGGGGAGGGGGAAAAAAGCAGCTCGAATATTGAAAGCATTCTATTTTCCAAGTGTGTTTACGATAAGAAGACGCAAAAGATTTTATGGCTATCTTATCTTATCCTGCGTGTCCTACGATGAGTTCTCCCTGCGGGCCATCTCGAGTACCAATATATATTTCAGGATACATATGTACGGGGAAATACTGGTTTTTAAGATTTGTATCTTCTTACCCAAGCTGGGAGCACTTTTTCGAGCTACAGTGAAAGGACACGATTGCATCACATTTCAACTTGATAGATCGGTAATAAATGTTACTCGTTCTATTCGGGGTTTGGTCTCCCTTACCCAGATTCTCACCCCAATCAGTTCTATTGGGTTGGTTTTTTTAGTTGGCTCTTCATTTCAGCCATATTGAAACTGATTTGAAAAGACCGCACGCTAGCGTCCAGGAGAGAAAGAATCAATCAAATTGCAAAAGGACTTCGTTCGTTTCATTCGAGGAAGAACGCTTTGAAAAATTGTTCGGCAAAGAAATCCTTGTTGAAATCTAGCCGTACATCTGTCGATGAATGGTGTATTTAGGAAGCGTGTATTCGTAGTAAAAACATCCCATACGAGTCGTTAAATAAGGGAGACTAACTGGCGTTCTACATCCCTGATCAGGGGGTGAGTATTTATGCGAAGTTCGATGAAGTAAAAAAAAATCGTCCATAGATCTCCAATGAGCATAGCCACCTGGCTTTCGAGATCCAAACTTGGTTCGTATTATTTGCCTCAGGCTCCACGGCTGCACCCCACTCGAAGTCCTGAGAACTCCAGAAATCGCTTGGACCATTGTCCTGCAGATTATGAAACCCATTCAGCAACAATCAAAGGAGAAAGGTCCACTACGCACCTTGATCCTTTAAAGATAAGTGGCAAGAGATACGTTGTTGCATTTCGAGTCCTTCATAAAATATCCAGATCTTCATGTGCACTCTTTTCCCTGATTCTACCGAACACCCCGAGAACACCCATCAACAGGGTGGAAAGAAAATAGTGAGGTGTGAAGGCAGGCGTACCTAATCCCGCATTCAAACAGAACTTGGTTCAAGTAACCCTAATCTGTCCACTTCCCTGGTTTTAGGTCTATTTTCGCACTGGGTGGTCAGAACTAAATCACGAAGAGAATTTGCATTGGAAATATGACTAGAAATGGCAATGACGTATCAGAACGAAAAGGGAGAAAAGGTCATATAATCAACACAACGGCTAATTGAACGAAAGGGTGGGAAAATGAATCAAAAAATGGTATCGATGAAGGTGGAAAGTAATGATATGGATTGAAAGGGCGGTGAAAGGCAAAATAGAACGTACTTTGGCAGCCCCACTAAGATCCAAATCCTTCTTCATTTACAACAGGCTACACTGTAGAATGCATATTTGCGTTATGATTCAGGATAGTGCCATCGGAGCAGAATCTATAGAGCAGCGTTAAAATTAAAACGAACACACTACCGACATGAATCGCATACTGAGGGGAGAGGAACGTACTGTAGAACACGTCGGGTGGCGGGTTCCGGTTATAAACGATACCAAACGCAGATGTTGGGGCAGTCGGGGTAATTTACAATGTAATACTCGCCACTCTGTAGAGGAGAAGTGCATGTCAGCATTTCCAGCACCCAACCGTCCTCAGAACCAACCACGTACTTGACTCAAAAACGGAGGGGCGGGGTTAGCAGGTTCACACTTCCTCGGTTGAAATCACTATAAAGTAGCCACTCCAAGCACCGGAAAATCATGCTCCATATTACTACACCATAGACCGCAAGGAGCTTCGATTCTCAACGTTGGCGTAAAAGTCGACAGGGAGAGACCGTTGTCGACGACTTTGTGGTGACAGGTTGTGACGAGGGCTAGAGTTGGGAAGAAGAGAGAAACGAGGGGCCCGGGAAGTGGGCCGTCGTCTGGAAGCAGAAGTAAAGAGAGAGGCTCCCCAGATCCAGTCGACGTTGGAAACTTGGTCCTTGCATACCATGGTCCCGATGACATATCCTTGCATTTCCCACATTCCGGGCCGGCTGTCCAGATTCTCTTACTCTTAAGGCAAAACGATTGTACGTAAGATATGATTCATACGTTCTGGTACTGTGTTATATAATCAGTGACACTCGTGTGACTGCGCCAAATGTGATGCTCGTGGCGGACCTGATGTGGCTCATTTCGTACTCAAATCCGGTGGGGCGCGGCCACATCGCCATTTTTCAAAAATCTGGTTCCAACAAAAGTTTCTAAATTGAATTTACTACCTTTTCTTGGGAACAAATTTTTGAAATAGCTCCTCCTCATCGCGCCCCACCGGAATTGGTGAGTTTGTCACGCTTTTATTATGTAAACAGTACCAGAACGTATGAATCATATCTTATCTGGTGACGAGGAGTTATCATAATCATTTTTGTTGCCCAACGAAATACTGAGAAAAATGCTTAGGCGCCTGCACCTAAACTTGTTGACAGCAGCCCTAGGGTCCCTAGTAATCCGTTATCTTTCTACCAGTATACATTTGGAACCTACTAGATGAAGGGGTAGTAGAGAGCGAGCCCATTATCCACTTTTTGTTGGAGGCCATTGCTACGCATGGCAATACGAATCTTCTCCCTTGGGTGCGCCAATCTCGGGCCTCAGGTATAAATAATCGTGTAAACAAACATGAAAAAATTGTCGACTTCAAGCTTACATCGGCCCCTGGGTACTCCACAGAGTTTCTACTGTATCTAAAATATAATTTTTACACATATTGTAATCTCAACAGTAGTTGAGAGGCTGCATGATGGTCAGCGAACCCCTGGCAGCAGTTAAAATGCCTCTTTGGTCGGTTCATTTACAGGTGAAAATCCACCTAAGACTCAGAGCGGTATCTGTGTACAGATACTCGAGTAGATCTAAATGGAGGTGTCTACCTCCCTCTTAAAGTTCATGAAGGCATCCCTTCTTGATGCATCTGAATCTGACACCATTTTGTGGTCGAATGTTCGTTGTTTCCTGTTGTTTCGTTGGTGGGTGTATTTTGGACCCTCTATAGTTTTTGCGCAACACCTTCTGCTTCGCGCTCTCTCTTGGAAACGATAGGCCATATTTCAAGTCTCGCTGGAATAACTACGTATCTGACCTCCACAATGGATATCGAATCCTTTCCTCACAGAAAACCTCTTCCCTCCCACGTATACACCAAGTTGCGCTCATTCCACTCTCCCCATCAACCAGAGACGACTACAACAGAATTAAACATAAACGATAGCCTGTTTCAATCGCGAAGAACGGACTTGCCTGCTATATACAGCAACTGTTACCACATCTTCCCATCCCTCTTGTTCTCCATGTACTAACAGGAAGGTTACGACGAAGAAGTCAGATAGAATGTCCAAAGCGGCTACGAGTTATGGTGAGTTCCTCTCTTCCATCGAGAGCCAGTACTTACTTACTCGTTGACAGTTCATCCCTCCTCCTGCACTCACTGTTCATGGGTTCGAACATCGGCAAGTGTTAGTACAAATGATGACTTGCTTAGGGTGGCAGAGCGCAGATGTGTTCAGCACTTGAATCTTTCACATATGTAAATATCCATACCGCAACAGCGAGCACTTACCAAGTTACCTTATCTCTCAGCACTTTCATTCTCTCAACACTTTCATTCACCACCGCTCCTCCGCCAACCAACTTCGTCAAAACTCATGTCTATTTCCCTCTTGTCGGGTGTGGATTTCGACATAAGCAGCAACCAACCCGTTCCCGCATGCTCGTCGTCATCCTAGCCATTCATCTGGTTGATGCGACCTATGACGAGGCAATAAGTGGACTGTCCTTTATGCAACCTCTCGACACCTGCCTCACGAGACCCATCCTGCCTTTCTTCGAGTTTTCCGGGCGCGGGTGTAATGTAAACCGCTTCCGTTATCGTTCTTGAATGCCCCAATCATTGACCTAGGTGTTCCGTGTTTTGTTGCCGCCCATGCATCGTTTGAAGAAAACAGCTGGTGAGTCACGACGGCCCATCTACCAGCCAGCTTCTCTAATCCATAGCTCACTCTGGGTATTACCTTCTCGATTGTAAGCGCATATCGATATCGTTCTTGAGCTTGAATGTTGATCGTTGTTCCTAGCGGTTCGTCTCATCGACGTTACCTATGATGAAGGAATAAGTGGGCCATTGTTTATTACCTCCTGACACTCACCTCACCACTGACCGGGGCCTCTAGCCTGTCCTCGTGGGTAAACCAACTCTGAAGCCGCAGTGACCCCTCTCCTTGAGTTCGCCAGGTGCAGGTGTCACGGGTGGAAGCTAACCACCCTCTGGTTATCATTCTCGAACGCCCTATTAATCTTCGACCTAGCTGTTCTGAGTCGCTTCACCACCGACGCGATCATTGAATAAAACGGGTGGTGAGTTATGAGGGCCCCTCTGCAGCCATCCTCCGAGACCTCACTGAGTGTTCGCTCTCTCCTCGAGTTCGGGGGATGCAGGCGTAAGGTTCTCAAAGAGCCTCTTGTTATCCCTCTCGAATGCGCTGTGTTGAAGAAAGTAAGTTACCCCGCATCTCAACGCCCACATCCGCTTGCTTACCAGTTCCAGCGCACACCGACAGTTCAGAAATTAATTCATGTCCTCTCTCCTCGAGTTCGCCGGCTGCTGTGGGCAAAGCGGAGGTAAGGTGATCCGTTCTCGTTACTGTCATTCTCGAAAGCACTGATCTTCGACATAGTTGTGTCGTCAGCCGATGTGTCTTTCGAAGAAAATAGGCGGTAAGTTAGTACTTTACCCTCCATTGTGATGGTTCATGTGCCTACCTTGATCAGCAGTTTCAGTGCCCGACATATTTGCTTTGCAAGTACGTAAGTTGTCTTTTTCCTTGTCAATGCGGGGTGGTACTGATTGATGTTCAACCCGATAGCTGTTGATTAGTGGGCTGTGGAACATGTTCTCGATAGCCTTGATTAGATAGTTACTGACCGTCGCTCTGGATGACATCAACACCGAATTGCACACTGAAGACTTGCGGTGTGAGAGAGAACATTGTGGATAAGAGGATCTGTCGCCCTAGAGGCTTCGAATGCACAGCAGTGACATCGAGGGCCGCGCGGCATCATCCAGTTAACGAGGCCAGGCCGCCAGGGAAGCATTTGAGGAGTCAGGACTCGAGGAGCTGTGAGAGTTATTCTGTTTCTTGTTTGAGATTGGAAAGTCTGCAGGTGGTCTGTGGGACGATGGACCAATGTCAGTCGAGTACAGATGCCACCACAAGGGATGGGCCCGGCAACCTTTGGAAGATGATTACCCGGTGATTGCGGACTTTGAAACATCGAGGGAATTAAACGTCAACTACACAGGCAGGGCCTCGAATGCGTCGATTTCAACCCACAGTCAATGTGTTGAGTGGGTTTGAATTTGGGTTGAATCAATAATGGGTGGGTTTCAACTTGAAGGCGGCAGGAGGATGCGCGGAGTTGGCGCGGAGACAATAGTTAACATTGCCGATGCCCCGGAACAATGTATTATATAACGATCTTCCCAGGCGAACATTTTTTTTGATGGCTCGAGAAGATGAGTGTAAAAATTTGGTAAAAATGAGCTTTTACGAGCTTTTACAAATAAAAGACTTGTAATGATATGTGTCTTCCTCGAAATGTCTCCTCACCCACAATAGTGTTGCCGAAGTTCAGTTCAGTCCGGTTCTCCCCCCATTTTTTGAGAACCGAGAACCGAACTGACAGAATTTTTTCAGAACTGAACAGAACCAGAACAGAACTGGTTAGAACCGGTTCTACTGGTTCAGTTCGGTTCCAGAACCGGTTCGAACAGACGAACCGGACAATATTGTATATCAACGGTGCTAATCTAATTCTAATACATGGTACGGCTAGTGAGATATCCCTAACTCTCGATATTCGATATGTACGTGTTACATGAGGTATCTAGATATGTAACTGCGCAGCCGTTTATGGTGGCGATGGACAGGGTGCGAGCCTCGAATGGAAACAGGAGGTGGTTGGTGAGTAGCGAGGCGTGGGCGCGTATGGTGTTCGCGTAAGTGGTGTCATCGTTCGTGGGGGTGGTTGGTGATCGTAAGTGTGTGGCCGTTTGTGGTGGCAATGGACAGGGTGTGAGCCTCGAACCCTGGAAACAGGGAGTGGAACGTAAGTAGCGAGGGGTGGGGCGTGTACAGCGTTCACTTAGGCGGTGTCGTTGTTTGTAGGGATGGATGGTGATTGTGAGTGCGCGGCCGTTCGAGGTGGCGATGGACAGGGCACGAGCCTCGAACCCTGGTTGACAGAAACAGGGGGTGAATGGTGACCGGGGTGAATGGTGACCGGTGAGCAGCGAGGGGTGGGGCACGTATGGCGCACCTGGAGAGTAGTAGCACCTGGAATTTGTCACAAGGAGCGCAGCTGAGGTTGGGTGTGGTTTTGGCATCGATAGGGCCACGAGAGAGGCGCTGGGATGGGGTTCAGCGTTAAACGGGCGCGGTCGAAGTCGTTTGGCGTTGCTATGTGGCATGTAACCACCATTTTCTGTGCAAAATGGAATTGGGGTGTTCAGCGGCATTGTACAGAGAGGCTGGCGCCATACCTGGTGGAGTAGTGTCTCTTCCTCACCCTCCGCTCGGTGTGCTGGTCGTTCTTGTTCCTCATTGCTGCCCTCTCCCGTTTTCGCGGTCTCCTGCTGGGGTTGTAATTATTTCTGTGGCCTGTTTTGTGCATTCATAAGGGTAAGGTGGGCAGCATCGTGTGTGGCGTTGCTGGAGTCGGTGGGGAGCGAGAAGGGGTTGGTGGTGGGAGCAAAGAGTGTGACACATATGCATCAAACACTGATCGTCTTCACGCGGAGTTATAAATACATCATAACCGGCGCCTTGCCGATCTCTTGGTTTTCAATCCAATCCCACTATATATATTTGTACTAACCAGTTCGGTTCGAACCGGTTCGAACCCGGTTCTGGATATCCTCTCAGATGTCAGAACCGAAAACCGAACAGCTCCAAGAATTGCTGGGACTGAACAGGACAGAACCGAACTTTACAGTTCGGTTCTGCCGGTTCCGGTTCTCCGGAGCAGTTCGGAACAGAACTTCGGCAACACTAACCCACAAGGTCTGATTTTTCATGAAGAGGTGCAGGTAAGATTACTTGGCTTGAACCATAATTTTGACAACTAAGTTCATGCCAGGCTGTACAAAATCCAGTGTGTACTCGACCCTGACGTATGGGAATGATGGTCTAAATGTATTTGGCTTCAACCCAGCCTTCGATCACTGGCACGAGATTTTCTCCTAAAATTTAGGAACGATTCACGTCTTCAAAAACATGCTCGTGGCATCCTGCGGCGTGGATGTTGTGGACGTCCAACCTAGGTTACTGTACTATTACAACCGATTGTTCAGTCATATGTCATGAAGGGTCGTGAACTGAACAAATTTGCAACTTGTCATATGTCATTTGGTCCCATGAACATCCCTCAAACACACGAAAATGGGCTAAAAATGAAAAAAATTCCCCCCTTTC
>Ga0307513_10009998_pt1 | contig 11964 bp, 19 predicted proteins | sample 15_EM_MG_FD_202174 | JGI IMG/M metagenome (GOLD analysis project Ga0307513, IMG submission 202174) | Populus trichocarpa ectomycorrhiza microbial communities from riparian zone in the Pacific Northwest, United States - 15_EM | ecosystem: Host-associated > Plants > Roots > Unclassified | place... | reverse complement strand
CTCGCAGTCTCAGTCTCTGTGACTCAACAAAACCAACAGACCTTCTTACACGTGTATTGATCCTTGATCCTTGTTCTCTGTCACCCGCCGATCCAATCCCAATCACATAGGCGCCGCACTAGGGAGCGGGCCGTCAGCGTCAACGTCGTAGAGACGATGACTCACTATCAAGCGCTTCATCCATCGAAACGTCATCCATAGACATGTGCAGATCCGTCAACTGGTACAAATGACTACAGTCGTGATACATCCCATCGCGCAGCGTATGCCGCAGACCGAACAGTTATGTTATACAAAATAGGCAACCTGGATCGTGCCTGGCACGATCCAACTATGTACAAACAGCACGCCTCGCTCGCCGAATTTTCACAAAATAGTTTGCCAATAAACTGCTTCATAGCTCTCAAGCATTACTCCCGTGTATGAGGGGTATTCAGCCTCTCAGCTCTCTTTGTAGTCCAAAGCTTGGACGCCCATCGCGTCATACCACCAAACCAATTGACAGCCAGTGCATTCTCCATCCGATCATTCTCACGACTATTCTCGTTCTCGTCATCCACTCCACTCTCGCCATCCACATCGTCTTCTGCTGGCTTTCTCTCCACCTCTTTTAGGAGAGAGCCCGTCCGCGGAGGTGTTGAAGGCATCGAAGGCGTCTTCGACCCAATTTGTGGAAAACGAGGCGCTTGGGTACTCGCGATGCCGAGAGTCCACGGTCTCCTTCCGGTGGTGTTACTGATGAGGCTTGGTGGAGCGCGTATTCGTGTTTCGCCCGCCGGCGGCCTGTCGGTTGGCTGCGGACGCTTGTAGTCCGAGTTCTCCGTGGGGTGTAGGATGATACGAGCGGACTGGTAGTGCTGGGGGATCTGGTGTGAGTCCGCCATCTAGATGTCTTGGGTGTAGCGATGCGATACCGACCTTCTCACCTGCAGCTCCTTTTGCGCCGTCGAGCACAACCTCCATAGGAGCCACTGTCACGCGTCCTTCTGGTCCGGTGGTGAAAAGAGTCACCATTTGCCTCGAGGTCAGCGCGATCAATGTACCTTGCTCCGTCGTCCGACTCTCCGAAAGCTCGTCTTCCTGGCCCATGAGGGCGACCTTCTCGTCGAACATATCTGGTAACAGCATTTTGCAAATAAATGGTTGTTGTCTGGTATTGAGGTATTTAAGCAACTGGGTGGGTTCGAGGGTGAAAAGCCAGAACAAAGAGGGAGGGGGTAATCTTATAGGTGACCAAAGTGCGCGCGCAAGCCTTGCGGGCGAGACCCACCTTTCAAAGCGTAGTCGAACCAGCGTGCCCGTGAACGGGGGCCCCGCCTGTCATCGCGATTGCGGCACAGCTCGTAGATGACCTCGGGTACTAATTGTGACCTGCTGCGTGAAGGATCCGTCGAGTTGGCCCGAAGCGTCCGGGTAGCTTGCGGCCGCAGCAGCTAACTCCGCACCACAATTCACCCATGTGCCGACCTCTGGCTCGTTCCCTGGCATTTCAAAAGGTATGTGTATTAACTGTGGCCCCGTATCCTGGCATTGACGGGTCATCGTACATCTTGTCGGTCTCACGAGTGCGATTGGTGCGCGCAGGGGTAGGAGCCCGTCCGTAGAATAGAACAAACAATACACTCTTATCATCAGAATGCCCGCTTCCATAGTTGTAAGAACGCGAACGGCTCCCATCCGGGCTGCCTGGGGGACGAACGAGCAAGTTTGATTGACCACGCTCTTTGGAGCTCAACCCCATGAGTAGTCAGAGTGACATGGGTTTGCCTATCTACCTACTGGACTCCACGAGGTGTTCATCAGTTACTGGTATTAGCTCTTGGCACCTTCATGCCATTGCCATCTCGTTGGATGGTCATGGCATTGAACTCACGTGAGTCATGGCAAGCAGGTACTGTATCAGCCACATCGGGATACTTCGCCGATTGCGAGGGAACAACGCCCAGGAGAGAACAACCAGGTCGACAGACGTCAGCAATACGAGGTGACATTGAACAGCCGCCTCGTTTGGAGCTTCAGCACACCGCCCCATCAACGTCTCCTGGAGAACGGATTGCTTTACGGCAGAGTCTGATTTCGGTCGTAAGCGAGAGAGCCAGGAGGATGGGAGATGTGAGAAGAACTTGGCATCGGTTGACATGTTACACCTGCTGTTGCTATTGGAGAGAGGACCCAGGTCTCGACCTGAAACTGACGTGACCGAGTCAGGCCGTTGACCGGGCTGGAATTGAAGTCGACCGTCATAGTCTTTAGAGGAACCTTAACATCACATCCTCGTCTGAGGTTGTAAATTACCGACGGTCGGTTGACGCACTCAAAGTCCAACCGAAACGCGAGGAGTTCAAAGCTGGCGTGCCCCTCCTTGTGGTAGAACCAGGTTGCGACAAAAAGGAAAGCGCTGGAGCCAATGATTTGAATGAGGCGTCTTACGTCTAAGATGACGGCGCTTGTCGGAAGGAAGAGTCGTTGAACATTCAGGGCTGCACTGTCTATGAGCCACGAACTATGACGTTTTGTTCAAATATTCTATCGCAGCGCACTGCTTTCCGTTAGATAGCTCAAAGTGAGGACAGGCTAGTACTCGATGGAGTGAGCCCAGTGCCGCAATTCGCTAGTATTATTTTCAGATCACGACTGGAGGTCGGACAGGTTGAAAGAAGAACGACTTCTGGAACTATGCCTGGTCGGTTCGCCGACTTGTGCTTGTGTTGGATATTGGGTCCTGGCATTTTGTGTGAATGAGCGACTAGACAGGTACCTTGAACTTGATGCCCTAAAATTGTTTTTGCCCCTCATCAAATTATTATGAGCTGCCAGCCGGTGGGCGGACCCATAGGGGACAAAGATGTTGTGAGCTTGTGAGTCGACGTTGACTGGCGGTCGCATACACCGTGACTCTCCGAAGGCGTTTGAAGCACAAACGGATGGCCGAAGCACAAACAGGACGATCAAGCCTTACAGGCCCGCCGCAATCCATCACGGCGCCGTCACTGAGACCAACGCCAACACCTCAGATGCTGCACCGGCGACACCCAACGTATTATTTTGCCGATGGAAACGTTATATTCTTGGTCGGCATTCTCCCGGGGCTCCGTCCTTTTGTCTAACGACGTGGACCACATTGCTTATCACACACAGGTGGAGGACTGTCTCTTCAACGTACATCGCACTTTCCTCCAGACATGTGCGGATTCAGTGTTCAGTACCATGTTTACACTTCCTCTTTCGGAGCACAGAAAGGGCGAGGGCAGCAACGATGACGAGCCCATCACTTTGACGCTGGTATCCGTTCAAGAATTCGAATCGCTTCTACGCATATTATATCGTCCGTATGTTCTTGGGAGGGAACCAAAACTTGATCGAACCTAACGATTTGCTTTTTGTTGGGGGGGCGGGCAGCATCCTCGAAGATCCGAAAGAAATTCCATTAACGACGTATAGTCACGCACTCAAGTTGGCGAAGAGATATGAGATGAACGATGTGACACAGGCGATCCTTGCTGTTGTCCTGAAGGAAGATAGCAAAGCCTCCGGTCCCATCAACCTGACGCAATCCTTCGAAAGGTATACATTTGCGGTGGGCCACTCAGATGTGGTACCTAGCGACGTTGCCATCAAACACCTCGGTGATATATGCCGTGCGGGAGCAGACCCAGAGCTTCATCACCTTGAAATGTTGAACTCGGATCTCAAGGCTATTCTCCAAATCATGAATGGGCGGGTTTGGGTACGAACCAACCTTAGGAATCAGGGGAATCAGGACTGCCCCGACCCGACGGTCTACGCAGGATGGAATCGATTAATGAAAGGGTAGTTTGAATGATGACTGCCTAGGGATATGCACGCCTGTACCTTCACCAATGAACTTATTGAGGAAGTAGCCCTTGACGAGTCGTGAGTCGAAATCGAGGGTCATTAATTCTGGGACGGATTAGCCAAAGGAAGACGAGCCAAGGCAGTAAGTAACAACTAACCTATATACCTGGGGTGGGGATCCCTATTGCGCACCTTCGAGTCGGCTTTTAGTTGTCGATCGCTTCAGGAATGAGACGAGAAGGGGTCGAGATCAATTTGGTGGTCCGGAGGGAGGACATGTCTTCCGTACAGGGTAACTTGGACTGTAGCCGGACGGTTCATCAGTACACAGGAACGATATTCGGCTATGTCGTATTGTCGTTAATCTCAGCGGTCTTGTGCTGTGAGAGGAGACCTGAAGGACTTTGTATTGACTCGATTGGAGGTATTAGTTTCCGTAATCACGACAGTTTGTATATGTGGTGGTTTGAATTAGTTGATACCATCTGCTAAATAGTAGTTTGCGTGTGCCTAGCTGTCGGTATGTTCCGCACGCCACTGAGAAGCCCCTGAGCACGCCTGCGACGCAGCGTAGACCACGATGATCGAGAAGGTATAATGGTCACTGCTAGAACCATCCCAAGCACACCCAGACGCTTTAAGCCTGGACGGGGCATTTCGACTTGCTCAGCGGTCATTATTAAATGGCCAACCCGAGCAGCGAACGCGGGCATGCAAATGGTCGTCGAAATAACACCGTCTATTGGAGAATGTCGGGAGGTGGAAGCAATCCCGCCGAGCCCCGGGAAACGGAAGCTGTTTTGGCTCGTCCTGTCCCCAATTGCAACGCCAACGCCTTGGACGCCGCCACTGCCGTCGCTGGGCTCCTCTCGTGTCTGGATAAATTCCTGGCTTGCTTCTTACCTCTGTCCTAATACCTAATAGGCCTCGTCATCATCGCCGCCAGCTCCGGATTGTTGTATACGACCCACGCCTAGGTTAATTCGGTTTCCTAACACCAAAAAAACCAGCAATAATGTCCCTTTCTGCATCCCAAGACAATGCTTTTCTCAAGAACCCTTCTGGAAAAACCCCTCCACCTGCTCCATCCGCGGGTTTTGCCAAACGGTACGTCGGATTTCATGGCTGGCATTTAGGGCGAACGACTAGCTTGGCTGGTTACTGCGTGATCGATAACATGTTTAGTATGGTCCTTGGATCGTGTTTCGCCCATTCCTGACCATTCAGGACATCATCGCCGCCCTCGGCGGTAGGCACGAGGGCCTGCGACTCTCGTCCAGACCTCTGCAGCAGCACCCGGGCTGTCGATGAGACCTACTTTGAGAGTCTAATGACTGTATGCGAGTTCTAGAGTGCCTGAAACGACTGCTAACATTTGGGCATTTTTGCCCATTTGCACGTGTGAGAATTGCAAGCAAAGTCGACGGTTGTTCTCAACGACGCCTTTTCGATGCTAATAATGGAAATACACGATGATCGTTTTCGACTAGGACTGGCTGGCGTCTGAACTTTATGCCTTCTTCCACTTCCCCCTGTGGACACATTTTCTACTAAGCCAGGTGCTGACACCCTTACAGTGCACAGATTCAGCCCGATACCGGGACTCGTTACCGCCCGCCTGCGCTTCGTTCCGGTAACTCTCCGCCAAACTTTCCCTTAGAGGATCTTTCCTCGACGACCGCCGCAGACACATCTGCGCTCCCTCCTACCAATTACCCAGCTGGTTTTAGACGAGCCAGGGCCGGTACCTTGCCGTCCAACGTCCAGCTCGCCGCTCAGCGCTATGCCTCCACTCTCACGCACGTTTCGCACACCATGGACATGACCAACGCCCCTCCTCCTCCTTTGCAAATCTCGAGTACGCTCCCACGTCCCAGTCTCCGTCACGCGTCCACCACAACCCCCAGTCTCGCCGGGGATCGCAACGCCAATTCGAGACTCCGCTCTGGTTCACTGAGCACTCTCCCTCCTACCGGTATCTCAAGCAGCAGCAATACGAGTGCATTCGGCTCCTCGCTGTACTCTTCATCATGGCTGAACAACCAAGGTGGTTACCCGGTCTTGGACGAGCTGCGCTCGGTTTCCAACGAGTCTGTTCCTGGAGACGATGTCCATACACTTGACTATCTCGGTCTCGACGACAGGGCGCGTCCGCCCCCTGCCACTGTCTCTGAGTTGCGCACCCAAGCTCAAGCTGCCATCGCTGGCCGTCTCCGTGCTACCACCGTCTCAAACCCGTATCGCAATCGCCCTCCGCTCCAGGCTTTGGCGGGTACTGGAACTGAAGAAGACCTTCAAGAAGTCGAGGAATATGACACCCAAGGCCCGTACCGATCCCGTGTTGATTCGTTCGATACCGGCGTCTACTACAACTCGACCAGTCCCTACGTTGCCAAAGGTTTCAAGCAAACATCTCATCTTGGTGTTGCTTCACGTCCCCGTGCGACAAGTGTGGGCACGCTCGAAGATCCCAACCGCGCCCGTTACGCGGAGATGAACTCGCTCCTTCCTCAGTCGTCGATCAACGCAGCCGGTGCCAGTTCTATCCTGCGTTCCCTCGCTGAGCCCAAAGCTCAGGCTTCATCTGCCCGCCTTAGCAATCAGATCAACAATGTTCGTTTTACAACAGGCGACGTCACTGCTCTGACTCCGACACGCTCAACGCTCCAAACGAGCTTCTTACAGCCTCCGCATGGCCAGCCCCAACCGCGCTCCCTGTCCCCCAATCGCGAGACCCCTCAAATTCAGACGCCGTCTCGTTCCCTCTGGATCGGCAACCTCGACAGTACCGCAACCAAGGAAATCCTCCTCACCGTCTTCTCGCCCTATGGAGCTATCGAAAGTTTACGCCTCCTTCCAGAGAAAGAATGCGGTTTCGTCAACTTCCTCGATATTAACGATGCCATCCGCGCCAAAGACGATGTTCTCAATCGCCTGGGTGGAAATATAGGCCTTCCTAATGGGCAGCCAGTTCGTATTGGTTTCGGGAAGGCTGACAGCGCCCCTGCGCAGCCTGCGAAAACCCCTGCTTCCGCTGCTCCCGGTGGAGGGCCGACGACCGTCGGGGGGATGGAAGTGCAGTCTACGCCCACCCGTGCGCTTTGGATCGGATCAATCCCGTCTTCGACTACCCCGGCTACCATTTTGAGCCTCTTTGCGCCTTACGGGCCGATCGAATCGGCAAGGGTCTTGACTCACAAGAACTGTGGCTTCGGTTAGTGCAAGCATCCACCATCGAGAAGAGAACCCGTCGCTGACTCTACTCTTCCAGTCAACTTCGAACGGCTTGATGATGCTGTTCGCGCTCGCAAGGCCTTGAACGGACGTGATGTTCTCGGTCCAGACGTCGGTGCAATTCGCATCGGCTACGCCAGAGTTCCTACCAAGACGAACGGAACTGAAGGCGGAGGGGAGGACTTGGCGGTTGGAGTTCAAGGCGTGGGTGACCTCACTGTTGGAGCTACTATCCACGCCCTGCGCAGTGTGAAAGGAGCGACTACCATTCCTGCTGATCAACAGGTGCTCGGTGGAGCCGTGGAGAACTATCGTTCCAATCTCCTCCTCAGCATGATTGGTTCTGGCAATCATAACATTTCTGACGGTCAACCTCGTCCTTCTGGGTGGACGCCATCCGTTACGGAGCAGCAGATGATAATGAGGGAACTTTCTGCTGGCGAGGCGGATGCTGAAGCGGATGTTCAAGCCCTAGCGGGTATGCCCGTGAATATCTCGCGTCTTATGAATGGTACTGACACATCCACTAGACTTCCGTCCTCCAGTTATGTACTACACGAGCATCCCGTCTGCTCAGGAGCGTCCTCCTCAGAATCGACGTTGGGATGCGGCCAAGCTTCGTGACCTCCGCAAGCGCTTAGATGCCAACATTGTCTCTCCGCAGGAAGTTGAAGAGGTTGCGCATGACATGATGGACGGAGAGATCGTCGACCTTGCGTCGGACTGGTTGGGCAACACAGTATGTGGCATTAAATAAACAATTACCTCCGTTACGATACCGACGCTTAAATACAGGTCGTTCAAAAGCTCTTTGAAAAATGCATCATTACTACCCGGGTTTCCATGCTCGAGCATCTGGCCCCTCATCTGGCCACTATCGGTATACACAAGAACGGCACCTGGGCAGCCCAAAAGGTCATCGAATGTGTAGCTACACCAGAAGAGGTTGCTCTCATAGCGCAAAACCTTCGCCCTTATACTCCTCCTCTTTTGTTGGATCAGTTTGGCAATTACGTCGTGCAGTGAGTACCGCCTTAGTTAAGATCCGAATTGACCTTCAAAACATTACTCTAGATGCTGCCTCCGATTCGGCTCTCCTGCCAGCGACTTCATCTTCGACGCTATGATCGACCGTCTATGGGAGATAGCCCAAGGCCGGTTCGGTGCAAGGAGTATGAGGGCTTGTCTTGAAAGCCAGCACATCACCGTCAATCAGCAGCTCAAGATTGCTACTGCGGTCATACTCAACTCGATTCCCTTGGCCACGAACCCCAACGGCGCTCTTCTGCTCACCTGGTTGCTCGAGACATCCAACTTCCCTGCTCGCTTCAAACTTCTCGCACCTCGTTTCACGCCTCACTTATCTCATTTGTGCACCCACAAGTTGGCGTCATTGACTGTACTACGAATCGTCAATCAAAAGATAGAACCCGAAGCATCTTTAGCGATCGTCCGCGCTCTGTTCAACTCGCCAGGAGACCACGTGTTAGCCGATGTTCTCGGAGACCAAGTTAACGGGGTGTCCGTGGTTCACAAAATTCTTGGCAGCCAGTTCATTGATCCTGTGGAGAAGTCGCAGTACCTCGAGGCCACCAAGCGAGTGCTCATCGAGCTCAAGGCCAGCCCGACGCAGTCTTATCGTCGCTTGATGGAAGAAGTTGGCATCCCTGTCCCCGCGTTCCAGCAGTTCCCACCAATAGGTACGGGCACCACCAGTCAACCTCGCTCTGCTCAGCATTCGACTGCAACCACTCCATATGGCCAGCCGGCGGCTCTGCAGGGCGGTTATATGGGTGAAGACCACGGTTTGACCCCGATGATGGTGGGACTCAGCATCAATCAGGGGGGCCATTCCCCGAACATGGGTTTCATCCCACATCAGCTTCCACCGCAGCAAGGGCAATACAATAATGCTGCGGGACAAGGCCCCAGGCGCGGCGTTGGCTCTCCAGGAACGTTCTCACCGAACTCAGACGCCTTCAACCCGTTTGCCATGCCCTCTCCCGACGTGAACAGCGGCGGAAGGAGCTCGGGCTCCCGTCGGACTGCGCCGACTACGCCGCAGATGCAGTCGCAGCCTATGTCGCCGGCCATGCAATACGGCATGCCCGCAGGTGCGAATGTAGGGATGCAACAATACGGAGGAATGCCTATGCAGGGCCATCCAGGAGCGTACCAGCAGCCAGGTGCCACTGGATACATGTATCCTATGTACCAGCCCCAGCAGCCTGGCGGCTATTCCCAGTAGATCAATAGACGAATCACTTGGTTCGCCATGTTCTGGATACGGATATCGTCACGCTTTCTTGCCTAAAAAGGAGGTTATGGAAAACACCCCAAGTCCACTGTCTCAGTCGAGCTCTCCATATCTTCCAATTCATTTTGATCATCCCCTTGAGTATTTCCGTCTTCCTTTCAATCTTCCCTTTCAAGATCACCCTATGTGCCACATCCTCGTTATCGCTGGCCGCTTTCGTCATGACCTTATTATTCCTCTCTCATGTGTACGTACATCATCGCAGCTATGAAGCCCCTTATCATTAGAGTCTGTTGTATGCCAGTTCATCTGCTTGCTTGCTGTACAAGTATGGCGCAGAGACCTCTTGAGTAAGCTTCTGAACATTCACCTCTTCGTTCTGGTTTACGAACCCCTCACAATCCGGTTGTTATCACCAATCAAAGTTCCATCCAGGATACGAACCGCTAATTCCTATCGCAATAACGAACAGGAGATTGATGCTAAGGGTCCATCCAGAATTGTCATCCCGATACATACCATCCTTTCACGATATTCGGGGAGCTCATAAATCTATTTCTTAAGTTAGCTGCCCCCAGTATCAGACTGAGGATCTCGCGGCCAGTACGTCAGGCTCTTTAGTCAATCTTAGCGTTGTTAAAATACGAAGGTAAAAAAATTAGGCGCCGCACGAAAGCCCCTTTAATGTATTTGTATCTAGGACACTAGGTATATATAGATGCGTACTGGAACAGCAGAAAAACCAGTGCCACCGGAATCGTACTGTTATACATTCAATACAGACAGTAATTTTGGCTCTGGATGTTATTAAGACTTCAAAGAACTTCTGGTCTTTTATTACTCAGAAAAGAAACCCTGTGCCAAGTCTGAACATTGATCATATCCCACTTGTTTTCCCCCTTTACCAACCTATGACTGTTACCCCGCCGCTTATAAAGACTTCCTTGGTATGCCCAGCGGGGCTCCATGCATCTACAAGTCGGGTCCTGCCTGGCATGAACGCCAGGGTCCACAAGCGCAGCGATACATCCGCGAGGCGCGCCCTGTCTACGACCACCCTATCGCGGGCTCCTGGCTCAAGATCGGTGCGGAAGTGGACCTCGGTCGACCCAGTCGCCTTCGCCGACGCTGGGGAGAAGACGCCATTTTTCCGACTCCTGATATGGATCGGCGTGAAGCGCGAGACTCTCCCCTTCGAGGATGCAGTGGCTGTCGCAGGCGCCATCAAGGGTATCCTCAATCTAGCGGGCTTCCCCGAGATTGAGGTCGCTTTTCGCGAGTCAGAGATGACCTACTCTGTTGGTGGCCCGAAGCTCCTCCCCTTCAATCCCATCGACCGCATCTCCTCGTTCCGCAAGCCACGCTTGGCTTCTCCCGCCCCGCTCAAGACACCCCACTACGAGGGCACCGGCGCCCTCTACTTCCGCCTCAGCACAGATGACGACCGCTTCGTCCTTCTCACCGCTGCCCACGTCGCTTGCCCTCCTCCCGCGTACACCAACACGGGCATGTCGTCCAAGAAGACCGGCCAGCCCCGCAAGGAGATTGTCGCACTTGGCAATATGGGTTACAAGAATGCTACAAACGCCATGATGACCACCATCGACAACCTCACTGACTCCGTCGCGGTGTGGGGGGACGTGATCACCAGGGTGGGCGAGTTCGTCGATGGCGAGGATGCGGCAGTCACCGAGTACCGCCAGGAGAACCAGCGTGAGGTGGAGAAGGCGACGAGGGCTATCGAAAACTTGAAAAAGTTTCACCTTGAGGTTACCAAATGCAGGGCGGACCTGGAGGAGCGTGTCATCGGTTTCGTCCTCCACGCTGAGCCCATCTCCGACGGACCCAACAAGCTCACGCGCGACTGGGCGTTTATCCAGCTCTACAAGGAAATGATTGACTGGGACACATTCCTAGGCAACAAGGTGTACATCGGTACGTTTCCTATCTCGTCCCGCAGTTTCAGTTTGGCTGACTACTACCACCCCACAAGTGGCAACGTCCGGCTTCGGCAGGCTCATGTCCCCGTAGCTCGAGGACCGGACGGACTACAAGTACCCGGAAGATGGGCTCCTCCAGGCCTTTGGCGTCGTGAAGCATAACGAGATCCGCCAGCCCCAGCACCTCGACGCTCATGGCGAGAAGGCACTACTTGTAGTGAAGAACGGCCTGACCACGGGCACCACCATAGGTCGCGTCAACGGGCTTGAGTCTTTCACTCACGTCTATGCCGACTACGGCAACAACCACACGTCCATCGAGATCGCCATCCTGCCCTACGACCAAGCAACGTGGCCCCTTCTCCGCCCCAGGAGATTCGGGCTCCATCATCCTCGACAGAGCTGGCCGTGTCGTCGCCTTGCTCACTGGTGGTAGTGGTAAGACCGACAAGACGGACGTAACCTACGGGACCCCATACTGGTGGCTCGAGGAGCAAATCAAGGAGGCCTTCCCCGGCTGCTACCTCTACTAGGGCTAGGTTCGTGCATTTTTGAGTGCTAGCTAAGACTCGGGTCTTGTTCTTTTTTTCTTCTTTACTTTACTTTTCGCGCATAACTAACGCCATTTCTCCTCGATATACAGACAGGCGATGAGCGACTCGACGCGCAACGGGCTCCTCAACGACTTATTTGGGTGCCCAATCACCCCCTGCAGCG
>Ga0307513_10009997_pt1 | contig 11964 bp, 16 predicted proteins | sample 15_EM_MG_FD_202174 | JGI IMG/M metagenome (GOLD analysis project Ga0307513, IMG submission 202174) | Populus trichocarpa ectomycorrhiza microbial communities from riparian zone in the Pacific Northwest, United States - 15_EM | ecosystem: Host-associated > Plants > Roots > Unclassified | place... | reverse complement strand
GGGTAGAAGATTTTCGATGGAGAACTCGACTCAAAATCGAATCAAGATCCGCTCCAAAACGGAGCCGATCGCCTTCTTCCCGAGCAACGGAGGGGATGGGATTGCTGATGTCTGGTGCAGATCCAGGCGGGGTATCCGGACCTGGTGGGGTGTCCGGACCTGGTGAGCCCACGAACCACGGGTGGTTCAAGAGAGCTGGCGCATCCGGTCGTCGTAGTGGGTCGTACACGAGGATCCACTGAAGCAACGCAATCAATTCGGGTACGTCATCAACCGTCGAGCCCGATCGGACGTTCTCTTCAAGGGGGGCATCGGTAGGGTCGGAATACGACGTTTCTGCAGACACAATAAAAATCGGAACCTTCTAGCCGTGAGTTTCCGCACCTAACAACGCCATCCATTCCTCAGGAAGAGGCCCAAGAATGGTCACCAGTTCGAGCAGCGCTCTCGCATCGTCGTCTGCGTATCCTGTCAGAGAACCCGATGTTGCTAGTTCATAGATCTTCTCATAACTTCAGTCCGACAGAGCCACGTCGATTTTGGAGAGCCGTACCAGACATCCTATCGACCAAACGTCTACTCGCATTCCGAATTCAATCCTGAGCGACGTTGAGAGATGGTTGAACATGACCTCCGGCGCCCGGACTTGGTATGGACCGTGGAGGCTTTGAGGCGGTTCTGTGCTGAAGAATGCTGCGGGGGCTTAATACTCGGCAACGTGATTGAGACTGCCACGACGGACCTTCTCCCAAGTCGATGATTTTTATCCGGATCTCATCTCGCTTGACGCATTTTTCCAGGCTCCCAGGGAAAACCACGTATTTAGGAAGCGAATCGGTCTGATGCAACTGGTCTCGGGCAAACACCGGTACGCATTCCGGTCGGCCCAAGGTCCTTATCGCCTCTTCCTCGGACTTTCCGTCGAGATCGGGGATCTCGAACGCGATGTTGCCTTTGTGCAGGTCTAGGTCACATCCATGAGCCGTTGTTCGAATCTGTTGATAGATCTATTGACTCGCCTGCGTGAACCACCCCGCAATCGTGTAGAAAAGAGGTTCCGAGCACGATTTGATGAGCGAGAGACTTGATATTTTGTCGCATCGGGGTTGGGTCGTTATCGAACATATCTCCCAGATGAGGCCCAACAACTTGGAACACCAGCACGTCATGTTCTCCGTTTGGGCCTTGCACCCTGAAATGGTCCAAGAGGGCGAGGACGCGATCAGACCCGGGGTGTGTCCCTGACTGGGACGCAAGGTGACGATGAATCCTAAGCTCGTTGCTCCTACCAGTGAGCTCAGCAATGGCGAACTTGAGGGCGACGTATCGGCTACATCATGGAGGATTGTTAGGGGCTGGAGTTCGTTGTGACGAATAGTCGCACAATAATGGACTGGAATCCAAAACGATAATAACTCACGTCTGAGCGGTTGATTGGAGGTCGCGTGCGAGCCAAACAGTAGAATAGCTACCGAATCCAAGCTTGTGGATCACCCTGTACCTCTGGCAGTAGACGTCTCCGAGGTGCACCGGGTGGTATCCTCCAGGTCGATATGCATCCGGATACTCCGCATCCAGGTTAGCGAAGTAGAAGTCAAGGGGTGAGAGGGGTTCCATCAAGACTCTGGGATCGTTTTGACAAAAAGGGAGGGGTGGGTGGAGAGAAATGTTCAGCGGTCTCGTGAGATTGTTTGAATCAGGTGTTTTGTCCATCGCTTGGATTTTCCCACGCTCTCCCCTATCTCGCTTTTGTGCGAGGGGGGACGGCTACTAGTACCCTCATCGCAGCTCTTGAGGCTGAGCGAAGCTCAAAAAATGTATAGGCCATGGATCGCCTGGTGTGGATCAGGATTGGTCCTGATGGTCATCGACCCCCTTTCTCTCCTCCCGGGTACCCACCGTCGCCGCGGGGCCCTATACGCAGGTCTTCAATGCAGCAAGGAGATGGCTTCGGCCGTCGGCGCCCTAAGACGACGTTCAATACTTATTGCCAAGATCACCGGGGGTTAGAACCACTCAATCGGTTTCAGACCCACTCTCACTCGCCCTTTACCGGCGCCCCTCCTTCGTCCCCTCCCATCTAAAAACGACATTTCTATCTCATAACTCATGGATTATGTTACCTGGAAACACCTCCAACTGAGGTATCACTGCGAGGAATCCGTGGCAGCCGGAGCCTGAATTTGGCTGAGCGTTGCCTACCCTACTCAAGTTGAGCCAACTCGGCCCGCTGATCATGTGAAGAGCATACGAAGAACTGTGAAGCCCCAGTGGGGTTCCCCTATTTGGTAGCTTGTTGGATGGCAAGCGACGGGGACCGGTTCGGGTTCTGGGAACATCAGACTCTGTTTTCGTGCCCTATCCTTCAATTTCTTCCTCAGTTAGGGCACCCAGGTCCTCGAGTTCATCCTCGATAGACGTAGCAGTGGTGCATGTTATTGAAGGGCGATGGCTACAGCGAACATCGCAGCGCTGTCGCCGGTCGTCCACACCCCACTAGGACTTCACAGAATTCGCATGTTCTTCACACAATCGATGGGTCGAGCTGGCCCAGCTTGTTCCCAACTTTTAGAACCAAGGATATCTAATCGTTCAACGTTCACCATTGACATCATAGAATGGACGGTCTAGGCGCTATGCGCACTCAGCCGGTGCCGCCCTTGTTCGTTTTTACTTAAACCAGGTGGGCCAGGCCGAATTCACCCCATAGCCTTCCTACCACCCCCCACCTCCGACACCATGCCAGGTTCGGGGTTTACGTCGACCATTCTTCCTACGTGTCAAAAGCGTTGCTACTTCGCCTATTCCCTCCGTACCGAGGAACGCCAATGGTTCATTACGATTATGGATGCGTTTGGTGTCGACCTCCAAACGCGGGGTATATCGTTTGAACACCTTATGATGTGGTAAGCCCACACCAAGTCCCGTCTCAACCGTGACATTGTTTAACACTTGGCGCTTTGTGGTCCACACTCTATAGGGAAAGACCCCACACAAGCAAACGCGACCCACACAAGCACATCACCGCATTCTTATCAGACAACATGGAAACACCAGGAGAAACTTTTGATGCACAGACTGCCCATATTCGCCTTCAAGATGATGGTCAGTTTGGCCAATATGACGGCTTCACCCTAGGTAAGGGGGTCTCCCCCCAGAAGAAGAGGGCGAAAGAGGTAGTAGATACATCCACACCTCTGCCCGTCAGACAGTAGCTTGTGCCTCGCATATTCATGACACCCCCCCTCCCCTCCCCAGTCTTTTCGTGATACATTTCTTCTCCCCGGTCGTTTCGTGATACATTTCTTCTCCCCGATCAACTCGTGATACATTTCTCCTCCCCAGTCATTTCGTAATACATTTCCTCTCCCCGGTCGTTTTGTAATACATTCCTCTTCCCAGTCATTTTGTAATAGATTTCATCTCCTCAGTCATTTCATAGAGGCGCAACGCTACTATGATATTTGAGGACCCACAGGGTAGTAATCTATCGCCCTCAATTCATGGTAGACAGCAACGATCGTGATCTAGCGTGGTCCGGCGAACCTTGCTCCTCTATACCCTCCCCTTCGGAGCTACGTCCTCTCTGTTCCAGTCCACCTTGTCCCTCAACATGAAAGTTTCCTTCTGTCGTGGCCGTCTTGTCTCCTGCGCCCCCCCTCCTTTTCGAGCAATCCAACTTGGGTTTTCCGTGTTGCTCTGACACCCGTCAAACTGCCTTCAGATGCACTGTAGATCCTTGAATGCGACCACTTGTTGTTCCAGTCCGTCCATCCGGGGAGAGCGTACCCAGCGAAACCTGTTGCGCATCCCACAAACAAGGGTAATCGCGCCCATAGTCACCGTTTGGACGAGGAGGTAGGCGTCGCGGACCAAACTAAATGGTAACGAGAGGATGCATAGCGGTGTCCAGAGGAAATAAAAAACCGACCACCCCTCGTTTCGTACCACACCCTGCAAGCCGATGAGCGTTGAGATGCAGGAGGAGTTGATGGTAGACGAGAAAGCCGAGTAAAGCGTCGTTTGGATGAGGGGGAGAATGTGACGGTGGATATGGTGGTGTATATGACGGAGGATCCGTGCCCCGGGAGTCTGATATGAGCAGCTCGCAGAAGCTGCTCCAGCAATGATAAAGGAAGCGTAGAAGACGACACCGAACGAGGTGATACCAATGACAACTGACGCGACAGTCGTGTTGATTCCCCAAAGGTATAGGGAAAGCGCATAACCGAGTAGCAAGAGCGCAAGTTGCAGCATCAGCGGCAACGACTCCATCACATAGTCGAAGTACCAGGCGACGATGCCATCCAGCTTTCGCTGTCGATCCTGGCTGCGCTTAATGGTTGATCCTCGCATCTCAATCGAGGCGTATCGGTTCAGCCACTGTTTGCCAAGCATGGCGAGGAAAGCAGAGAAGAGTGAGGTGGCAAAACTTGCATAGAGGATCGCTTCGACCTGGACGGTCGTGGGCGGGGGACCGGTCCACTCTGGTATTGTGGGAATGTCGTTGCCGGGAGCGGTGCGGTCAAGATTGTGGATGAGGACACGGAGGAGAGCGGCGGTCTCTTGGATCTGGTCGGGCTGGAGCTGGGAGTGGACCTGGATGATGAATGCGGAGGTGACGACGGAGAACAGACCGGCCTGTATTACGAGTCAACACGTGTGACCTTATCAGCCCGCAAGACTCACAAATATGAGAGTGGTATTCAGATCCTCGTCGTATTTCTTGACGAATTCTCGGTCGTACTCTTCTGCTTCACGGCGGTACATGTCGTAGAATTTCACTCGGCGACCCCCCTGGGTTGTTGGCGAGTCATACCCCCGACTGCACAAGGGTGTAAAGACGTTTCGGGGTTACATGGGGCTGGGCTTACCCATCCGCTGGCTGCCTACCCTGTTCCTTATTTCCGTTCTCCGTCCCTTTCCCAAGCTCTGGGCTGTAATTGGATATTAGAGGAGTCTAGCGTTGAGGGCACACGAACTCTACCTGAACCAGGAACTCTGGACAGGGGCCACCGAATCATTCGAATTCCGAAGGTTCCTGGACCTAAAATCGCAACGCTCAGCGAGGCTAATGCGACGGGGTGATGCAGCATACTCTGTTCTTTTCTTCCTGGGACTTGCGATCAAATGCGCTGAGTCATCCTCTTCGCCTTCGAGGCTATGGGGATGTATTAGAGGAAACAAGTCGAAAAGCGATCTGACATCTCACCTCTCTACCTTGACATCTTTCGGACTCGCCATGATGCTCGAAGTGTTGGTTGGTTCGCTGGGAGGATAAGAGATGAAGAGGGGGGAGGAAGTAGGGCAAATGTCGAGCGGTGAGGATGAAAAGGTGTCCGCCATGCCACATACACGTTCCCAGATACTCATCCTCGTGCTGGGGGTCAGGCATTGATATTGTGTCCCGGTCCAATGCAGGCTCGGCGACTACAAAGACGGATCGGATGAATCGGACTGATGGATGAAAAGCCGGTGTATTCGTAAACGGGGAGGGTGGTAGATGGAGAGAACGCGTGTCATAACTGGTGGTGTAGATGGCGGGACGAACAAGCAGACGTTGTCAATGGTGACGGACGCAGGAGCGAGAGAACGCAACGGCCAAGTCGATATACGAGGGTTGCGGGGGAAAGATCTGGTTGAGCGGATGGGGAAAATCCAGTGAAGTTGGGTCGCAAATCCCGACTCCTTGCCCAGTCCAAAGCGAGTGGAGACGATTCCGACTCGTGGTATGATGCGTCTGAGTACGACGACTACGGTTCGTAAGTCACTAAGTGTGACCCGGGTGTCCCTCCTTCGTCCCTCCGCTCTACAGACTCCCGCGTCCATATCGCAAACCGCTGGGGTGCCGACTTTCTCCCAGGTGACCACCCTCCCCAGAAATGCCCAACCACCTCGAGGCTATCTCTCCATCAAACGTCCGATGTCCAGAGCTCAAACGAGGCGTTGCAGAATTGATACACCGGGCCGGCGCAGGCCCATACTTGCGCGCTCCGAAGCCGAGTCCGAGCCCACGGAGCCAACCTTACCGTATATGACATCTCTCCCCAACCTCGCCATCCGTAATGCATAGAGCCCTTGAAGGACGTGCCCCGACAACGCTCGTCTCGTCACCCAGAAGCTACACGCCTCACTTGATACACCGCAACCCCGCGTAGCTGGCGCTCTTTCCTCGACCATCTCATTGGTGACGAGTCCCACCCACCCCAGTCTCGCATGCGCCCGCGTTCGGCAACCCAGCCCATTTCAACCCGGACAAGCCCGAGGGTCAAGGGCGTACTGGTTCATCCACTTTCCTCCTCACCGACACGGGCCCCCCGCCTTGAATACAAGAACTATCCGTGAATGTGTCCCGGAATGTTCACCCCAGCAACCGACTCCCCTCCTCGACCTCCTCCTCGATTCTCCCTTTTCGGCACAACCTACGCGATAGGTGGCGGCGGTGTCCCGAAATCCGTTCGGTCTGACGTGGACTGCGACAGTTTATCCCTCGGGGTTTTGACGTTAACTCTTTCGTTGCAGATGAAGTAGTCGTTGTCCATCCTTCACTGCTCTAACCCGTCTGGGAATATCAGTACGACCGTGCACTTGGCTCTCCGGGTCAAGGGAGGCTCGAAACCCTCATCCAAGTCGCCACTTTGATCGGTTCCAACCCCATGCCCATCGCCTTCTCGCCATTCAGTCATCTTCATCGCGCAGAACCAACCACAGAGAAAGTTGTGCCTCCAAAAATGCGTTCAGAGCGGTCAACAATGGGCAGGGTACCGGTCCTGTGAGGGGATCTCCCTCCTTTACTCTTGGATCCCGGACGGAGGTTCCTCATCCTACGACGCCATACGCTTCACGGCCCCAACATCCACCCCTCAACCAAATCCGTCGTGTTGTTGGCGAGTATCGGACAGTCCTGCTCCCCGGACGTGCTTCCCCTGCATGGATCGAACATCTCGCCCCTCCTTCATTCACGACAACCTAGGATCACCCAGATCTTGCTTCGACGGCTGCATTCATTGCGTTGACCGTTTAGGAGGCGTCATTCTACCCGAGCCGGAACAAGTCTCACATCAACCCCCTTTCGAAGGCGCCTATCGAAACATTCCTCAGCCGTGCCCGGGCCTACCCCCACCTCCGAAGAATCGCCCTACGAACATTGATCCGAAGAAACCACCGTTTGCCTTGTTGGTTTGTTCTCTGTCAATTTCCGTGGGATAAGTGATCATTTTGATGGTAACTGCGGACGGCAGGAAAAACCTCAATCAGCTTGGTATTTGGTGGGTGACCGGACTGGGGTGTGGATGTGGGACTTCTTGTGCTGGGCGTTGCGTGGAAAAGGACGAAATCTGTGTGGCCTCTGCATTTCCATGATTGGTCCTCCCGAGCCCTGGAATCGAGTGCTCTTGTGGGAATCTATTTTGTTCTTCGTGTTAGCATTCGTGTGGAAGTTTGTGTCTTTGCGCTAAGGGGTCGAAACCCTTTGAAACACCTCATACACGTCTAGTCACTACCCGATGAGCTTTTGATTCAAAACGCGGATCTGCAAAACCGGGATTGAGAATATAACTCGAAAATACCGCGAATGTGGGAACAAAATCACAGTGCGGGAAAGTCGTTTGTGTTACAACAAGATGGTATGAAAAAAAAACCCAACTGCAAGATCAAATGAAGAGAGGGCATGTTCGAACAATTTCTTCACGAAACCGCTGAACATTCCTCTCCACCTACCTCTCCCTTTTGGCCGACACGCGCACCATCTCAAAGTCTCGATGAACCCCCTCTCACCCCTTGACTTCTACTTCACCAACCTAAATGCGGAGGATCCGGATGTATATCGGCCTGGGGGATACCATCCGGTGCACCTTGGAGACGCCTACCGCCAGAGGTACGGGGTGATCCACAAGCTTGGATTCGGTAGCTATTCTACTGTTTGGCTCGCACGCGACCTCCAATCAACCGCTCGGACGTAAGTTATTGTCGTCGTGGATTCCAGTACATTATTGTGCGACTATTCGTCGCAACGGACTCCAGCCACTAACAACCCCTCCATGATGTAGCCGATACGTTGCCCTCAAGTTCGCCGTGGCTGAGCTCACTGGTAGGAGCAACGAGCTTAGGATCCATCGTCACCTTGCGTCCCAGTCAGGGACACACCCCGGGTCTGATCGCGTCCTCGCCCTCTTGGACCATTTCAGGGTGCAAGGCCCAAACGGAGAACATGACGTGCTGGTGTTCCAAGTTGTTGGGCCTCATCTGGAAGATATGTTCAACAGCGACCAGACCACGATGCAACAAAATATCAAGTCTCTCGCTCATCAAATCGTGCTCGGAACCTCTTTTCTACACGATTGTGGTGTGGTTCACGCAGGCGAGTCTATAGATCTGTCAACAGAGTCGAACAACGGCTCATGGATGTGACCTAGACCTGCACAAAGGCAACATCGCGTTCGAGACCCCCGATCTCGACGGAAAATCCGAGGAAGAGGCGATAAGAACCTTGGGCCGGCCGAGATGCGCACCGGTGTTTGCCCGAGACCAGTTGCATCAGACCGATTCGCTTCCTAAATACGTGGTTCTCCCTGGGAGCCTGGAAAAATGCGTGAAGCGAGATGAGATCCGGATAAAAATCATCGACTTGGGAGAAGGTCCGTCGTGGCGGTCTCAATCACGTTGCCGAGTATTAAGCCCCCGCAGCATTCTTCAGCACGGAACCGCCTCAAAGCTTCCACAGTCCATTACAAGTCCGGGCGCCGGAGGTCATGTTCAACCACCTCTCATCGTCACTCAGGATTGAATTTGGAACGCAAGTAGATGTTTGGTCGATAGGGTGTCTGGTACGGCTCTCCAAAATCGACGTGGCTCTGTCGGACTGAAGTTATGAGAAGATCTATGAACTAGCAACATCGGGTTCTCTGACAGGATATGCATACGACAATGCTAGAGCGCTGCGTGAACTGGTGACCATTCTTGGGCCTCTTCCTGAGGAATGGATGGCGTCGTTAGGTGGGGAAACTCACGGCTAGAAGGTTCCGATTTTTATGGTGTCTGCAGGAACGTCGTATTCCGACCCTACCGATGCCCCCCTTGAAGAGAACGTCCGATCTGACTCGACGGTTGATGACGTACCTGGACTGATCACGTTGCTTCAGTGGATCCTCGTGTACGACCCACTACGACGACCGGATGTGCCAGCTCTCCTGAACCACCCGTGGTTCGTGGACTCACCAGTTCCAGATATCCGACCTGGACCTAGACCGGAATGAAATGTGGTTACAGCCCTTACACCCTTCTTGGGACCTATAGGCACGATATCGAATACCCTTCTACGTTGTGCTGACGATGTGGGGTGCTATACGGTAGACAATACGGGGGAAGGCTCGGGTACTAATGAAGCAAAATGGGAAAGAGGATGCCATTTCAGGACTGCTTACTCGGTTGCCTCGAGGGATCTTCGTTTTTCAACACGGAAACCATCGAGCTATTCCCATCCTTCAAAGATCTTGGTGTATTACTATGGACTCTTCAATACCATTTCGACGATGAACCGGGGCCGCATCGACTGCTCTCGTTCATTGGACTAGCCCAACGCCTAACAAGAAAACTTCGAGGTCTCGTTATCCGCCACGTCCCCCCCACCTTCGATTTCGGCTCCGGTCGACAAATTAGGTCACTTCCCTCTCATTCCCTGAGTCGCGGCATTCTATATCTTAAGATCTTAAGCTTCGTGGTCGGATTAGTGTATTTAGAGACGTATGTAGTTCTCAGTAATGTCATGGATTGTTTTCGGAGGATTTTGTTTTCCCAAGTCAGGACGGGCGGCAAATCTCGTCCTGAGCAAGGCTTGTTCAGCTGTTATACTGTTTGACCGTGGCGTGTAGTGTAATAGCGGGTTCGTGCGCGCTCCATATTAAAGATAATCGAGAGGTGGGAGGGTATCAGAACAGAGTGAGATTGGGTGGACCACTGCGGGGGCTCCCCATCGCGGCGTACATGGCCCACATAAGTGGACCGCCATGTACACGACGAAAGCGCGGCACGGCGTATACTAATGGATACCGTCCGTCGAGTCATAATTTCCTTCACCGGTGCTTGCCAGGCCATTTTGTGGCGCCGGAGACCTCGGATTTGGCTAATATATTCAAACGGCGAGACCGTGACCTCCTGAACTGACTCGAGGCGGTGAACTTTCGTGTCCCATCGGATAAGCGACTGTGGTATCTAAAACGACAGATAGTACCGACACCATGACACCGTGCAAATTGTTGAACAGTGGGAGTGGCATCGGTGGCCCACTGTAACAGCCGGTGGAACCATGATGTGTCAACAGCCCTACTCAATCCGCCGTCCGGAAAAAGCCTGCCACAGGAGAAAAATGTATCCCTGGGCTGAACAAAAGTATGAGCTAGGTTAGTATGCCTCGAATACTATCTAGCTCATTTCGTGTCCGCACTCTCCGGTGTTGTTTGGACTTGTTTGGACAATAAATGTTGAGTTCCTTTGTTAACTTCTTGATCAGCGCACGATCGAACCCGTGACAAACTCAGACGCCGCGTCCCACGGTTCACGGTCAGACTGCTCATTCCCGTTTTGCCACCACCTGGTCTCAATCCGTGTGGCCCTCAGGAATTGTCCGGACCATGGCCCTCGTCGACTTCTATCACCTCGCCGTCCTATATAACCTCTCTCGCCGCGATGGGGGGGTTCTTTCCAACTGTTCGTATCCTCCCCCAATGCCACCCGCCAATCCTGATCAGCCTGGCTCCTTTCTCCCTCGTTCTACCCACCACGTGTTCAAGACTCCAGAGCGCGAGCACAATGCCACTCACTCGGTCCCGGATACAGCTCCGATGTCCCATTGGACGTCCACCACGGACGACAGCGCCGAACACGACCAGTACATCGCCCAGGACTTCAAGCGTCATCGAGTCTTTGTCGACATAGACGTTTTCATGGAGAACGTTCTGCACGTTCCCAAGAACTGGAAGGAACTGTGGGGCCCCACCATCAACGACATCAAACACAACGAGAAGTTCTCATCTCCCCACCGGAAATACACGAGCATGTGCGGAGCCCGGGGCCTCCTGGAGCAACAGTTATACGAGCCCCTGGTGGAGATGGAAAACGCCATTCTCGGCCTCTCCAAGTCGATTGCGGACGAGTCGGTCAAGGCGCAAACCCCTCAACGGTACCTGAGAAATAACCCCAAGCAGGTTTTCGGTGGGGTGATGGGTAATCTCAAACCGGACGTTGTGGCAGTCCACCATGATTTTCTCCATCACATCGGTTCCGGAGAGACGGCGGAACAGCGGCTCAAGGAGACGAATCTGAGCTGGGCGCAACCACTGCAGGTGCTGGAAGTGAAGCCTTGTGATAACGCGTTATTCGATGGGTCGTATATGCCTCGGTTGAAGGTGGGAGGTGAGTTCACAACGATTTCTCTAAGTGGCGGCGGCGGCATCTGATGCTTTGGGGGGGACAGGAAAAGACCCACAGCGGTCTCACGCTTATCCGCCGTCGAGGACTGGGGGTGGCTCTGGGACGACCGATCCAGCCACAGTCGGCGAAGCGGTGTCGACTCCAGACACTCCTCTGTCGCGAAAACGGTCTGCGGACGAGGAGTTTGATCCGATCCGAAAGGCGCAGAAAGCGCACTACGAGTCGACTCCTGGTGGCGGCAGCAGCCGGGTTGTGGGAAGGGAACCCAGGAAAACCCAGACAGACGAAACGAGGGGTCAGAAGGATGCATCCCTCCAAGTAGGACGATATTTTCTGGAACAATTTTCCGTCCCCGCCCTCCGTTCGCACGCAACAATCGGACTGGTCGATCGCGAGCGCATCCAGTTCTACCATGCAAATCATTCAGCGATCCTGGTGACTTCTGCAATTAATTTCTCGTCGAACGACCCGGACGGGTCGGACAAGTTCATCGCGATCGTGATCGCCTTCAGCCGGCTTTCTCTCGGCGATAGCGGG
>Ga0307513_10009996_pt1 | contig 11966 bp, 5 predicted proteins | sample 15_EM_MG_FD_202174 | JGI IMG/M metagenome (GOLD analysis project Ga0307513, IMG submission 202174) | Populus trichocarpa ectomycorrhiza microbial communities from riparian zone in the Pacific Northwest, United States - 15_EM | ecosystem: Host-associated > Plants > Roots > Unclassified | place... | reverse complement strand
ATAAGTCCATGAGGTGTGAGAAATTGTTAAATAGTTCTTGTGGATTTCTATTTGTTAATAACTTAGTCCTCCATCTTTATTTTGTTAACAAAATTTTGAGATGTCCAAAATTTAATTGTTGTTTTTTTTAAAAATACATTTTTTTATTCAGATTTTCCAATATAATTTCTAGTTTGCACCTTACGGGAACTGTGGTGGCTTTCACAATAGCGGCGGAAGGAAGTTTCGTCTCATCAAATTATCTATATCTGATTCTTCTTCAAACAAATTTAAATGAATTTTTTTTCTTTTTTCTGTCATTCGAGTTTGAGATAACGAAGTGAAAGGGAAGGATTTAACTCAGAATCAAGGACCTAATCATGTAATTTTGTGATATAGAGACTTAAGTGAACTCTATACTTAAATATAGGGACTTATCGGCTGCAGGAAATTTCAAACAACCTTCTTACCATCTGTCGCACGTGTGCGGCATCACGGCAATATTCTATTTTATGTAAATATCAGGAAAATCAGGAAATGCGAAGACAAGGAATTCTTGTTTTTTTATCAGTGGAAAGAGGGAATGAGAGTCGTCGCTTAGTATTTTAGTCACTAACAACTCTAACTAGTCTTAGAGATCGGGTACGCATCCAGGAGAAGAAAAAAACCCATAATGTCGTTCAAAATGGCATCATTTAGGCTTTTTTTTTAACAGTGGATGAAACGGAATCGTTTTGAACAAAACACGTCGTTTCATTTAAAAGAAAACGGCGCCAAAAAAGCGTCAAATTCCAAATCAGTCCTTAATTTTTTATTTGTTTAATCAAGTCCTCAATTGTAATTTTGATTTTAAGAATCAATTCAATTACATACCTGACAAATTCAAATCTCGGCCTTGATGTTGGCCACCTTTTTTATTTTGATCTTTAATCTCGGATTTATGCAATTTAACGCCTAATTGATCAATAAACTTCAAATTTCTTCAATTTGGCCCTTGATTCAGTTAATTTCAATCCCTCTATTTACACGTCTTTTCCAGTTTGGTCCTTAGTTTCGGATTTCTTCAATCGAGTCCTTAATTAGCCATCAAACTTCAATATTTATGCAATTAAGCCCCTAATTTGACCAAATCAACTCTTAAAAATTATAATTTGACCCCTAAACATTAATTTCTTCCGATTAAAGCCTAAATTGACTTAAAAATTAATTTTTCTTGCAATCAAACCCTTCATAAATTTAATTAAACCTTCAATAAAATTTAATCGAGTCCATAAACATTTGATTTTAGACTTTTCTTTCTCAAATTGAATTTTCTTTATCAACAGGGCTCTCATCAGTAAAAAAATATACTGTCAAATTTCAATCTTTGTATTTTTTAACCTCCTCAACCAATTGGACTCTCCAGCATCCTCTTCTCACTGCTATTATTTTTTGGTTTTCTTCTGAATATATTTTTTTATATTTTCTCTTTTTTTACGTGGGGACCCAAAAATAGAAAACAACACCATCAATGAACATTCTCACTCTATCTCTTCTAATTTCCTGCCATGTTATCACACCAAACCCATGTGATGATTAGGATTTATCAGTATTTTTCAACAATTTTTTTTTTTTGCTTGAGCTCATTTTTATGATGGTTTAGGCTCTTAAGGGGATTTAAAAACATGTTTGGACCTAGACTTGTGAATAGGGCTCCAAAGGGGCTAGGCCCATGGCTTGACATGTTTTTGGGACCAGACGTCATGGCCTGGCACCAATCTTGGTTATTGTTTGGGCCCAGGCTTGTGGCCTGCGCCTAACACCTGATTCCTTGAAATGTTTTACTGAACCCAAGTTTTTTTAGTCTGGATTCAAAGTGTTAGGGAACTCTATGCATCCTTTCCCTTGGGAGTTGAGTATTCTTTAACTCATTACATATAATACAAGGGACTTACTTAGTAAGTTTATACTCCACCTGCACCTTTAAGTGTACAAGAATCTCTCATGGCATACCATATTTTTATTTTCATTAATACATGTGAAAGGGATACTTATCCATTATTAATGTATGTGTAAAAGATATTTTATTCTTCATTAATATATATGTAAGGGATATTTGTTTCTCGTTAATGTTACAATGATGGAATGACTCTTTAGCCCTTTCATTCAAGCAAAATAACAAGGTTCACGAGGTATAAATACCCCATAAACCACCAAGGTAAAGAATTCATAATTTCTCTATTCTCAACATATGGTTCTTATTGCTTAGAAAGAAGACCCTTTTTCTTTAAAGAGTATTTAATACATACCAAAATAAAAATAAAAATAAAAACAACCTAGTTGTTTTAGATTTAATGATCTTTTGCACATTTATTACAATCTCTTTCTACAAAGATATTAAGTATTTAAGGGTCCTGAAATCCACCCAAAATGGATTGTTTTGTCATCTTTCTTAGCTATAAAGAATGGATAAAATAGTAATTAGTGTGAGAATGGATCAAATAGTAACAACATTTTAGTAACAACATTTTATTAAACTCGTTATCCAACCACTCAAAAAACTAAATTGCTAAACATCTTGGATTTTGAAACATCATCACCATCCAAATCATTTCCACAACCTTTAAATATGATTTTAGCCACTACACCTCATCTCTTTATGAAGAATATACCCTCTTAAAAATTTAAGATTGAACACCTTTTTAAAGTCTTAAGAACCGAAGCTTTGAATCTTCAAAATACTCAGTGGTGGTTGGATCCTAAAACATTAGCAATGATATTGAGCTTATCTAACATAAGTTTAGAGAAAGAAGGAAATGAGAAGGAAAAGGGAGAAATATGTTTTTTTTTTTGTTTTTTTATGAGAAAATGAGCATTCATAATAACAGCTTTGTCGCACGTCACCCGCGCGGCGGCGTTCGACGATTTTTCGTTATGTTTACTTAATTTGTTGGGAGTCGCTACCTAGTATTTAATTGAGAGTTACTAGAAAACCCGAATATACTGGTTTTGTTAAAGATTCACAGGTAAGAAACTGGTTATGGTTAGGAAAGATATTAACACCCCTAACACACCCTACCTGAGGTAAACTGCTTCGCAATTTGACATGAAAAAGGTTATGAAAGTTGTCTTGCCAATGATTTCTTAAAAAAAAAAACATCCTTCTCGGTAAAGAGATCCTTATCTTTTCGGGTAAAAATTACTAATTGCTCTAGCATCAATAAAACAAAACAAATTTTTCTATTTAATATCATAAATATATCTTCCGTATAAGATTATAATCCCGAATACCAAAAGAAAAATAAAATTTTTGATATTTTTAAAAATATCAACCAAATTCAATGCAAATTAAAACATTTATTTTTTTTTCTTTTTAGTTTTTGTCATTCAAAACATACATAAAAAAAATAATAACAAAACACCCAATAAAACACTCTTCTTTTACTATGTTTATCCATTACATGTTTACAAACCAATCAAAATTAAAAAATAACCCATACACAACAATGTCTGAAAATTACATAAATAAACCCTCGGGAACAGTGCTGGAGCAGTGGCGGCGCGTTGCTCCAAGCGCCACCGCCACTGGCGGCGCGTGGGTTCACGCGCCGCCGCCGATGAAGGCAACAAAACCAGTGTATCGGGAACGTCTTCCTCTTCTCTGTCTCCCAATACCGGCGGTGACCTACAAAACAACCGAAAATACAACAGGCAGTTGATTTTAATTTTTCTTTTTGTGCAGGTCCGTTCTCTGGTCTGCTGCTCTGTTCGGGTTTGTTATTCTTTCCTTCTTCTTCAAGCGGCTGATCTGGCGGTTGTGGAAGGAGTATTGGAGGTCGGAGCTGTGGGTGTCGCCGCTGGGGAAAGGGACAGCGGTGGGTCTGTGGGCACCGCTGTGTGTCTCAGCTGCAGTAGAAGGCTGGTCGGCGAGAGCTGGGTCTCTGTTTAGCAGAGACAGGGGCAGCTGAAAGAGTAGAGGAGGAAGGAGCGGCGGACCGATCTGGGTCCGTGGGGGATGCTGCTGCTGACGGCAAAGACCGGCTGAGAGGAGAGTGAGGGGGTGGTCTGTTCACGGTGGCTGAGAGAGGGGTCGGTCAGAGCTGGGGAACGGTTGGCCGAGGAAGAGAGCTTGTCTGTGAAAGCCGGCAATGGGGCTGTTGGGTCGGCTGGGAGAGAAAAATAGAGCTGCTGTGTCTTGGAGGAGAGAGGCCGTGGCTGAGGGGAGAAGGAGCTGGAGACGGCGCTGATTTTTGGTGGGCAAAAATGGAGGAAAATCTGTTGAGAGGGAAGCAAGTCGTGAGGGTTGGTGGCGGCTGTAAGAGAAAAGGTGAGATGGCCGGGGGAGGGGGGGGGTGTTTGGGGGTGGGGCGGCCTGTTCTGGTTTCTTTTTGGCCGAGGAGAAGTGAGCGACGGCTTGGGTGATGGGGAAGTAAGGGTTATGGTTTTTAGCTTAACTCGGACTTCGCGGGTTAAACTTTAAATTTTCAATCTAACTTCTTGTCTAATCTAAATTTAAAATTAATCAATATAAAAATTAATTTTAGGTGACCTAATTGACTTGATGGGTCCAAAAATAACCTAAATGATCAATGAAAACGTGGTTTTGATTTAAAAGAAATTCAAGTTAATATTTTTTAATATTAAGACGATAACATATTGGATCAACACGAGTTTCATAGCTCAACTCAAAAAACCTTTCAATCTAACTTCTTGTCTAATCTAAATTTAAAATTAATCAACATAAAAATTAATTTTAGATGACCTAATTGACTTGACGGGTCCAAAAATAACCCAGATGATCAATGAAAGCGTGGTTTCGATTTAAAAGAAATTCAAGTTAATATTTTTTAATATTAAGACGATGACATATTGGATCAACATGAGTTTCATAGCTTAACTCAAAAAACCTACAACCTAGATTATGAACTCTACTAGATTTAAAACTTTACTTTTTAAACTACTTTTTTATTTAATGATATAATAATAAAAATAGATGATTAAATACCATGTGAAGTAAACAAATTCAAAATATGATGATTAATTTAAAATTAAAAAAATATTAAAAAAAAATTGAAAGAAAAAAAAGGTTAAAATGTAGAATTTAAAAGAAGAAATTAAGATATTTCATTGTTCACTGTTTATATGAATAGAGAATCACCATATTCTTTCTTTTAGCTGGTTGAAGTAATATTGAAAGAATTGTTAACCAAACGCTATCATTTTGATAGCAATTTGGGACATTTTGAGCTAAATAGCCCAAAATACAAAAAACAATAGGTATCTAAATGGGACGAAAAGATCTACTAAAACAAGGTTAATTATTAATTCTCCTACATTTACTAATTCCCTTGCATGATTGTTTTGACCCTCAAATCTTAATTTTCAATTTGATTTAATAAAAAAAAACACCTTTAAAACATTCTAAAAAACTAAATTATCTCATTTCTAACATCCAACATACTTTAAAATTACTCTAAAAACCAAAACTAAAAAAATCTTGGTAAACCTCGATCCACTTGTTTTGGCATGGTTGATGGGCGAAACCACCACCATTAAACTTTTCCTTCAAAGATGAGCACATTAATCCCAATATTGGCGCTTTTTTTTTATTGGGTTGAGTTTGAGCCTATAATTATATTTAATTGAACTATTGATATTTTATAAATTATAAAGTCAATCCATTTAAATTTTTTGGAACCAAGCGGGTTGAATATATTAGGTTTGACTAATTTTTTTATAGATATTACATATATCCACGAGTTGAGTTTATATTGCTATTTTCATGGGTCCACATTTAGAGGCGAACCAACAACATGGATTTTAGCTAACATGGCACCCCCAATGTTAAGTCTAATTATCATGCTTTGCACCACCATTAAATTCTAGTTACCTCCCCTTCCCCACTAACAAAGAGACAAACCCTTTTTTTATGTTAAAGAAATATAAAACGAAGTCCACTAACAAGAACTTTGAAGCCGAAACATTTTTAAATAAAATAAATACACAATCCACAAATTATCAAATACAAAGATAAAAGGAGTATAAGGTAAATGGGTTGAGTCAGGTTGACCGAGTTTCAAAACCCCGACCCTCCACCTGACCTGTAATATCTATTTCTTAGGGTTTTTAACCCGCTATCATGTAATATTCATATTATCTGAATTTGATGGGTTAGATCGAGTCAAATAATATAAATATTACAAATGAGCTGCTTTTTAAACACTTCTAATTTTGAGCTAAATAGCTCAAACACCAAAAACAATAGATATCCAAATGGGGCTAAAATGCCTAGTGAAACAAGGCTAAATATTAATTCTCGTATTAAAACAAGCTATAAGGCCTTGGAAAAACATTGTAGATGCAGATGCAAAGCATTCTCAGTGAAATAGTATAATGATGATTTTGCTTTTCACAACACAAAATTTAAAACTAGCTATTAAGAGCATTAAGGTCTTTTCACATGGTACCATAGTAATTATCAAAGTGATTAGGAGAAAGTAAGTCTTTTCGCATTTTAAAAACATGGTGAGAAGACCTAAATGCTCTTAAAAGCAAAAACTTTTAATCCTGGCATCAAGGGGCGATTTAGTATTTTTCAAAATGGTTTTTTTTTTAATTAAAATGTTAGATGAGGGTAAAATTCTTATTTTTCCAAATATGAAAATTAAAAATATCAAAAGTACAGTGAAATGACCATAATACCCTTAGAAATTAAAATTTTAAAATTGTTTTCAATAGGCATTTTTTATCTTTTCACAAAGGTTTTTTCATTAGTATCATGTCAACTCTGTGGCAATTTTGGAGTTGACTAAATATAAAAAAACAAAAAAAAACAAAATATGCAGGCGTGTATATCACACTCGTAGGCGTGTGGAAGGAGCCTGTGCACTTTAGGATGCGCGTGTGACGCCTTCTAGAGTCTGAAAATGCCCTTTCATTGTGTCGTTGAAATTATTATTGTGTCCTCTTCATGTTGGAGGGCTGCATGTAGGTGTTAGGTGGTCGGTTTGTCTCCAATAACCCTTTTTTTTTCATTCTTTTATCTCTTCTCCCCCTAAAATAACAGCTCGGTCCTCTTTATTCTTGGTATTTCAAGTTCAATATTTATTCTTTTAATTTATAATTTTTATTCTTGGTCCATTTCTAAAAGTTTTATTTGTCTTCAATTTTGTCCATCAATTCCAATTTGACATATATTACTTTCTAAATTTGGTCCTTATTCTTTTTATTTTTAATTATATTCCTTGGCTGCTATTTTGTAAAAGTTTTGTTGGTTTTCAATTTTATCTTTCAATCCAAATTTATGGTATTATGTTTTCCAACTTGGTCCTTATTATTTTGATTTCTACTTTTTGTTATTATTGGCCCTTTTGTAAGAGTTTTATTTGTTTTTAATTCTATCCCTCAATCTAAATTTATGGTATATTATTTTTATGAATTTGGTCCTCATTTTTTTTTCTTTTGTTAAAATCATTTTTCTTTTTAATTTCAGCCTTCAATGAAAAAATTATTTTTATTTTTTATGTTAATTTTGATCCTCATTCTTTTGATATTTTTTTATTATTTTGCTAAATTGATTTTTCTTTTCAATTTCACCATTCAATCAAATATAAATTTTATTTTGTATTTCAATTTTAATTCTTATTCTTTTAATTGTTGCTCTTTTTAATCATTTTGTATAATAAAAAAAATTAATTTCATCTTTTAATATTTGATTGATTAGGAATTAGACTTCATTGTTTTTTCAGATATGATATTTTGGGTCCAATGACTCGAGTCACAAATTTGAAAAGTTAACACGGGTTGATATTTTTTCTCTAAAAAAAAATTTATAATATTCTTTATTTTTATTATCAAGTTATTCTAATCTAATGATCTGTGTTGTAGGTTTGGCAGTATATTCCGGGTTGACTCAGTTTGAATTACCGGGGTTATAGGTTTGTCATACTAATTTAGATTGACCAGGACTAATTTTTTAAAAGTTTTTTTTTACCATATTTTTTTCTTCTGTATTTAATGAGTTTTAAATTGAGATATATTGTTTATCCCCCTTTGAAAAAATATTTTTCAATATTTATGCAATATTATTATGAAATTACGACGCCATTACCATTACCGTGCCATTAATCCCTTCAAAATTTAGTTTCACATTCGATGGTGTCCAAATCCAAATCACCGTATCCCTCAAGGCAATATGGCGGCTGGAATTGATGAAACTTGTATGGTCAAATGATAATTGAGAAATGCCTTGTCTTGCCTTTCAAAATTTCTAGTCTTTCATGTATAATTCGACTTTTCTTCCAATAATAAAACAAATGTCGAGCTTAATTCGATCAACAAAAATTGAAAGATAAGGCAGACCTCGTCTCCACACAATATTTTTTCCACAACAATTAATATTGAGGTGGGGAAATCGATATATTTGCATGTATTAGCGGTTGATTGGCTAGAGAAAAAGTTTTTTTATGACCATCCAATCCCTCAGATGAAAGCTCGAAGATTAAGTCTCTCGAAAAGGATGTGTGGGGACTAGTTAGTGGAGCAGAGATATTGAGTGACAAACCGAACGAGATAAGGTGTGATTTTATGATTGTGAATGAAGTAAGAATTCCACAGGGTGAAGAAAAATATCATATATCACATGTTAGATTATAGTCTTGCTTTGGCTTTAACAAGATGGATTAATTATAAGCAAGAAAAGTCAGCAATGTCTTCCTCGATCGTATTCCACAATAAGGGAGACGATTCACCTTCACTTGCTTTTCTTGAGGTTGTTATTGTTATAGTAGTTTGCAAGTGAATAGAGAAGAAAACGATTTCTATCTAATATGGAAAAGTATATTTCTTTCTAAATATTTATAAATGTGAGTTTCTATTATATAGTATATTATATAGTAAATTAAATGAAAATCATGATGGATGGATTCTCTAATATTATTATATAGATATTTATAATATCAAAAAAAAAAAACATTTGGCACTTGGCCACTTAGAACTTAATATGTTAATAAGATTATTATTTTTTTAGATTATTTCTTTTTAATTTTTTTAATTGATTTTAATATTTGTAATTGTTGGGATAAAACTAAATAGTAGTTATTCAATTTAATTCAAAATATAATTATTTTATTAACTATCATATAATTTCATTAACAATCATAATGTTTCATTATGATATCTCATATCTATATAAACTTGTTACTATACAAAAAAAAAAAAAAAAGATGTACAAAACAAACGTATTTTTTTCCTTTGTATTTCCTAATAATATTTTAAGTTAATCTCTTTACACCGGTGTATAATAGCTAGCTATCCTCATAGGTTAGATTATTTGTAATCTCTTTATTGTTTTTTTAATTACATCCCTAAGCATTTATTTTCATTTAATGTTTATATTAAATTTGATTCTAATTCTTTTAATTGATATTTTTTAATTGATTTTTCACTAAATGTTAATTTATGTTAAATTTAGTCTTAATTCTTTTAATTGTTGTTTATTTTGTTTTGCATTATTTTTTCCTCAATTCCATCCCTCAATATTTTTTTGATTAAGAATCATGCTTCTTTGTTTTTTTTGGGTTTGCCTTTAATGGTGTCACCTTGGTCTCATGTCTCGGGTCATAGATCTGAAAGATTAGCCCAAGTTGATTTCGATCTTATTTTAAAACACTTTTTGTCAAATATTTGTTTAGCCAGTATATTTTTTCGCTTTCCTAATTATGGGGTCATTCCAATTTCATGTTTTATGTCATGTGTTTGATTTGTTGACCCGAGTTGGCTGCTAGGTTCACTCGAGGCTTTTTGTTTTGTTATCTTTTTTATATATCTTTCAATCATATCGGCTAAAGTATATTCCTTACATTTTAAATGCGGTCTAAGTTTCTTAAAATTGTTCAACCCAGTCAACTCGATGACCCGAGTCTCAGATTTTCTTTAAATTCTTTAAAACGCTAGCGTCATATGAATTTGTTTTGCGTTCGGGATAATTTTTGTCTACCCACAACATAACGATTAACCCAAGTCATGTTGAGCTTCTCGATATTTTAATTTTTAAAAAGAAAAGACTTTAAAAAAACATGCTCTCTCATTTTTCTAATAAAACAAAATTATGACCTGTAACGAGGCGCAAGTTAACCATTTATTTAGTTAGATACGTGCATGGTCTTTTTAATTTATTATTTGGTTTTTCTCTCAAAAAATTTTAAGAGCATGGTCATTTTCATTTTCATTTTTTTTACTAAAAAAACTTTATTCCCCGCCACGGAACGCATGTTATATGACTAGTGATTCCTCTAACTAAGAACATATTGAAACGAAGGTTAAGAATTTTGTTTTGTTCTGGCTGAAATGACAAATATATCTCATTTCATTTTAAAAAACAGAACGAACCATAATAAATTTCATCTCGATCAGAATCTTGACCTATTCTAGTAATGCTGGCCAAATTTCGGCCAGAAAGTTTCGGTTTTAGCCAAAGAGTGTTTTTTTTTCTTTTAAAAAAAATCAATGTTTTTTCTCTAATTTCATCCTTCAATACCTGGTTTATTGGAGATTGAACTTCATGATTTATTGTGGGTTTTTTTTGTGATTATCTCAATCTCATAACACATATCACGAGTTTGACGGGTTAATCCAGTAAACTCGAGTTTTTTTATATATTTTTTAGTCGACTTTTTTTTTTAATTTCATCATTAAACATCTTCAATATTTAGTTGATTATGAATTAAATTTTGTCATTTGCTTTAGTTTGTTTTCTATAAAATTATCTCAGTCTCATGACCTAGATCAATTTTGCGAGTTAGACTAAGTAGACTTAGGTCGTTTTATGGTCTCATGATCCAAGTTGATCCAATATGTTATCGTCTCAACATTTCAAAAAAAAAATGATATGTTGAATTTTTTTAATCAAACTATATTTTTATCAGTCGTCTAGGTTGTCTTTGGATTCATCGAGTCGATCGAGTCAACTCTCACATTTTTACTTGTGTTTAAAATTTAAATTACATAATTTCAAGTTAATTTATTTTTGGATTTGAATTGAAATTATATTTGTTGAATTAATATTTTAAGTTATATATATATATAAATCCAAGGTTGATTACTATGTGTGGTTGGTATTTGTTGGAAATTATTTTTTAAAAATATTTTTTAATTGAAATATATAAAAATAATATTTTTTTCAATTATTTTTTTATTTTTTAAGATTGATATATCAAAATCATAAAAAAAAATAGAAAAAATATTAATTTAATATTTTTTTTATAAAAATTATTTTAAAAAACAATCCTTAATTACTGCAGTACCAAAAACATGCTAATAAAGAAGAATAAAAATTTTGCGTGGCTGGAATTGTCACCCTCAATTAGACAAATTACCTTGACTTGGCTTTATTAAGGTCTGTCTTCCATAACCCGTGGCAATGATTGATCTGTATTATTTAGCATATATAAGGGCAGTGAGGCTAGCCAAGAAAATGATTCGAGTTCATAATCTGTGACAACAAAGTAAAGTATTTGTTTCTCATGGCTACTCCCATCTCTCTTGCCTTTCTCCTCTATGTTTTTCTTTTTCTTCTTTGCCCTTTATGCTCTCTGAAGAAAGGGCATACCGTGGCAGCAAATGAAACCACAAAAAGTTACTTGCGCAATGTTAATGTCAATTCTCTTTTGCCATCAAGTGTCTGCGACCAATCTAACCAAGGTTAGATCATGATTTAGTATTTTCTGTGTTGTCTTTTAATATTGTATTTTACATATTACGATTTATTTCTAACTAATTGTGTGTGTGTGTGTGTGTGTGTGTATTGCTATTTAGTCCCAGTGGTGTACTCCATTTGAGAGTTTGAAACTTAAATCAGTATTTTTATTTTTTTTAATTTCTCAATCAATTTCAATGCTGTATTTCAGTTCTCAACAAAGCTTCGTCCCTAAAAGTGGTAAGCAAGTATGGTCCATGCACGGTGACTGGAGATCCGAAAACATTTCCCTCGGCAGCCGAAATCCTCCGTC
>Ga0307513_10009995_pt1 | contig 11968 bp, 6 predicted proteins | sample 15_EM_MG_FD_202174 | JGI IMG/M metagenome (GOLD analysis project Ga0307513, IMG submission 202174) | Populus trichocarpa ectomycorrhiza microbial communities from riparian zone in the Pacific Northwest, United States - 15_EM | ecosystem: Host-associated > Plants > Roots > Unclassified | place... | reverse complement strand
AATACTGATTTGCTTATGTTGGTTTTTCAATTTGTTATGCTAAACTTTAAAAGTATCATCCCTTTAGTTTCAATCTAGTTTACATCATTATTTGATATGTTTTTTTGGCAAATAATTCTTAACTATTCTCATTTAATATTATTTGTGTTAGTGGAAGTTTTAATTAATAATATGTAAGTTTTAATTTAATAAAATTAAAGAAATTATATTTAAGCTCGACATGAAAAATAAGGTCGTCGATCATGATTGATTATAGTCAATAATAATTTTGTTGAAAAATTATAATATTGATTTTGATCGATCATGATCATTTGATTTTGTTGAAAAATTATATTTAAATTTAACTGGAAAAATTATAATATTAATTTTGTTAAACTACTTTGAAAAAGACTCAAGTTCTCTCCATGACTTTTCGTGACAAGAACTTATGTAGCTCAACTGGTCAGGTTTTAGATTTGCTCCCTAAAGGTCACTAGTTCGAGTTCCACAAACCTCAGGGCTATTGAATGCTTACATGGTCGTTAACTTCAAGGTCCGTGAGATTAATCGAGGTACGCTCAAGCTAGCTCAGACACCCACATTAATAATAATAAAAAAAAAAGAACTTATAACTCTAGAAAAGTGAAAAGAAAACCAATGAGCAAAAAGAAAATAGCATGAAAATGGTTGATGATAGCAATAAAGATTGCTCTAATATCAAATAGCCTCTCTTATTATTTATTTATTGATGGTATTTAAGATAAAAAAAAATTACCTATCTTTCCCAAAATTTAAGTGGGTAACATTTTTATCTATATTTCTTTTTGAAAAAAAAAATTATATCTTAATTTTTATATAATTAATAACACTTTAAATATCAAGTCAGGAATGCACAAAATTAATCAACAAAGTTTTTTGAAATATTACACGTTGATGATTGTAATTGATTTAATACCCAAAGTGCTCTTATAATTTCTGCATTGGCTACCACCATTTATGCATTTTCTTCTTTCCAAAAAAGAAAATAATAATAATAATTAGATATTAGTGTTAGATAATCGCAAATTTTCAAAATGAGTAAATGGCTTTTTATAAATGAAAATTAAAACATATAAAAAGTGAAGTTGATTTGAAAAACGTGAATTGTACGTCATTTAATTATTACGTGCTATTTGGAAAGATTGGCTGCTAGCCACCAAATTTGACCCAAGACAAGCCACTGTCCTCAAATAAATTCAATCTTCTCTGCTGATTCACGCATATTCCATGTTTCTCGTATAAGCCCACTTCCATTTACACTACCAAAGGCTCCTGAGTCACAATTTTATATTGCCTTTTTTCTTTTTCTTTCCATCTCCAACTATTACCTTTATTTTTTTTATTTAAAATAAATTTATAAATATATTAAATTAGTGAGCAATGATGTTTAATTTATTATAACAAGACATGCTAAATATAAATATATTTTCAAGAAAAATCTAGAAATCATACAAGTTTAAATTTATAATTAAGTATGCAAGATAATAACAAATAACAAACTTGCTTTGAACACAAATATAATAATAAAACATAAACATGCATACTAAGTATTTATCCAAACTTATAATTGTTACTAATTAATTCAAAGTCCTAGTATGTATACTAATAATAAAAATATTTATGCTTAAATTAAAACAAAGAAGGATTATTACTTGTCAAGGATGAATCATTTGTCCTTGAGGATTTATTACTCATCACTTGTGCAACCAAAATGTTTGCAATATGTCTCCCAAGATTCCAACAACAACATCTTTGGTTTAAATGCACTTCTAAACAAGATCTTTGAATTAAAGAATATGAAATTCAAATATCTCTCAACAAGATAAATATAAGCTCTAGATTTTGAAGGAAAATCAAAGGTTAAAATGAAAATAAAACACTAAATATGAGGTTAGGAAGAGTATGTGAAAGTCTAAAAATTTCAAGTTCAAAACTCTTCACCCAGTGAAGTTTGGAAGCTAAAAGTTAATATAATGAGAAACAATTAGGAAAGTAACACAAACATAAAAATAAATTTGGAAAACATAATAGAGAGAGAAAACTTACTTTCACATAACCACTCAGAAAAATGTCTCTATTTGTACTAGCATACAATATTTTCTTTTGGAATATCAAATATACCCTATATATTTGACTTGGAGTTCAAACCTTAGACCTTGAATCTAAATTCAAATATTAAAATTCAAATCCAAACTCTAAACACCCAACCTTATCTTAAATCAAAACCTTATAGAATTAAAAACTATATCATAAATTCAAATCTTAAAAAGACCATCTAGAAGCTAGACTGTGGGAATAATAAGCATTTCATCCATTATGGAAACATAATTGTCACCGAACCCTAAATTCTAAATTCAAACCTTGAAATTCATGGGTAATATTATTATTATCATGTTGTTGTATTAGATGAAATGCTTGTCGTTCTTTTGGTGTGGCTTCTAGATGATCCTTTAATTTAAGTAAATAGTTTTACCCATAAATTTAAAGTTTTGGATTTGTGATTTAGATACAAATTCTATAAGGTTTGGATTTAAGAATTAGGGTTTGGTGTTTAGATTTGATGTCTAGTGTTTGGGGTATATATATTTGATATTTCAAGAGAAAATGCTATTGGAATCAATGTTTTTCTTTTAAACATTGTTGGGACTATCATATCCATATCCAAGGATTCAATGTGAGAAAGAGGTTTTGGGTTTGTAAAAGTTTTGCCATCAAGATTTCTTTGAGATTAATTTCTCATTCACTCATAATTGATTTTAAACATTTTAATATTTCATGTTAAGGCGTGTGTGTATTAAAGAATATTTTCAACAAATTCTTAACCCAAATTATAACTAATGCCATACTTGACATCATAGAGACCACAACCTCTTTCTTTAGAAAGGGAAAGACTTTTATGGTTTAAAGAGGGGAAAAGGACTTATATTGAGAAGGATTTTCCACCTAGTTTTATGATAATTAGAAAACCCTAACTGGTTTTCAGAGTTCTAAGGTAAGGGATTAGTTATGCTAAAAAAAAGATATTATCACCCTAAAATATCTTTCCTAAGGTAAGTTACATTGCTACTTGTCTTCTATTCCTAATAATCTGTTATGTCTGATACTAGTGGTTTATGTACATGGGTGAGCATGGGTTAACTTTAATGAGTTACACCCTAGGTGGATGAATGAATTCAAGCCTATCAATTTTAAAGTCCAAGTCATTTTTGACACTTCTAATTGCTTGGTGAATTAACATATCTACAATCATTTACTTTTGATCATGACCTATGACTATTAATAGTCTATCAAACCATGTCAATGATTAAATGGGTGAGATTTTATTAAGCTAATTGAACTCAACCAAAATCCTAGGAGGAATTGTCATTAAACATTTTTTTTTTATGCAATCATGGCCTATAGATAATGAATTGTTCAGGTTCATTTATTCTATAGTACTGAGGATCACTTATATTTTTTTCTGAATGAGATTTTTGTGCCTTAGTCCTAAATATCAAAGTAGTAGTCGTTATGAGTTGATCTACTTAGAGATAGGATTTAGTGACACGAATGTTTTGGACTTACTAGGGAGAATTAATACCATCGATTTATACTTAGGTGTCATCTATGAATATTAGACTTAAGGGCTTGAAATTCTGAAAGGAAAACATGTTTTGAAAACAAGAGAGAATGAGGTGTTTCTCCTCATTAATATTCAAGATAATAGCTCATTATGAGTCTATTTATCCAATACACTTTGATAAATATAATCGATAATATTTATTTATTTTTTAAATTTAAAATTTAAAATTTAAAATATTTTTTTTAAAAAAATTACATATTATTTTAAAAGAAGTCACAAATGCTATTTACGATTCCCAAGTCGCATATGTCATCTATGACTTTACAAACTATGCTATTTTTCTAATTAAATTTTTAACTATGTTATTTTCACAATGTTTTATTTCTATGGTGCTATATTGAAAAAAAACCCCTGACAATACTTAATCTTGAAAGATAAAGGACAAATGGGGACACTACATCATTGATTTTGGATGTTGTGGAGAAGGTTATTGTAAACTTCTAGCCTAAAATTTGATAAATCAGTGTTAAATAAGGCAATCCTCAATTGAAAAATGGTAAATTAAGAGGAAAAATTGTTATGATTTGGATAAAAATCCCTAATATATTAATTTAAATCTCATATGAAATAAAGTAATAAAATAGTATGTAAAATGTCAGTCATTGATAAATCATATAAATCCTCTAATCAGGTAAACTAATTATTTAGAGAAAAGAATTTGTGAATTAGGGTGAAAATCCTTAGGAAATATAATGAAACTTTGAATAGATAATTATATAAATTTACGCGGGGATAATGCCAATCATCGATATAAACCCCCATATTTAACTATGTAAATTATTTAGATGAAAATGGAAAAAATAGAAGAAAATTCAATGAGAGTAGTAATAAATATATTAAAAGAATATTATTAATTCTAGATGAAATGAGAATAAAATTATGTACAAAATATTTGATAATTGAGGGCTTTACAAAAACTATTTATGTTAAAAATTAAATGATGTGAACCTCTTGAACATGCTGTCAAACAAGCCACACACAAAGACATCAATTCCTGGAAAAGTCAAGTAAATCAGGTTTAATAGAAGTGTGACATAAAGATAACTTATTTTTAAGCACCATTACTATTGAAAATGAAAAACCCCTACCCAATAAATATTGATTCGCGAACGAGAAGTATAAGAATGACGCCACGAAGTCAGTTGTTCTTTCATAAGTCATTTTCAGTTCTTTAGAAAATCAAGGAAGGGAAAATATCTCACCAACTCACATAACAAAGTACAACAAATTTGTTTTATTAATTTGAATTTCGTGCCCTACACGTCTGGTTATGACTTTATTTATACTGACTCTAGACTGAAATAAACTCTAATGAACCTCTTATATGGACTTATATGAGGCCTACTTACAATTAAACCCAAATATAACCCAAAATATAAAAAATAAGAATAAAATAAAGTCTGATATTGTTGCCGTATATAACAAAGAAAATAAAAGCTAAATAATCTAATTTCTCTAGTTTATAAGTTGTTATAGCTGAATAAACCTTCCTTGTATGCATAGGAATAGTTGTCGCCACTGTAAGTCATTTGTAGACTAGGAGAAAATATAATCTGATTTGGATTCCTTTGCTGTCGCCTCTTTAGTTACCTGATTAGCTTGGATTTCCTTGTATAACTTTGATAAATAATAAATCCAATTTTCCCTTTTGTTGCTAATTCAATTACTTTCCTTACTTGTTTAGAAAAATAAAGTGTTGACTTTCTATCCTTGTAACATTAGGGAAAAAACAAAGCCTAACAAGGCTGTTATGAGGCCGAACACATCAGCCCTTTGATCCATATAAATTGAGCTTTTCTTGGACTTGGATTAGATGAATATAGGCTTTCCTTCATGCTCCATTGGTGTCCCAAGCTCCTCTAGGTCCATCTTACTTCATATGTTCTAAACAAGCTCATTTAATACCTTTTTCAACTTATTTGCCGTAGCTTTTGTAATTGACCCACTTGGTACCTTCAATGGGTCTTTGACATGATTAAACTTGGTGTTAGGTTGATCCTTATCATTAAATGAGTGGTAGTGTTGTAAATATGTAATAAAAAAGCAATTTTGTAAATTCAAAATAAACATCCCCTTCCCTCTTATCAGAGTTGGTTGACATTACAGTAAAATAAAAAATCAAGGAGAGAGCTTTATTCTTCATATTTTTTATAAATTTGGTGATTTCTCTTAAAATTTAGGACTTTGAGAGTGTGTGAGGGTAAAATCCACTTGAAAAAAACACTATTTTCAAGAGGTGTGCCCGATGGGTTTGATAGCAAATTGGGAGAAGAGAAATTCTTCTTGTCTTCTTCTTATTGTTTTCTTGATTTCTTAGGGAGAGTTAAAATGAGTGACAAAGAAAGTGAGGGTTGAAGGGAAGATCAACAAAAAAGAAAAGAAAAAGGATTGAAAGTAAAGAGAGAAGTATGCCTCTAATTGAAGGAGGGGGAAGAATTGAGGAAAACTTGCAAAACAAATCACCAAGTGATTTCAAAATCTTATTGGTAAGGAAAAATTTATAAGTTAATTATATGCTCTTTGTGTTTTTGGTGAATAAGATGGGAACCCCTAATTATTAACAATTCTAAGGTTTATGATAATTTTGGGGGAAAATGATTGTTTTGTGGTAGTGTGATTAATTTTGCATGGAATGGGTGTTAATAAAATTGAATTCAAAGAAAATTTGAATAAACATCAATGGGTAACAAAAGTAATAGGATCAGCCATAAGGAAAAAAATTAGGGAAATGGAAAATCTTGTTTTATTTTGAGGTATTGTATGTTTATTAGATGTATTAATATGAGTTGTTATGTTTAAGAAAAACATTTAGGTGAATATGTGAATTACATATTGTATGTATGTTTTGGGAAGGTTGAGAATGTGAAATTTATGTCATTTTATGATGTTGAGTGTTTATAGATTAATATGAAGGCGTTAAAGATTTTAATTGAAGTAGAAATTCTTGATCAAATGAATGTTTACATGTTGTGATGTATGTTTGAAAAGTATAGGAATGAAGTTGGAAACTTTAATGTGAAATGTTATTTGAACATAATATTAATTAAGGGTTTAAATTGTGTTGAAAATGAAAGAATAAGGTGTAAATGAGAAACAAATAAATAAATATATTGAAATAAAATATAGAATCCTTGCCCATAGTGTGGTTGGCCAAGAGGCTGGAAAAATTTAGGTTGGATAGATTAAATTTGTAAGATGGTATGATGATTGATAAATTATGAGTTTAAGAAATTGATTAAATCATGGAAAATGAAATTCTCATGTAGGTTAGACCATGCAACTAAATTATAGATTTTGTTTGATTTGATATGAAATTGTTGAATTAGATTTTATTTTTAAATTGTGTTGAAACTTATGTTTTAATAGTATTACGTAATTCGTGTATTGATGAAGTGATATAAATGTAGAAGATTAGATAAGTCGTATGAGTCGTATTGAAGTTATTTGCTTGGGCATCGTGATGGAATTGTGGAAGATTGGATAGATTGTATGAGAGGTAATGTTTTTAAATGGATAATTGTGTTTAGAAAATATAAAAAATAAGGAATTCTAAATTTGATGTGGTTGAGATGTGTAGTGACTAAAGATTTGGTTAATTTGTGTTGTTACAATGCTTTGCATATTAGATATTGAATGTGAATGGGGTACGATTAATTATTTATATGTGAGACAATGAGAAATGAAAAATTAAATTAAAATGTGAATGGGATAGGGTGATTAGAGTCAAATTGTTGTGTTCATCAATATGAAAGTAATATATTGTGTGTTCAACATTGGATTGAGATTGTAGAAGTGTTGAAATTTCTATATTAAAATCTTAAATTGATAAAGTAAATACAAATTATTAGTTGTGAAGTATTAAATACAAAATTTGAAATTTGAAGCGTAAAAGTAGTAAGTAAATATTTAAATTATGGAATGGATAATATGTTATGGATTGTAATATGGAATTGATGTTTGTAATATGGTTAGAAATAAATTAGAATGTTGGCATAAATAAAAATATCTATGGTTGAATTTTAATTGGAAGAGTGAAGATGCATAATGGATTAACTATATGTATGATGGCCAAACGAGGTGTTAAATTAATGTCACTAGTTGGGTAGGAAACACAATCAAAGAAGGACATGTTATGGTAGGAGATGTGTGTTAGGAGTTTTAGGTAAGGATCATTCCCTCTTTCCTTTTTTACTGATTTAAAATGCTTCTATAGCTGTAAGTTTTCAATAAAATTTATATAAGTTGTGTATAATTACTATCATGAGAATTATATTGATGATGCAAGATGAATATATATGTGATTTGTATTTAACCGTAATGGTAGTGACTATAATATAGATATGAATGATTGTAACGATAGTAGTCCATATATATAAATTAAAATCGACCACAACAATGGAAACTAAAAATAGAGAAAAGTATATAAATTAGTGGTAACAACAAATTGTTCTATTGTTTGTTAAATGTGTTTGGAATAAAAAGAATTGAGTTATGTGATTGGAATGGAAAGATGCATAGTATGGTTGAAATGAAAATAAATAAATTAAATATTGAAAGAGGAATATATGAATTCATTGTGAAAAAGGTGATTAGTATGATACTTAGTCAGCCGTGTGGATAGTGACTAAGGTTATGGATATGATATTTAGTCGGTTAGAAGAGACTAAGGTGATAAATATGATACTTAGTTAGCTGTGTGGATGGGGCTAAGGTGAGAGAAATGATACTTAGTTAGTAATATGGATGGTAATTAAAAATATGGATATGTTACACAATCAACCATTTGGATAGAGGCTATGGATATAAATATGAGAATTAATGGGTTGTTTAAATGGATACTTATGAAATTAAATTAAAGTTAGCTATTTAGATTGTGACTTGTGGATATAAATTAAAGTTGACTATTTGAACGAAGATGAACTAGTACTTAGTAATAATTGTGGTTAAGGAAAGTGCATAAGCATTGCATATAACCAAATACTTCTTAATTTTTTTCATGTTAATATGATATTTAAATTGGTAGCATGACTTCAGTTTTTATATTATTTCAAATGACTTTTAATTTGATAGTGAGTAAATGTCTCTATATGCCAAGAACTTATGATTATTGATTTTGAAATGTTTATGTTATATTTTCTCATGTATTTCATGGACATTGTATAATTGATAGGGAGAATGTATTATGATCCATAGAGGGAGCAATTGTTCATAATTTTTGTTGACATGTTAATACTTGTGAAAGTATTAATAGTTTGTCATCATCAAAAAAGAAAAAAAATATTAGCAAAAGGCTATCATTTGCTCATAGTTTTGATGAATCAAACCAATAAGAAGTTATTAATCTTTCTTAAGGATGTGCTGATATAGGTTTTTTATTATGTCTAACATTTCAAGGATTATCGACAAGCCTTAAAGTTGTGATAAAAATATGAAACTATATTAATAGTATTATTTTCTTCAAAATTAGTCTTAGCATGTTATTACATGTGATTCAAGTTTTTTTTAAAAACAAAATTCTTAAAACCAACTTTTTATACCTAAAATATAATTATGAAAATTAGTCATAAAATTCTCTAAAACACCTTATGACCCTTAAAAAGTCTAAGACCTCTAATACATCATATAATCATACAAAACACATCTCTAAAGCCTTGTGGAATGTTACATAGTAAGCCTAATAGTATGTGGTATACCAATTAATTAAACTAGATATAAAATTTCAAAGACAACTACGTACTAAACTAGACATTCTTACTGAATAAACATTTTTTAGACCACTCGTATACTAGATGAATTTTTAGCATATGTGGTCGGCCACTTATTACTTGAATGAGTTAAAATTATTCTTTATCTTTTTTACTCAAGTGTGTGAGATTATACCAAGCTTGTCCTTTCACTTATGTTTGAATTTGAAAATACCTTATCTCTCATCATCCAATTAGGATAAGCAAAACAAGCAATTTAATTTCCATTTCCATAACACCACTTTTTTCTCTTTTTTTACATCATTTAGCTTAAACCATATTGGATACCAATCTTTAAAAATTTAAATTTCTTGGCCTATTCTTATATATTCTAAACAACTACAAGCTTATTTTTCACTATACATTGGCATTTTCTTATATATTTTAAAGGTTGTTACAATCATTAAACTTTTATTCCTATTTTTACAAAATCAATTCCTTTAATTTCAAAGCTTACTCTTTATTATTCTCTTACATATTGATTGCTTTACTTACCTCACTTAAAAAGAGTTAGATTACACATATTAAAGACTTTGAATTATTTTCTAATATAATCTATTTTTGTGTGTCTATTTGATTTCATTTGTTTTTAGTAAAACTTCTTGTTAAAGTGTATATTACAATATAACCACTTGAATTTCAGTTATAAACTTTTATGTGTGAGTTTGTATAGCTTTCGGTCTATCTTCGTTAAAAAACCAATGTTGGTAGATTTGTACTGGATAATAAGAATCAATTAAAAATTAAAATATATTTTAGAAACTGTCCCATAGCATGGCGTAGACATGTTTGCTAGTTTTTTCTATAAGATTTACTTCACTTTACTTTAAGATTCAAGAGTTTTGCAATATTTGTTTTCCTTTCAATTCGTGGATTTATTTAATTTACCAGCAAATGTACATAAATTAATAATATTCATGAGTTTCCTGAGTTTATAAAAAAAAATGTAGATAAATCACCCTACCAAATCATATCCTGAATCTATAGACTTAGCTTAGTGTATACATCTAATCTTCCTGACAAATTTCAGTGCTTAGTCAATAACGACTTTAATCACTGCAAATGGAGTTCGGAGAACTAATTAATATTCACAGTAAGCTTGATCTCTGGCCAAGTTCTGCATTTTCTTTTCATCTTTGATCCTTGTGTCGTGGAATTTTTGGCATTTCAATCTCAGCTTGCGGGGAACCATAATTATTTTCCAAATTGTCAGAGGTACTCACATATTCCCACTTCGTAGAGCCCCATTCATCCTTATCTAGTGCTTGAGCAAAAGTTGAAGCCCTCCTAGGAACTCGGGTTTTTTCTCCGTTGTAAAAGTATTTTGTACCACTCTTACCACCTGGAGTGAGATGGCCTCCATCTGCTTCATGATGAGGCCGTGAATTCCTTAACAAGCGAAAGAGAAATAGTAGAAAAGAGATGGTAGATATCGCAGCAAATACAATGTAGATTCCCTTGAAGCTGCGGAGGCTCAAGCTTTCGACATTATTATTAGTTGCCGAAGATGAACACTCAGGTGAGGGGGCAAACCACTTTTCTTCCAAAAGTGTTATGTTCCCCTCCTCCGATAGGCATAGAATCTCTCTAGAAAAATCAGCAGCAAAAGGAGAGCCTTTTTGGAATGCCTGCAGGTGCAGCAAATATCATAATATTTAGTAATAAACAAACGTTCAAAGAAATGGCTTCACCGTCTTTAAAGTCTTTAAAAAGGTTCCTGACATCATAATGCAAAGAAAATAGAATTGCAGTGCATATTAATACTTACAAAGCCGAGCCCTCCAAATCTGTATGTGGCTTTTGTGCCGGTGTAACTTTTACAATGTTGATTGAGGAAAAGTCTCTCATATGGGAGTTCAAGAAAAGCAACAGCTATGCTGTTCCTTTCAAATTCAGTTGTGTAATCATTTTCAGGGTTAAAGACCTTGATTTTATCGTGATCAAATCCAAGAACATCCTTGACGTACTCCTGGACGAAAGATTCATTATTACAACCAACATTTAACTTGTCGTTCTTTAGTTTCTCAAACTGTGAAAAATTCGGTTTCATTCGTTGCACGGTGAGCATTGAAGTCAAACTGGCAGTGTAGCTTGAGGTTAAGATAAAGACAACACAAAGCCACGCTACCACAACAACTCGAGTGAAGTTGCTATAAAGTCTCTCCCCTGCAAAATGTAACAGTGAGCTTCAGATTAAGTTACTGACAGAGAATGTGCCATCCAAGAGTCTTGGATATATATGCCATATGTAACTTGTGAAACTGAATACCTACTCTGAGCAAAGAATAGAGATGAAAATGTGAACCAAAGCGCGGTCCCGAACTGATACTTCCGAGGGCCTCTAAATTCTGGATTCGTTTGGTGCTCCAGGAACCAAATTATAAGCATTGTGTAGATGAATAAAGCACTACTCACCATCCACAACTTTAAGTTAAAAGGCTTCAAGAAAATCCATGTTGTATCTTCAGTCTCAAGTGGAACTATCATGGACAATCCTGACTCTGCATAAGGTTGAGTGAACTCTACGTATTCTGCTCTTTCAGCTAATATGGTTATATCTCCAATGGCAGCATCATAAGTCTTC
>Ga0307513_10009994_pt1 | contig 11971 bp, 9 predicted proteins | sample 15_EM_MG_FD_202174 | JGI IMG/M metagenome (GOLD analysis project Ga0307513, IMG submission 202174) | Populus trichocarpa ectomycorrhiza microbial communities from riparian zone in the Pacific Northwest, United States - 15_EM | ecosystem: Host-associated > Plants > Roots > Unclassified | place... | reverse complement strand
AGGGCTACGAAGACTTGTCCGACGCCGATGTCGCAAGGCTCGGTGCCCAGCGGAAATATTTGTTTGGTACGGCCTGCGGTCATCTTACGGCCTTGGCGCGCGATCTCAAGGCGAAGTCTGCCGCCGTGGAACTGGAGCAGCCCGCATGATCCCCGTTACACATCTTGCCGGAAAGCGCGTCGCGGTGTTCGGGCTGGGCCTGTCCGGCATTGCGTCGGCGCTGGCGCTGCGCGCGGGCGGGGCGGAACCGGTGCTGTGGGACGACGGCGAGAAGGGCAGGGCGGCGGCGGTCGAGGCGGGCTTTGCCCCTAGCGATCTGCATGACGCCGACTGGAGCGGCTTTGCGAGCCTGGTGCTGGCGCCGGGCGTGCCGCTCACACACCCCAAGCCGCATTGGACCGTGGAGCGCGCGGCAGCAGCTAGCGTCGAGGTAATCGGCGACACCGAGCTGTTCTGCCGTGAGCGCCGGCATTTGGGATCGGCTGCCAAGGTCGCGGCCATCACCGGCACCAACGGCAAGTCCACCACCACGGCGCTGACGGCGCATCTCCTCAGCGAGGCGGGGCGGCGCGTGGCGCTTGGCGGCAACATCGGCACGGCGATCCTCGCGCTCGATCCGCTGGCCGACGACGTTAACTATGTCATCGAATATTCCTCTTTTCAGATCGATCTGACGCCGAGTTTGGATGCCAACACGGCGTGCCTTTTGAACATCACGCCCGACCATCTCGACCGGCACGGCACCCTGGAGCATTACGCATCGGTGAAGTCGCGTATTTTCGCGCGTCTGGGCTGGGGCGACACTGCGGTGATCGGCGTCGACGACGCGCTGTCCGCTCATATCGCGGACGTTCACGCCGCACACACCAACGTCCAGGCCGTTTCATGCAAACGTTCCGTGGAATGTGGGGCTTACGCCACAGCGGCCGGGCTGATCGAGGTGGAGCACGGCGTCGCGCGCCCGGCGCTCAGCCTTGCCGGCATCGGATCGCTGCGCGGCGTGCATAACTGGCAGAACGCGGCTTGCGCCTTTGCGATGGCGCGGGCGCTCGGCCTGACCCGCGAGGAAATCGCGGAGGGCTTGCGCAGCTTCCCCGGCCTTGCCCACCGGATGGAGGAAGTGGGGCGTGTCGGCCGCGTGCTGTTCATCAACGACAGCAAGGCGACCAACGCCGATGCGGCGGCTAAGGCTTTGGCATCATTTGATAATATCTATTGGATCGCGGGTGGTCTGGCCAAAGCCGGGGGCCTTGCGGGGCTGAAAGGCTTCTATCCCAGGATTGCCCAGGTCTATCTGATCGGCGACGCGGCGCAGGCGTTCAGCGGCCAGATCGGCGAGACTGTGCCGCACCGGATCAGCGTCACCCTGGAGCAGGCCGTCGCCGAAGCCACCCGCGATGCGCTGGCCTCTGATGGCGGCGCCGAGCCGGTGGTGCTGCTGTCGCCGGCCTGCGCGTCCTACGACCAGTTCCCCAGCTTCACGGCGCGGGGCGACGCCTTCAAGGCGATGGTCGGCGGGCTGCCGGGCGTGGTCCTGCGGGCGCAGGGGCGGCCATGAAGTTCACCCGCACCGATCGGAGCGTGCTGTCGGAGTGGTGGTTCTCCGTCGACCGCAAGCTCATCGGCGCGGTGCTGATCGTCATGGTATTGGGGGCGCTGATCTCGCTGGCCGCTAGCCCTGGTGCCGCGCATCGCCTGGGCGAGCCGCCAATGCATTTCTTCACGCGGCATCTGGCGTTCCTGGCTCCCTCGGTGCTGCTGCTGATCGGGGCGTCGATGCTGAATGTCCGGCAGATGCGGCGCGCCGGGCTCATCCTGTTCTTCGGCGGCCTGGCGATGATCGGTGCGGCGCTGTTGCAGAATGTCGAGCGCAACGGCGCGGTGCGCTGGCTGGTCATCGGCGGCCAGTCGATCCAGCCGTCGGAGTTCGCCAAGCCGGGCTTCGTCATCCTCACGGCCTGGCTGTTCGGCGAGAGCGGCCGCCGCCATGACATGCCCACGCTGACCTTTTCGCTGCTGTTGCTGCTGCTGTTTGCCGCCTGCCTGGTCGTGCAGCCCGATATCGGGCAAACCTTCCTCGTCACGCTGGTCTGGGGCGGGCTGTTCTTCCTGGCCGGCTATTCGGTCATCTGGATCGGGCTGGCCATGGCGGCGGGCTCGGGCGGGCTATTCGCCGCCTATCTGATGATCCCGCATGTGCGGAGCCGATTCGACCGCTTCATGATGCCAGGCGCGGGCGACACGCATCAAACCGATACAGCGCTGGCCGCCTTTCGCGAGGGCGGCTGGTTTGGTCGCGGTCCTGGCGAGGGCACGGTCAAGCTCGACCTGCCCGACGCCCATACCGATTATATTTTCGCCGTGATCGCCGAGGAGTTCGGAATTATCCTTTGCCTTGCGTTGGTTGCGGTCTACGCTTTCATCGTCTGGCGCGGGTTCCGGGCGGCCTCCCGTAGTCGGGATCCGTTCATCCGGCTGGCGTTATCGGGTCTGATGATGCTCTTTGGTTTTCAGGCTCTGATTAATATGGCAGTTAACGTAGACTTGCTGCCGGCGAAAGGCATGACGCTGCCTTTCATTTCTTATGGCGGGTCCTCCATCCTGGCTATGGCGCTGACGATGGGACTGGCTCTAGGACTGGCGAGACGGCGTCCAGAAGGGGGAAGCGTCTACCGCTCGTACGGCTCGCGGGCGGCCGAGGGCGTTTCTTCCAGGGGGATACGGATTTGACGAGCGCATCCATCGTACTGACGGCGGGTGGCACGGGAGGACATCTCTTCCCGGCACAGGCACTTGCGGCAGAGCTCGTCCGTCGCGGCTATGAGATTGACCTGATCACCGATTCGCGGGTTTCGCATTTCGGCAATAACTTCCCGGCGCGCACCATTCACCGGGTGCCGTCGGCAACCTTCCGCGGCCGCTCGCCGATCGAGGCGATGCGCATGGTCGCGACCAACTCCAACGGCTTCAAGATGTCCTATGACATCATGAACCAGAGCAAGCCCAAGGCGATGGTGGGGTTCGGCGGCTATCCGACCATTCCGCCCGTGCTCGCGGCGCTGGCACGCGGCATTCCCGCCGGCGTCCACGAGCAGAATTCGGTGATGGGCCGCGCCAATCGCTTCCTCGCGCCAATGGTCAAGGCCATCGCCGTCAGCTTCGAGGAGACCAAATTCCTCGAAGGCAAGCTGATCCCCAAAAGCTATGTCACCGGCTCTCCCTTGCGTGACGGCGTGCTGGCCATGCGCGGCGGCGTCTATCAGCCGCCCCAGCATACCCAGCCGCTCAACCTGCTGTGCTTTGGCGGCAGCCAGGGCGCGCGTTTCTTCTCCGACGTCATGCCGGTGGCGCTGCAACTCCTCCCCTCCGACATTCGCGACAGGCTGATGGTGGTGCAACAATGTCGCGAAGAAGATATCGATCGTGTTTTCGATGCTTATGAAGTTGCAGGCGTGGCGGCGGAACTGGCAACCTTCTTCGAGGATTTACCCCAGCGTATGGCGGGGGCGCATCTGGTTGTATCGCGTTCCGGCGCGACGACGGTCGCAGAACTTGCCGCGCTAGGGCGCCCGGCAGTCCTCGTACCGTTGCCGCATTCTATCGATAATGACCAGTTGGAGAACGCAACGCGGTTCGAGAAGGCTGGGGCGGGTTGGTGTTTCGAGCAGGCGATCATGACACCGGAGCGGCTTGCCGGCACGCTTCGCCGCCTGTTCGAGGAGCCGGCGACGCTCGCGCGCGCGGCATCGCGCTCGAAGTCTCTGGCCCGTTACGATGCAGTGGGGCGTCTCGCCGACCTGGTGGTTACATTGGCAGAAGCGCCTGAGACCTTCGCGGCTCAGCGCGCCGCTGAGGGGCACGCAAGATGATGAACACGGACGACGACAAAAAGCCGATCCACATCGTGGGCATCGGCGGTATCGGCATGAGCGCGATCGCCGAAGTGCTGCACGATCGCGGCGTGGCCGTGCGCGGTAGCGACATGAAGGACGGCGCCAATGTCCGCCGCCTCGCCGCCAAGGGCATTCCGGTGGCGATCGGCCATGCGCCGGGCAATGTGGATGGGGCGCGCGAAGTGGTGCTGTCGTCGGCCGTGAAGGCGGACAATCCGGAGGTGATCGCGGCGCACGCTGCGGGCTTGGCCGTATTCAGCCGGGCGGAGTCGCTCGCCAGCCTGATGGCGCAGATGAGCAGCGTGTGCGTCACCGGCAGCCATGGCAAGACCACCACCACCTCGATGGTCGCCTGGATATTCGAGAAGGCCGGCCTCGACCCGACGGTGATCACCGGCGGCATCATCAATAGCTGGGGCACCAATGCCCGCATCGGCCATGGCGACTGGATGGTGGTGGAGGCCGACGAGTCCGACGCAACCTTCATCAAGCTGCCCACCACCATCGGCGTGGTGACGAATATCGACCCCGAGCATCTCGATTATTACAAGTCGCTGGACGCGCTGCACGACGCCTTCCGCGCCTTCTTCGCGCAGATCCAGCCGGGCGGGCTCGCGGTGGCCGGCATCGACCACCCGGTGGTGCGTGAGATGGTCGAGGCGAGCCCCTATGCCGACGGCCGGCGCTTGCTCACCTATGGCAAGGCCGCCGACGCCGATCTGCGGTTGATCGCGGTGCGCAGCCATGGCGGGACGCTGTATTTCGACGCCGAGCTGAGCGACCGCGTCAAGGGCGGTGCCCGCCGCCTCACCGAGGTGAAGCTGCTTTTGCCAGGCTATTACAATGCTTTGAACGCGCTGGCTGCCATGGCTGTCGCGGCGGAGGCGGGAATTCCTGAGCCTATCGTCCTTCAGGCGCTGGCCAGCTTCGAGGGCGTCAAGCGCCGCTTCACCCGCACCGGCGTGTGGAACGGCATCGCCATCTATGACGACTACGCCCATCACCCGGCCGAAATCGCGGCGGTGCTGAAGGCGGCGCGCGACGCGACCACCGGCAAGGTCATTGCCATCGTGCAGCCGCATCGCTATTCGCGGCTGACCAACCTGTTCGACGAGTTTGCCACCTGTTTCACCGACAGCGACACGCTGATCGTCGCCCCAGTCTATTCCGCCGGTGAAAAGCCGAACGGCGTCAACAGCCGCACGCTGGTTGATGCGGTGATCGCCAAAGGCCATGGCCGTGTGCTGGAACTGGGCGACGAGGCCACGTTGCCGGCGCTGATTGCCTCGCTCGCCAAGCACGGCGATCTGGTGATTGGCATGGGCGCGGGGACCATCACCGAATGGGCCAATGCCCTGCCGCACAAACTCGCCATGCTGCAACCGGCCCTCGACGCCGCCGAATAGGCGATCCGGCCATGAGCTTTCCCGATCTGACCACGGAGCTGCGCGCCGCCTTGCCGGATTTGCGCGGCCGCCTCGACGCCAATCAACCGATGCGGGACATCACCTGGTTCCGCGTCGGCGGGCCGGCGCAGGTGCTGTTCACGCCCGCCGACGAGGCGGATCTGGCCTATGTGCTGAAGACCATCGGGGCGGATTTGCCGGTCACGGTGGTCGGCGTCGGTTCCAACCTCCTGGTGCGCGACGGCGGCATTCCGGGCCTTGTGGTGCGGCTTGGCGGTCGTGGCTTTGGCGGCTTCACGGTCATCGAGGGCGGCGGGCAGATGGCGGTCGGCGCGGCGATGCCGGACATGCGGGCGGCGCAATCGGCGGCCAAAGCGGGGCTTGCCGGCCTTGCCTTCTATCGCGGCATTCCAGGCACGATCGGCGGCGCGCTGCGTATGAACGCGGGCGCGCATGGCACTGAAACAAAAGACATTTTTGTATCCGCCCGCGCGGTGGATGGCCATGGCATCATCCACGTGCTGCCCCATGCCGACATGCATTTCACCTATCGTCATTGCGGTTTGCCCGAGGATTTCATCTTCACCGAGGCGACCTTCCAGGGCACGCCCGGCGATCCAGCCGAGATCGAGCGGCAAATGAACGAGGTCACCGCCTATCGCGAGGCCAACCAGCCGACCAAAAGCCGCACCGGTGGTTCGACGTTCAAGAACCCGCCTGGCCATAGCGCCTGGAAGCTGGTGGATGCCGCCGGCTGTCGCGGCTTCCGTGTCGGTGGCGCGCATGTGTCTGAAATGCATGCGAATTTTCTGATCAATGACGGCGAGGCCAGCGCCCAGGATATTGAGCGGCTGGGCGAGACGGTGCGGGCTCGGGTCCAGGCGGCGGCCGGCGTCACGCTGGAATGGGAAATCAAACGCATCGGCGTAACTGGCGCCGGGCAGGGAGCGGTGGTGGCGGCATGAGTACGGACAAGCATGTCGCGATGCTGATGGGTGGCTGGTCGGCGGAGCGCGCGGTTTCGCTGAGTTCGGGCGAGGGTTGCGCGAAGGCGCTGGAAGGCGAAGGCTACCGCGTCACAAGGCTGGACGTTGGCCGCGATCTGCCGGAACGTTTGCGGGACGTCAACCCCGACGTTTGCTTCAACGCACTGCATGGCAAGGGGGGAGAGGACGGCACCGTCCAGGGCATCCTGGAGACGCTGCAAATCCCCTATACGCATTCAGGCGTACTCGCCTCGGCGCTGGCGATGAACAAGGCGCAGGCCAAGATCGTGCTCGCCGCCGCAGGCATCCCCGTCGCCGAGAGCATCGTGGTCAGCCGCAGCGAAGCCGCAAAGCGTCACATCATGCCGCCGCCCTATGTCGTCAAGCCGGTGGCGGAAGGCTCCAGCGTCGGCGTGTTCATCGTCCGCGAGGATCACCGCCACCCGCCGCAGGAACTGACCTCGGCGGAGTGGAAGCTCGACGGTCTGATGATGGTCGAGCGCTATGTCGCCGGGCGCGAACTGACCTGCGCGGCGATGGGCGACCGGGCGCTTGGCGTCATCGAGATCTTACCGGCCGAGGGCCTCGCTTTTTACGATTATGAAGCAAAATATGCCACTGGAGGCTCAAGACACGTTCTTCCGGCGGAAATTTCACCGAAAATTTACGAATTGGTACAGAAGCTAACACTCAAGGCACATCAGGCGCTGGGATGCCGTGGGGTGAGCCGGGCCGACTTCCGTTTCGACGATCGCCCCCAGGGCACCGGCGAACTGGTCTGCCTGGAGGTCAACACCCAGCCGGGCATGACGGCGACGTCGCTGGTGCCCGAGCTTGCTGGCCATGGCGGTTTGTCGTTCGGTGATCTCGTCCGCTGGATCGTGGAGGACGCTTCTTGCAATCGGTGAATCTGCACCCACCGACATTGTACGACTGGCATGACGAGGCGCGCTTCTTTCGCGCCTCTCGTGATTCAGTGACCCGCACCGCGCGGGCCATGCTCGCGGCCGATCCGGCGTCGGAGGCCTCGGGGCTGGCCTGGTTCGAGGCGCGCGCCAATCTGCTGTCGCGGCTCGGGCTGGTCGGGGTGCTGCTGTTCTACGCCCTCACCGCCGCTTACGGCGTGACGCTGACCGGACGCTGGGCACAGCTTCGCCAGGACGCACTGACGACGGCCAACCAGACGGCGGTGGCCGTGGGCCTTGGCATCCGCACGGTGAACATCGAGGGCCGCACCAACGTCTCCGACGACCAGATTTACGAGGCGCTGGGCGGGCGCGACGGCGTTTCCATCTTCACCTTCGACACGGCCTCGGCACGCGAGCGCCTGATGCGGAGCGGCTGGGTGCGCGAAGCCAGGGTGATGCGCCTCCTGCCCGCCACGCTCGTCGTGGAACTGGAGGAGCGCGCGCCGTTCGCCATCTGGCGCGAGGGGGGCGAGAGCGTCGCGATCGACGCGAGCGGCCGTGTGCTGGGAAAGGCCGAGGCTATGGCCTTTCCGCTGCTGCCGGTGGTCTCCGGGCCTGGCGCGGCGAACCCGGCCAAGGAGATCGTCGAGCAGATCCGCGGGCTGCCCGATCTTGCCGGCCGCGTGCGCGACATAGAGCGCGTCGCCGGACGGCGGTGGGATCTGCTGCTCGACATGGGATTGCGGGCCAAACTCCCGGCCGCCCATGCAAATGCCGCGCTCACCGACCTCAACGACATGATCGCGAAGAATCCGGCCGCGCTCTACGAGATTTCCGAGATCGATTTGCGTGTCGGGTCGCAATTTACACTGCGGTTGAAAGATACCTCCGAGGAGGGGCGCAAGAAATTCATGTCCTGGTTCGCCAAGCCACGGGCCAATCGCGAAAGTTCACTTTAGCGAAGGCTCCGTGGGCGTTAGCGAAGATTTGCCGAATTTCGAGGGTAGAAAAGGGCACGGCTTCAATACAGGCAATATGGGTCATGCCCGCGTAAGCGCGGACGCGTAAGTATGAGGAATGCCGGCGGTTTACTGAGCTTTTTCTTGGGAAAACGCAGGCGATATGCAAGACAACGATGCGGGCGGCATGGTGAGCTGGCGCTTAGACGGGAGCACGGGTCGCAAAAGAGGGAATCGCTTTGCGATGACGATCATGCTCGAACAGGAAGGCAGCCCGGTTTCGATGCTGTCGGAATGGAACGGATCGGGCGCTAGAGCGGGATGATTTTAGATTGGCTCGGCTATCCCGCTCTAGACTCTTGTTTTGACGCTCGATTTTTCCGAAAAGTGGTGTCCACTTTTCGGATCTCACTCTAAGCAGGGTGGCGTTGGCAAGCCAACAATCGGCCTGCTTAATATTTTGTTTGCGCATCATTTTTTTTAAAAACCAGAAGACCATTTTTTGAAATGATGCTTAGGTGATGGCGGGGGCGGAATTGCGATCGAAAGCTCGCAAAACTTCATCGACAGAGCGGGTTGCCGTCGTCCTGGACGTGGGCACGCGCAAGATGTGCTGCCTGGTGGCGCGGCTGCTGCCGCCGTCACGCCTCCATGACACGCATGCACTGTCCTCGCGCGTCGAGATACTGGGCCATGGCTATCAGCTTTCGCGCGGCGTGGTGGGCGGTCTCGTGGCGGACATGGAAGCGGCCGAGCGCACCATCCGCAGCGTCGTGGCGCAGGCCGAGCGCGCGGCGGATGTCACGGTCAACGAGGTCTATGTCACTGCCGCGTTCGGGCCGCTGACCAGCGAAAGCTTCACCGCAAGCGTCGATCTGCCGGCCGGCTCGGTGACCTCCTACGACATGCACCGGGTGATGAAGGCGGCACGGGAATATGCGGCGCGCAGCGGCAAGGCGGTGCTGCATGCGGCGCCGTTCGGCTACACGCTGGGCTATGAGAGCGGCATCACCGACCCATTCGGCATGATCGGCGATTGCCTGAAGGTGGATGTCCACGCCGTTTCCATCGACTCGCTTCCCTTGCGCAATCTGCGCCATTGCATCGAGCGCAGCCACCTGTCGCTGGCGGGCGTGCTGCCGGCGGCGTTCATCAGCGGCCGGGCGGTCGTCACCGACGCCGAGGCGCATGGCGGCGTCACCTGCCTCGACATGGGCGCGGGCACGACCGGCATATCCGTGTTCACCGGCGGCAACCTGGTGTTCTGCGACAGTGTAAGCATGGGCGGCAACCACATCACCAACGATATCGCCGAAGCCTTCCAGCTTTCGCTTGCCGAGGCGGAGCGGTTGAAGACCCTGCATACCTCCGTGCTCTCCGGCCCGACCGATCATTCCGCGATCAGGGTGGCCGGGGAGGATGAATATGCCGAGCTATCTTCTGGAATTATTTCGAAAGCCGACCTTTCCGATGTGGCCCGAATCCGGTTAGAGATGATATTCGCGGAGGTCCGTGACCGGCTCCGGGCGAGCGGTGTCGCGCCCATGTCGGGGCAGAGACTGGTTCTCACGGGCGGTTCGAGCGAGTTGATCGGAGCGGCCGAACTGGCGGCGCAGATTTTTGGCAAGCAGCCTCGGCTGGGGCGTCCGAAGCCCACATCCGGCCTGCCGAAGCAGGAATCGAACCCCGCATTTTCCGCGCCGCTGGGGCTCCTGGTTCACCTCCTGGAGGACGAACACGGCATCGGCGTAGGCGTTACCCCTGAGATTATCGCGACTAGCCAAGGCTATCTGGCGCGGGTAGGTCAGTGGCTTCGGGAAAGTTTCTAAGCATCACCCGCGAAACGTGGCCTTCCGGTTTTCGCGAAACATGATGCGAAAACAAAAAGCTAAGCAGGTCTTTCGGCGGCTTGCGAACGCAAACCTGCTTAGGCGATTCGGGTAGCAGGGCATCAGCAAGACGGAATTGCTGGAAGGGCACATGGATTAAGGCGACGAGGCTGCCATGAGTATCAATCTGAAACTTCCGGCACTGTCAGAGCTGCGGCCGCGCATAACGGTCATCGGCGTGGGCGGGGCAGGCGGCAATGCCGTCAACAACATGATTCAATACGGGCTGGACGGCGTGGAGTTCATCGCCGCCAACACCGATGCGCAGGCGCTTTCGATGTCGGCCGCCGGTTGCCGCGTGCAGATCGGCATCTCCATCACCGAAGGGCTGGGCGCGGGGTCGCGTCCGGAAATCGGCTCCGCCGCCGCCGAGGAAGCGCTCGAAGAGCTGCGCTCGCATATCGAGGGCGCGCATATGCTGTTCATCACGGCGGGCATGGGCGGCGGCACGGGGACGGGCGCGGCGCCGGTCATCGCGCGGGTGGCCAAGGAAATGGGCATCCTCACCGTCGGCGTCGTCACCAAGCCGTTCGAGTTCGAGGGCCAGCGGCGCATGCGCGTCGCCAGTGACGGCATCAACGCGCTCGCCGAATATGTCGATACGCTGATCGTCATTCCGAATCAGAACCTGTTCCGCATCGCCAACGAGAAGACCACCTTCGCCGACGCCTTCCAGCGCGCCGACGACGTGCTGAAATCGGGTGTCGCCTGCATCACCGACCTGATGGTGAAGGAGGGGCTGATCAATCTCGACTTCGCCGACGTGCGCGCCGTGATGCAGAATATGGGCACCGCGCTGATGGGCACCGGCGAGGCCGAGGGTGACAAGCGCGCGCTGCGGGCGGCCGAGGCGGCCATCGCCAATCCGCTGCTCGACGAGATGTCTATGCGCGGCGCCAAGGGCCTGCTGATCAGCATCACCGGCAGCTTCGACATGACGCTCTACGAAGTGGAGGAAGCCGCCTCGCGCGTGCGCCGCGAGGTCGATCCGGATAGCAACCCCGAAATCAACATCATCGTCGGCGCGACCTTCGATCACTCGATCGAGGGCCGCATTCGCGTGTCCGTGGTGGCGACCGGCATCAATGCGGGCCAGCAGCCCCATGTCGCCAAGCCGGAGGAAAAAAGCAGCCGCCTGATCGACCGGATCGGCGTCGCGCCGCGCGAGCCGGAAAAGCCCACCGGCCGGGCCGGCAGCGATAGCGGCGGCGATAGCTGGCAGGGCAGCGGCAACGTCACCATCGAGCCGCGCTCGCCGAAATATCTGGTGAACAGCCCTTCGCCCGCGCGTCCCGCAGGCAAGCCGCACAACGCCGCGCAAGGCTTCGAGCCGCAGCCGCCGGCCAAGCCGATCCGGCCGCCGCGCCGCCCGCTGACGGGCAAGGATTTCCCTGAGCTGGCCGAGCATGAGGCGGAGATGCAGGGCGGCTACGAACTCACGCCGTCGCAGTTCAAGCGCAAGGGCGGTTTGCTGGACTGGGTGACCGGCCGCAAGCCTGCCGACCCGCCGCAGCCAACCGACAGGCCTCAGCCCAATCTCGATTCGGCGCGGCCGGCCGAGGACAAACCGGGATTTGGTTCCGCCGAGAACGGGGCGAATAGCGAAAGCTACGGACCTCGTGACCAGAAAGCAACAGGACGGGGCCGAAACGGCGACGAGCCTTTCGAGATGCCGAAATTCCTGAAACGGCCGCTGAACTGACGCGGCCTCGTAAAAACCCTTAGAAACGGCCTGTTTACTATGTTTTTGCCCCGCCCTAACCGGCGGGCAAAGCCGTTTTCTGGGGCCCTCGCCGTGCCGCGCGCTCCGCTTCCTTTCATTCTGTTACGAACTGAAATGAACCGTGATTTGCTGCTCGGTAAGGCGCTCCGCTAAGTTTCCCTTGGTTCGGGGGTGATGAGACGAACGCTGGTTCAGCCGCAAGCATAA
>Ga0307513_10009993_pt1 | contig 11972 bp, 13 predicted proteins | sample 15_EM_MG_FD_202174 | JGI IMG/M metagenome (GOLD analysis project Ga0307513, IMG submission 202174) | Populus trichocarpa ectomycorrhiza microbial communities from riparian zone in the Pacific Northwest, United States - 15_EM | ecosystem: Host-associated > Plants > Roots > Unclassified | place... | reverse complement strand
GGTAATTTTTCAATCGTCCTCGAAGTTCGTCTCAAACTGCTTATTTAAGTCCTTTGTGCTTTACCTGGCCGCGATTCTAATCCTTCACTTCACATTGGATATAAATCATCGTCCTAATGTTCTATCGCGTTGGGCTTATCGATGGCAGTAATTTGCTCATTCCAAAGCGATGGATATCTTCTCAGCCTATCAGGGGCGTCCTTTACCACGGCTGCTTCTCCTTCAAGATTTCGCATTACCTCTTGTTGTCAGTTACTCAACCTCCCTCCTATGCTCTGCTAATGGTGAGTTGGATCCTAGTAGGAAAGCCACTTGCTGTACCTGTATCCGAGGTTCTCACCTGCCGCACTCGCTAACATCGGTAAGTGTCAGGTATGATTTTGTAGTCATACTTGTCCTTAATAATTGAGGACATAGCACTATATGACTCGCTGCTCTGCACCTCCATTGTTGCTAAAGGCTTTAACAACTATCGGGTCGGAGTTCGATATTCTTCCTTTGTGGGGCATTTCATCCACTCCGGTTTGGTTTCTTTGATCCATACCCTAACCTTCTCACCTTGCAATTTGTAATCTGCTCCGCAGAAAGCGCGTTTTCGGGTGCCGTATTCAGATTTCAAGATGCGTCCGACTGAAAACTGGCTTCGGATCATGTTAGCCGCCTACATATTGCATTAAATTATAGGCCCTATGTCTACTCGCTGAAACCTGGAGGGTGGAACGTCTGCTACAAGCTCGAACGGCATCCAAAATTGCACTCACATAGAAACATAATGAACCATATAGTATATAATACATTTTATAGCTGCAGGTGCACTTAGATCTTGGTTAAAGTGAAATTGGCTAGGTTCACCTAGACGAGCGAGGCGCGTAAGGTTCGCGGTCAATGTCGGACCGTTTTGTGCTATCGCCCAATACTAGATGCGTCCTCGGTGGTGCTTTCTCGAGTGATCACACCTGCCATTAATGCCGTTCTCCTCACCAAGTGTTCCACTCTTGGAGAGTGTACGACACCGACACATGTGGACTCCACCGGTTCTGAAGTGACCGGTAAGTACAGCTCCTGACATTTTCCGCTCAGTACCTAGCTTTGAAGTTAAAGTGTTAAAAATTGGTTACCAAATCGAACGAGTTCAGTCGAGGGATCTTAGTGATTGAGCCTCCTTGTTGTCTATCAAGACGTTACTTCCAAGCAAACGTGTATTATTCACGCCAAGCGGGCGATACATTCGTAATGTCAATAACAACTAATACCAACAAGCACCGGAACCCATGAGAGAAAAAATTGACCTCTAAAGCGTCTAGAGTCCATAGGCTTGGCGGGCTTTTTGGAAAACCGCGTGCCTTTCGCTCGTATCATCAACACCGATGCAAAGTGTCATGTACCTGGTCCAGGCCTCATCAGAGGCACTAGCAAGACCATTTGCAATATCGGGTGTGCACTTGGTGCGGAGAAACCAGGCTGCCGATGCGAAGGAAAGGTCATCGCGTAAGACAAGAGCACGGACGGCGTTCATGGTATCTGCGGGCGTCTGGTTGAATTGATCGAAGGACATATTCGCGTTGATTCCAGGAGCGATGGAGGCGACCTGGCTGGAAACCTCAGGCGTGTCAAGTGCGTACTGGGCTACGAAAGGGAAAGTCATCATGTTCCTTGCTGTAAATATAATGGCATTAGTGTCCGATCAGAGGCTGATTGATATTAAGGTACGCACTGCCTTGGCCGGGTCGACCTGGGAACACATTGACATCAAACTTGAAATCGCCAGTCTCGAAGGCCATGAGGGCGAGTAGGGCAGCCTGCTCTCCGGCGGTGTTGAAGCCGAATTTGTCGAACGCCGCTTGGATGAAGGGAGCGGCCTGTTCGGCAGTCCTACAGGATGGGTCGCCACCGCACCCAGCGGAACCGGGGGCAGCTATAAGGACCATTTGTGGTGTAATCCTGGGACCGGTGGGAGCCGGGGCGGCTTGTGCTTCCTGTGGGACGGGGCAAGCGCTAGTGACACCGAGGAGGGAGACAAAGATAGCAATAATTGCGGCTTTGGACAGCATTGTAGTTGTCGAGGTGCGTTGGGACGTTGGTGTATCGTAAAAAAAAATATTAGAAAATACCGCCTGGGTGAAGTGTTGGAGCGAAAGATAATGTTTGCTAAAGCGAAGTAAAGTCAGAGACGGCGTCTGACGTTACGCTGAACATACCTTGGGGGGAGCACAGCTGGGGGTCATTTGAGGTGAAGTTGGCCCCTTTATAGGCGTGGGGGGATTCCGGGATGTACGCAATTTCCTATTTTCGAGTTTCGGCATAGCCTTAATTGGCCTACTTGACTTGGTGGCGGTAGTACAAAAATTGGGAGGTTGCCTTTGGTCAATGAAGTGGCAATGCTGAAGTCAAGGAAACGGCCAAGGCGCGGCCGGTAAAATCAGGCCTAGTTGCGGCTCTGCGGCTAGTTTGCACCGTTGGGTTCGTCATGTGAAGCTATTTCTGGGCCAATCGGCCGTAGGGCGCCTGCGGCAAGTCAGTCCTACCAAAGGCGCTGTGTCCTTTGCATGCAACTCGGGCCGGTTGTACATAGTCAATTGATATAAATACAGTGGGTTGAGCGTATTGACCTATGTGAAGCATCACAGAAGCTTCGCAGGGAACTCCGACGGTGGACTGGGTACAAGTTTTGTAAACTGGCAGTGAATAGAAGGTTCCAGATGGCTGGTGACGGGGTATACTCACACTCGAAGGATGTCAAACGGTCTTTGTGTCGGTATTTATAGTCTCAAGTGACGTCCGCAGAAGGCTGTGGTACTGGTCCGCCACATGAGGTGTGCTTGAAGGGCAAGGCGAAATCGACTGAATATTGAAACACAACGGTATAGGAATCTTGATTCCAATATGATCGGTGTGCTTACTCATCGCATGCTCTGATCGAGTTGTGGAAGCGGAGACGTATTTCTTCTTACGTATCTCAAATGTTCTTACTGAGGTTGACCTTCATAGGGGATTGCTGTAATCTTCTAGCAGCAGCTAAGGTCCCCGATGAGTTCTTGTGCCTGACGGGGTACCCGGGTGCCTGCCGCGCAATTGCACTCCATTAAGTGTCAAGCATACGTATCCTTAGTATTGCCATGTCCGCCGGCTGGTTCACCTGACTCCAGAGACCATGCCGACCACGGCGACTGATTGATGCTGTAGTGGAGGTGGTGGAGGACAACGACGGTGAGTAATCCGTCGTGGATGCTGCACCGGGTTGGGTACATTAATTTGCGATCCTATGCAGATGCCAACAAAGCTCTGCTATCAGGTTGGTCGGACGGTGTATCCTCGGAATTGGCGGGGGCAATAAGGGCCTCTCAACGGCTCAACGGGTGAGCTAGAAGCCACTCTGGAGTTTTCACTATTAGATAGTCTGAGTTAAAGGTTAGTTAGGCACTGCGTGGTCGTGGGAGGAGGTAGGCTAACTTTCTTTGTGTTGATCTTGTTGCCAGGGCGTTCGTTTGTCAGGACGGTCAGTCGCTGTCTCTTGGACTTGACCACGATACCTGAGCAGTAACGACGACCTCTTAGCAAGGCACTAGCGTCGTCCCGTTCCACTGCAGGCTGAGCCTGCTTTCCACTCTTTTATCGTTGCATGGAAGGTAACAAACACATCGCATATTTCCCTTCAAGTTTCCCATCAAGTTTCTCATCAAGTTCCCCCTTGCACATCTCTCCAAAGACAACCACCTGTATTGGCATACAACGAATATTGCTCTCCTCTGCAGGCGCTAGGTGTTTGTAGATGAACAACGGCGTCTGCCTGTCGGTTCCGCTTGCCACCAGATGCTTCGGAGTTTCTACTCTTCAAGCCCTCGGTCTCCTCATCCCGGCATGCGTTGAGGCTCTCTGTCTTTCTATACTCATCTGGAGACAGCGCGGCCGCGGAAGGTGAGCGCCACCTTCTCATTCTTCGAGCACGGCACGAGCTGCACAGCTAACGGGCGCGGTTTCCGCGACGGGATCACGAATACCGGGTCTTTTGTCTGTCGTATTACGTACGATTCTGTACCGGACCTTGTCGATTTCTCCGAGACGCCCGTTCGCGACCTCGGTCGATGTAGTTGTGCATATCAGCTTCTACCCGAGTGTGATCCGCAAGATGTAATATTTACTGATAAAATGCTTTCCTGTAGGAAACTTTGGTTTCTTGTTTCCGACGCGTGGCTTTTTGCTCTCCTCAACGTGGCCGAGTTCGTCCCTCGACTAAACAAAGATTTCTTCCCTTCTCTTCTCGCTTTCACAGTTTACGACCGTGTCCTTGCAGCGGCTTCAGCCGTACCCCTACTCCTCTTCATGATTTTTCTCCTCTCTTTCGCTAAAGGAGACTTGCTTCCCATCCTTCCAATACGATATCGCAGCACCTTAGCGTTGATACTCTCACTCTGTATCCCCCTCGTCACCATTTCGACCGAAATCGCAGCTTTGCTTGGCTTCTCCTACAGTAAGTTATCACTGGCCTTTGTTGTACCACAACCTGACTCTGCTGGTAGAAGCATCCTCTACTGATACACCGTATCGCTTCCTGGCCGACTTTAGAAATAACCAAGCCCGAGTAATATGGAGCCTTCTCAATAGCATTGCGCTCGCGGTCTTCATTATCTATCAAGCAAGCGCCTTTTTCTTGACAGGGTTCCGTCTCTCTCGCCATTTCTTACTGGAACGCGACGAGTCTCTCAGCCGTAGACCAAACAAGGACGCCATGACTATCAAGGGCACTGGTTGGTTGGCCGCAGGAATCAAGCTGGGTGCCATAGAAACACTGTTGGCATTCATCCCTAATGGGTGGGAACTAGTATTTGCTCGGCGTTTGTGTCGGTTGTTGGGTAGGGTCTTCCTGCTCGTCGGTATACTGAAAGGGTAAGGAGCTACACTTGTAGACAATAGTTTGACTAATCCGATCCCATAGGATGGACCAACAGGACGGTTTCACGCTTTTCAGAGCTGCCAGCCTCGACTCGATTGAGGGTCTTCCGCCTCGTCGAATACCACTAATGGACTCCGTCCTCGGTCGTGTCAGCAGCCTTCCTCTCTCGACCTTTGGGCGTCAGTCCCCTACTGCACATAATCCCCAGGACGCCACGAAAGGGAAACCAACACTGCCCCTTTTCAAACTCGCGAAGGTAGACTCCCACGCAAGTGCGGGCGGTCATGAGGAAAAGAGGTCATCCACCCCGGAGCCCATCGTCGTCTCTGTCGATGACGATGTCCTCACCGACTTCATCCCAATCGCCCGCCCACGGCCAGCACGCGTCCACCCACAGCCAGGCGACCGAGCTCGGGTCACATTGCACTATGATGGTCTTCGTGCGCCAACACTTGTGTTGAGGTTCTCGGCGCTTCATATACCCAGTCCGGGAACTGTGCTTGCAGCCCTGAAGGGCGTCACGCCCACCAACACCGAACCTCCCAGTCCTGTAGAGAGCGTCAAGAAAGACATCGTCAAGCGTAGGGCGATGAGCGCCTATGCTCAGTCCATCCCCAATCCATTTGATGACGCCGACACACAGTCCCTCCGACCTCTTCCCCTTCGCCGGGCTTCAACGCAAGTCCGGAAAAGGAGGGACCAAGGATCTGTGGCTACTGTGGCTACTATGGGCTTCGATCCCATTGCAGAAGTTCGCGCTCTTGCCAATAAGTTCCCGATTCCGCCTGATGGCTCCGATGGAACGCCGAAACCGGAGCAGGGGTCACAAAGCGAACACGAGGAAGGTGAACACTCCTCTGATCTCAATCGCTCGTCCTCTGGACACAGCAAGCAGTCCAGTACGCGGACTAACAGCACCCGGCGAAAACCCGCTCCGATCCCATCGCCAGGTCTAGTACCACGGTCCGTCAGCATTCCCACGCCACTTCCCGCGCAACCACCCTCGATGCCGGGAACTTCAATGGAGGATCAGCGTAAAGCTCAGATTCTCCAGAAATCGAGAAAGAACTGGACGCCGAGTGATGTCCCACTCAACACAGGGTTCGCCCTTCGTCCGAAGAACAGTGTCGCCGTTTCAGTTTCGACTGCTGCTCAAACAATGGGAACATCAATGGCTCCGTCGACGCCGCATACCGGCATGTCCTTCCGTGATGCCATCGACTCGGTCTACGATCCGGAATACGTTGTACCCCTGTCTGAAGATCGACCGATGGGACGGCTCGCAGATCGTGCCATCGAGATGGAGGCCTATTTGGATAAGGAGAAGGAGAAGAGGGGTATCACCCCGCCTACTACTGTCACCGCCACACCCAGGACGCTCGAGGCTCGGAAAATCTGGGGTGAAGAACGGGATGAGACACAGTCGGTTGGCGCGGTTGCCCATCGCCGCCCGCAAGGAAACGTAAACACGGAGTATCCATGGGCGCAGAGGGAGGACCCAGTCACGGGCGCCAACGCCGATTTAGAGGCTGCATGGAAGACTGCCACCACAACTGCGAGAACGCACAATGGAGTTGAGCACGCAGGAGGAGAAGACCATACGGTTGGGCAAGTCAAGAGTTTGGTTCGTGTCACTACCAGAAGGCAGCCGGTTGTACGACCGGTCGTACATTCTGTGCTGAGTATATCGGTGGAAGAACATGAGGAAAGCGTTGGAGACGAAATAAGCATTGGAGACCAGTGGTCCTTTGTGGACCCATATGCCTCGGTCATTCCTGCAGGAATGCGGGCCGCGCCCGTCCCCGAGGAGCCTGATTCTCCCCTGGATAGATGGGAACCTAGCCCTTACATTCGGCCGTGAGATTGAGGACTGGGCTTTGCGATTTTCGAATGGATGTTCAGGCGTCTGACTGATTTACTACCTAATTTGTCGGGACTTTCTTTGGCTCCGTCTGTTCACTTCTCATATCCTTGTGCTTCACAAGACCTGGTGTATGTAGACGTGTAACACGACTTGTGACTCCGCTGTAAACCCGTCTTACCACCTGGCTCGCTCATCGTTGAGCTCATTGAGTGGTAAAGAGTTCGTGAGATGGAGGTTGTTGGATAACCAAAGCGGACATGATGCTATTGTTCGTATCCATGTCGAGCTCAGAATTCTACCAGCCTCTCGAATACTTCTAATCGTAAATACCCAGATGATTCCACGGAATCCATTCAGGATTGAGACCAGATTGATAACTCCACTCATCGGCATCCTCAACCCTCTACGTCCAGTCGATCCAGCCACCCCAGCCACCCGTGTCTCCCATGCTGCCAGTCTTGCCTCTCGGGATGACGGACCAAGGCTGCTCTCCTGTGACTTGTGCTCCCAAAAACTGGCGGAAGATGGCCTGGTACTCGCTACTGAAGGCATTTCAGCTCCCGGTCCATGATGTGCAGCTCCCAATGTACTACGACCATGAGTACGTACCACCATAGCGAGAGCTGATACCACGGGCATTCCCGTCCCTAACACAACCTGTAACAGCAAGTGACCAACCGTCCAAAGATGGAACCTGGCTGTTAGGATCGGATGTAGATGCGTCACCCCTCGATGAAATACAAGTAATAGAGTCGCTTATGCACGCGCGCCCTTAACGGTACGCGCCCATGCGGCCCGCGCGCTTATCAGCCCGCGCCGTCCCAAAGTCCGGCCAGCCCCTCGCGGTTCGATTGGCCCTGTGATGGTTTCTACTGTACGATTTTGAGATACCTCATTTGTAGCGCTCTAGTTTTCATATTAGTACTTACGGACAAAATCTCCCTGCACAACCTCCCCTATCCGCATCCTCCTCCCTGCGTTATCCTCTTCACTCCTGTTGTTTCATTAGCTAGCCGATCTCTAGTACGTTTCAGGTGGTTTCCCTTATAACCCGTACAAGCATGTAGATCGTTCGCTAGTCTGATAGACTCATTCTTGCTCTTCCGTTCACTCTTCCGACTTAGAGCCATTCCCTTTGCTTCCTTCCCTGGTCTCTCGACTTCTTCTTCACTGTCCGACCCAGGACTCTGCGTCCTTCCTGTCTGCCCATGCACTCCCCCGGACTGGCCAACGCCTGACAGCGATACTGTCAGTTAAAAACCCCGCTGGGATCGTTCCGATCCCAGTTCCGATCTTAACACTGGCGTATTGCTCCCAAGCTGTCAAAATGTGTTGATAGTGAAGACATGGCATTTGATATCTATACACACTGATCGTGGCTCCTTCGAAGGCTGGCCAACTCATCAAATCCGACCAATTGGGTAGTCGTGAATGACCTCCACAAACAGTCCTTGCTGCGGTGTTCCATAGGGATAGCGAATATCACCATAGCTGGTGTTATTGCACGAGGTTGTTCTCCGTGGTCAAGAGGATATGGACTAAGGGAAGCGGACTGGTGAGTCTGCAAAACGGGTGAAGGCATTTCGACGCTCAAATATCCACCGGCATTGTCAAGTGACAGAGATCACATCAGTTCCATAAAATACTGGCGGGTCTTTTGGAACAGGATGTGTTGGTCAATGTCATTGAGCATACTCACTCATCAAGGTGAGCGATGGGAGTGAAAACGCCAACACTATTTGAGTAGGTAGAAGCAAGTCGTTTGTTAAGAACATGGAACTTAGAAAATCTTATTTTAGAAGTGCGAAGGTTGACTGTCACCGACCTGTTGTCAAGCCCGTTCTGTGTTGCATAAACCATCAATCATTAGTGGCAGCACAGCACGCAGTTGAGAACCGGATGCTCCATGGGGGCTAACGACGATCTTGATACCGGTATTCCTGGAAGTTTGTAGATCACGCGAGCTCTCTTAGCCAGCTGTTGGTGCCATACATTGGTAGATCCACCATTACCTTGTTGAATCGAGAGTCTGACCAAAATGCACGCCAACGCATTAGATATCCCACCCGTCTTTGGCGATGGAGCCCGCCTCCTTCAGGTGTCAATGGTACAGTTGTCTCAGTCACATAGCCTTGAGAAATGTCAAAAGCCCATGTAAAGCCGAACATATTCAACCCAGTGACTTTTATCCTCGGGTTGGTGATCCATGTGTTCCAGAGGTCGAGTGTGGAATGTGCGCCGTCGTGATCCTGATACCTACAATCCCAAAGGAACGTTCTCTGAGTGATGAGATTTTACCTTATACCTCCCTCACCCAGGATGCACAGCGCTTTATCTACGTGTTTCAAAGTGATGTCCGGAAGTGCGTTCTATTTGATCAAGGGTGCCACTGAAGGAATGCCCTGAGGGTCATTCCTTTGCCTTGTATGGAATTCGTGATCCTTGTTGGAGTTGATGATTCCTCCACCTGTTCGCTGGGTAGTGTAGCGGCAACACACCCTTCTAGAATTAGGGAGACCCAGGGTCTGGCCTTATCTTTTCTCCTCCCACAATCATCTCCATGCGTAGCTGGCTTTCCGCGAGCTCGAGTCATAGTTGATTTGGGGAACACTCGTCACGGCTCGCCGTTGGGGACCAAGAGTTGATACAGGAAGGACGTTCACGATTTATAATCAAATGAAATGCAGAAGGCATTGGCCGAGTGGGTAAAACCGGTGTAGGGCCTCGGAGACCGGTTTCACAAAACCAGCCCAGGTTGGGCATATGGTATTCGAGGGTGTCTAACTTTATTTTTCGTTATCACTTGAAACATCTGGCGCTAAGGACGGATGAAGTCGGGACCAAGATGTGCTTGTAATAGAATGCAATTCAATCGAGAGCTCGAAGTGGACAGGACGTGTGGGCTTGGGGGCATCACGGATTGGCATAGGTGACACCTAAGTATGCTTCGAGTCCTTCAGGGAACACGACGACGACAGCTGATTGCTGATTGATACCCTCGCGCGCTAAACGCGTGGCTTGCAAGCTCTTACCGGCCAATGACGTTACGGTTGAGAACCCTGTGCTAAAGGCTGACCGATGGCGAAAGGGATGTTGCACTAATATTTTTCACGATTATACCAAATAAAATATCATATCGTCGGCACGCGAGCCACGCAGCAACTCTCTGGGCGTCTCTCCTTGGGCGTCTCTCCTAACGACCACCTATTTGCACGGCCGGAAAGCACGGGGCAGCAGCGTACACCGCTTCTAATCGATCCTTGCCTTTCGTGCTTCGACATGCATTCGTTGCGTCAGGCTTGAAACCTACAACCACCGAGCGATACAAAACATAGCCTCTGAGCTGCACTCCAGGCTATACAACGCTGAGAACTCGTATTCCGATCCGCCCGATTCCACTGTCATCTCGGTATACACGTCCAACTTGTCGCCGAGGACAAATGTGGTATATAAGGAGTATACTCACACCCATAATTCCCCATCATTATACCATGGTGATTGATCACCCAGTTCTACTCTTTGGGTTTCTATCGCTCTGTCTATTACTCCTTCATTATTCTGCGGGTTAAGCAGGTCTGGCAAGCGTTTGGAGACCTTCCAGCCTACTCTAGAGTCGTTTCTCCTCTCGATGTCATCAGTCGCATCATTCCTCGCATTCCACCTATCTCAGATGGAATGGACTTCAGTTGGGAGAATGTGTATGAACGTCAGACTCTTCCCAGAGTACGGTTGTCCTACCCAGCTCACGGTCCATATGCTTCCAGGTGTCTTTGCAAAATCCAAATCCGACGTAGTTCAACTCCGCTCGATTTTCCCGTGCGGTACCCCACAACTGCTAGTCGCCGATGCTACAGTTGCTAAGGTGAGCTAGGTTTCTAAATAGTGATTCTAGCGCTCAATTGTCTGTTTAGGCAATCTTCCACAGTCGTACAGCATTCCCTAAGGTTACTCGAAACATAAAAGACGGGCAGGAGGTCGCTTACGGGCCAAGTATTGCCATCACTGAGCACGATGAGTGGAGGAGACATCGGCGAATCGCAGGGCCCAGCTTCACCGAGAGCAATAACGCCCTCGTATGGGAGTCATCAATCGAGATTGTCCTTGGCTATTTCGCCAAGTGGAATCGAGATGGAAAGGGGAGCATTGTCAAGGTGTCTGACTTTATGGAGGTGACTGCACAGATAGCGTTTATGGTTTTCTCGACCGCGGGTGGGTAGGCAAGTTATCCACATTGCTAGCTGACTGAAAGTGACTTCAGGTTTCGGTATCAATGTGAACTGGGATTGGGACAAGAACGAAATCCCGAAGGAGCACACTATGCCATTTATTCAGGCGTTGTCCACCGCCACAGAAGGAATGATCATTCGCTTGGCGCTTCCGAGATTGCTCCTCGCTCTCACCAAGCAGGGTCGAGAGGCTGTCCGTGGATATTATGAACTGGAGGTCGGTCATTCTCGCACACTCTATCAATGACCTAACCTCAAAATCTGAATACAGAAATACATGTTCGAAATGATCGAAGATCGCAAAGGTTCTGCGGTCTTAGAGGAGAGACGGGACTTGCTGTCCAATCTTATTCGAGCCTCAATGGAGAAGAGCGACTCTGAAAAAGACTTCGAGTTCACGCATCGCGACTTGCTTGGGAACATTTTTGTCTTTTTGCTTGCCGGTAAGCTCTTCCGCTTCCCATACTCCGAATGTTTCCGTTGAGCAATGATCAAGGTCACGAAACCACAGCTAGCGTTCTATCGTTTGCCATAGGTCTTCTGGCAACGCGCATCAAAAAGAGCAGGAGGAGCTTTATAAACATATTCGATCAGTGGTCCCTGATGGGCGTCTTCCTGTACGTCGAGGAGGTTGCCATGATTTATGCTCACTCTATCATATTAGGCGTATCATGACATTCCGCAACTCACACGTGTTCTCGCAGTCATCAACGAGACACTACGCCTTTTCTCTCCAGTGAGTCCGGTTTGATGCATCAATTCAGTAATATACTCAAGGAATGAACGCAATGACTGTCAGGCACCCCTGGTGATGAAGGAAGCAGCCGAGGACTGTGTGATCCCGACTGATTCGGGGGAAACGATACCGGTTCCCAAAGGGACAATGTTAGGGCCCATGATCCATGCAATGCACCATAACCGTGCGTGAATTGTTACTTGATCTGCAGCAATATCGTGATACGTGCTGCAGCAAAGTACTGGCCTGACCCCG
>Ga0307513_10009992_pt1 | contig 11972 bp, 8 predicted proteins | sample 15_EM_MG_FD_202174 | JGI IMG/M metagenome (GOLD analysis project Ga0307513, IMG submission 202174) | Populus trichocarpa ectomycorrhiza microbial communities from riparian zone in the Pacific Northwest, United States - 15_EM | ecosystem: Host-associated > Plants > Roots > Unclassified | place... | reverse complement strand
TTTACCCAACCTCTCCGCACTCCTGACTAAAATTTCAATTGCTCCATACGGCTGCCCATTGTTTGGGTTGATGGTAGAGTCATCATTGGTGTAGATCGTCACATCCAATGGTCTACCTTTCCCATTTGACAAGTATGACTGGACATAGTCTTTATCAGTCCATTTACGGAGTGTGAGGGACGACCAGATGGCTGGAATATGCTGGAGCACACTATGCCACCAGCGACAGACTCCAAAAAGGGGTTGAAACGGATAATCCTCTTCTTTAATGATGAACAAGAAGGCTTCAGCGAGTATTTCCTCAGGCAAACGATGCACAGGTGTGACAATGGCTTTTGCGAGATTGTAATTAGAACGTATTCTTGCACGCTCACTCTCAGTTTCGCACCATATAATAACCTCTTGGCACCGAGTATACAGCTCGTGTGCAGCGGCGCGACGTTCAGAAGGCCATTCACCATAAACCCACGCAATATGCTCCTCAACACCAAGAAGGTCATCGGGATCATAGGCGTCAAGGTAGATCGTGCTGGAAGGGTACAATCTGTTCAAATATCCACCCCATCTTTGCCGTGCTTCCTCAGTATCGATAGGCGTGAGCAGTTCCGCGAGGTCAGACTTGTCGACCGAAAGAGACATCGAAACTGGAATCAATGAGGAGGTAGTGTGATCCGAGGAAGCCTCCATAGCCTCGAAAACGAAACGAGGACCTCTGCTTGCGTGCGTGGGGGCGTCAAGTGTCAGACTGGACCCAACCACGTCCGAGGGTAACCGCGACCTAGCCTCGCAAATGTAAAGCGTAGCGGCTCATGCAACGTGTGCTGGAGAAGTATAGGGGCGATTATGGTCTGCCAGTGACCCCGCCCGTGAGGTGGCCTCCCACGTTCTACGGTCTGGGAGACGGCGGCAGCCGGCCTCTACGGCTCCGACATGTCGGGTGATTCTTAAAGTCGATGTGTGCAACTGCTCGCTGCTTGTTCGTCAATCCCTCGTTGCAAACACACCACCAAATCTCACTTCCCGCCACCCACCTTGACCTAACGACCATCTCCAACACAACACCAGTCGCATGACACCGAACATAGCATGCGGGGTAGTGGGTAGTCACGGTTTGGGGCACCGTGGCCTCCTCATCTCTCGCTGATAAAACACACTCGACGTAAACACATTTCAGGAGAATATCCCCACCAAACGACAAACTGACTCACCGCCATCCGACGGCATGTGTGTAGTGGAATTGGGAGGGGGATATTAACTACGGGTGCCAGGGAGATTCAGAGCCACATACGGAGAAAACATAATGCGGAGCTAAGTGATGACAACAAGTAACGAGAACGCTTTATGCTCTACTTCCAGTAGTTGATAGCAACCATTACATCTCGTACCGAAAACGGACTGAACTTTCCGAACGCTAGAATCACAGCAAGAATTATGACAGTAACCGGAGGAAAGATAGTTAAACCAAAGCACCCAATTGTACGTGTAAAATAGGTAGTCGCCTTAGCACGATAAATTGGATCACCCAAAAATAAATAATAAATAAAAATAGTTAGAATTGGGAACAAATAACCGCTGGATAAATACTCAAAAATACAATAGCTTCCGCGCAGCGTAGTGCAATGATAGGTACATTGAAGGCTGAGACAATTGATGAGAACGCCTGTTGCATTTGAGGACTGAGTCTGAGATGCTGACTCAACATATCACAGTTATCAACGTCAACTAGTATATGTCCTCGAGAGTTGTTTCAGGATCGAGGAATCCGGGTCTTTGTCCTGACTGTGCCTTTGAGATTGCGCACACCGGACGGCGATATCGAAATGGGACGACGTATATTCCATCTTGTCCATTACTAACAGCGCCTCTATATAACCATAATCGGCAAGCGGGGGAAAGGGGCATTGTTCAACGTTTGACTGGGGCAAGACTCTATGTTGGGCAGTTTGGGCAAGTTGGAAATCGAGAAATAGAAGCGCCATTCTAGACCAGAATACGTCAACAACAGAGACAGCAGAGACCTTTAAAGAACTCATCCAAGACCAAATCAGAAAGAGCTGGAACGCAACGCGATTCCTGGAAGGACGGGCAATCAAAGCCACATGGGCCGAAGGAAGACTCACCGATTTCAACCACAAAACAGGCCCGATAATGACTCTCACTTGACGGGATGTGGCCGGCAAGACCGGCGTGGGGGGGTAGGTCATGCGGTAGAAAGTCCAACGGGCAATTAAGGCCCAGCGGCTAACCGTACTGGAGTCCCAGACACGGCGCCGAAAGGCGTTACGGTGCATGACGCATTTCCTCCCTTTCCCACCAAAAAAAGAAAAAGAAAAAAAAGACTCTGTTGGAAACGAAAGAACATCAAGTGTCGATCTCGAACTCATGGAACAGTACATGTGAGTGAAAATACATACCGACCAACTCACACGCTACGCGCCCACCCATGTTGCTCGTCGTGCGAGCCTGGTTCCCAGGTCGATCCCCTGTGCCCAGCCGAACAATGGTTCACATTCCTCGGCATGACCTAGAAGTAAGGTACAGTATACATTACCACTGCGCACTGAGTTTCCGGTCAGACACCTTACTCCCGGTTGTGGTCATTAAGGAAAGAGATAGCGCTCACCGGCCACGTCATAGGGATCCTCAAGCTGCACCTGAAATCCATAACATCAGAATTTGCCACGCCGCCTGCGTCGGCTTGAACTATCCCTCGATCATCGACGTGCTACTCCGAATTCTTTAATTCTTACCACATAAATTGTGACATTGCACCCCCATGGGTACTCACATGCTTTTTAGGTCGCTAATCGTACTGTGGGGGGCTGGGTTGATAAGTTAGTCTGAATATTAATTGCACTAGTGACGGTTGACGGCATTGAAGGTGGTGAAGAGGATGGGTGACGAACTCATTGGGTGTGGGACCCTGTAGAGCGCTTGGGTCCGAGGTCTAGATGGTAGCGAGGTGACAAATGCGCTCGAAGGCTCAGTGGTTTTGGAGGGCATGATGTTCTGGGGTGATCGGGTTCTAAACCCGTCAATCCAATATTTCAGCAGCCTACTTACATGGAGACATCAGCGAAGCAATCTACCCTCCGGCTATAGGGACTGTGACACCGTATGGCTCCTTCAAAAAGGGATTTACGGGCTCAAGCAAGCAGGGGGGATACGACATGAGGGTATCAAGGCCGACATGGAGGAACTAGGTTTGTCCAATGCCCCAGGGACCATGCCGTCTTCCGCATTGGAACCTGGAGGAGCGACGACTTGGAAGACATGCATTGGGTCTCGCCAGCAGCTTAATCGCATGGAGGAGATGTTTAGCCAGAGGTATGGTATTATCTGGCGAAGGGAGCTACGGTGGACACTCGATATAAAAGTCAACCGCGATCGAGAGGCTCACATCGTTTCGCTCTCACAGAAACCATATATCGACATCCTGGTAAGGTAGCGGCCACTCAAATTACACCTGCCACGTGACTTGGGTGGCAGTGTAGACAAAATCGCCGTCAGGCAAATAAAATAAAATTTAAGGGTCCTGCAGAGGTCCAGAATCGGCCTCAGGAGTAATTATTCAAAATATATTTACATTCTGAGGTTAAGAGGAAGCTCCCTCATGATATCTGATGGTAGAGTACGATGCCCAAGGTACTTCCTGTTCGCCCAACTTGCCTGCACACCATCCAAACCTTTACGATAGGCATCTATGAACTGTGCAGACCTATTTGCATACCTGTAGAAAGAGTTCAGGCTTCAAAAGTACCCAGTAATCTAAGAAACTGACCTTGTAATCTGCAAAAGAGGCACTGAGTCCGGAGATGCAACTACATTTTGCTCCATTTGGTTGATATTTGATGAGTGTGGCCTTGACCTATACTCATACTTGGCTGCACCCCAATACTGCTCTATGAAGTTGAGTTCGCAGTGGAACTTGGGATAGAAATCACAAATATGGCCTTGTTTTTCAATAATCTCTTCAAGTTTGCTCTTCTGGGCAATGAAATCTGCCTATTGGGATGGGAGCTTGCAGCTGTCTCAGCCTTCTTCCTCTGCTCCCAATCAGCCAGACCTCTTGCCAACATCATCCATACAGCACCCCCTTTGGCCCTTTTCTCTTCATCATCTGCCAATCCCTTTGCAGTGAGTTCCATCACATCCTCCTCCTCCCAGATCACTTCCGATGGCATCTCTCCAACATATTCAAGAACTTCGACAACTACAGGGCTGGGTGGGCTGACTTCTGCTGTTGCTGATGGGCCAGATGCTGGCTGGACTGCCAATCCCTCTGCAGCAAGCGCGATCATGACATCCTCCTCCCAGATGTCTTCCAAAGGCATCTCTACAGAATATTCAAGAACTTCAACACCTACTGGGCTGGGCAGGTTGACTCCTTCTGTTGCTGATGGGCTAGATGTTGGCTGGAGTTGGTGGATGGGGAGGTTTCAGATGGAATTGCAGGCTGCACGCGACTTTTTTGGCATTTCGAGGTAAGATAAGTTTTATCCTGAATTTTAAGGAAATTTTCTAAATTTAGGTACTCCGCATGAGATTCCCAGCCTCACAATCAAAGGTTTCAAACTCCGATTTAAGTGCTCAGGAGCTGAGACAAAATCGAGATTGTGAACCTCGAAGTTGCTTGTATTTATTAATAGTGATTTTACAGATTTTTTTTATAAAAAAGGTGTACTTTTGCTCATCTCCTCCCCCAGACGCGATGAAGAATTAATTCTGGCTGCTGAGAATTGTAGAAACATACTATATACATACTTCTCAGCGGCCAGAATGACTTCTACTAGGATATCGCACAACTAGATAGGGTACCAAGATTCAGGTCATGTGACAGGTGTAATTTGAGTGGCCGCTACCTTAGAACATTTTGGCCTTCATAGCGCCACCACGGTCACCACCCCACTTGCTCCCGGCACAATCCTCCCCAAAGATCAATGCCCAACTCACCGCGAGCAAAGGAGATGTCCCACAGCAACTATAGGGAACTTATCGGCCCCTTACAATATGTGTCACTCGCCCAATTCCTCACCAATCCCGGACAAGATGCAAATACGAAAAGAAACCATTTTTCATAGAGTAATTACAATTGGGGAGCTTGGAGCTTTGACAGTAATTCAGGTGGACTCTCCTGACACTCCAACAAAGTACAGATTGGCAGATAGACTCGCAAAAGCCTGCTACACTCCTCCTGGCCTGGCTTTACTATCCTGCATTCCTTGAGCAGTGTGAATGTGCGCCCACTCATCCAAGCAAGTGATGTCCCAGTGAGTGTCATTCTGCAGAGTGTATGGACTAATGGCAATTCCTGGTCCATTGGATAGGGCAGAAGAGGCAAGCCCGTCAATGACAATGATTTGAGTCTCCTGCAATGTCTGAGTACATCCAAAGGATAAGAGAAGGACCATGGACCATCCATGGATATAGTGAGCTCGGTTAATTCATAAAGAAAAGTGGAGAAACACCCGTGTGCGAAGTAGAGAACTGTCTGAGGCATGGCATCTATCATTTGGATTGAGTGATGCTGAACAGCACTCTGGAAAGCTCCACATATTGCTTGAACTTCTGGGTCACCCTCTTTAAGATCAAAGATTACAAACTCATCAGAATACAAGACGAAATCAAGAATTGGAATGCCAGCTGCCTGCCTTGATTCATCAATGGCTTGTAAAATTGGCATCACCACCTCTGTTTCAGCCCTTCTGAGCCATCTACCATATTTAATAATGAAGCCTGTTAACAGAGGACACATTGTGATGCGCTGACGTCCCAAGCTGCTTCCAATTAATGGGCACCACCAGTGATCACAGCAGCCCATATCACAATGTGGGCTCACAATAAAAGCAGAAAAGAACTTCGACCCAAGGCTTTGTGGTTGTTTTGGCTCTAGTTGGAGGATTTCAAGAGTTGGCAGTAACCGTAATGTCTGAAGGAGGTGCTGGTCATGAGACTCCACTTTCAAGGACAAGAACCGCAATGATATCCCAGGGAGGAAATTCTGAATATGCTGGAGTGCCAGCCGATTTTGAGATTTATCAGAGTTCCTATTCCCTACATGTAGGTGATAAAGGGAGGGAACGACATATCCACTGAGGCTAGCCAGGGGGTGGGCACAATATCGAAATGAAGAGCAGACAGGCAGGATGGCTGCCATGGGATGGACGGTGCTGTGGTGGTGAGGGAACGTGATGTGGCACCTATGGAGCTGCTTGAACTCGCGCCCTGCCATCCACTGGGTGGATGTATGAGAGATATCCAAATCCTCGAGGCTATTGATAAGGGGAAGTGGTCCATTTGCACCATAGTTAGTCAGAGCAACTTTGTATAGACTAAGGTGTCGAATGACAAGCAGATGTGGGAGGATATTCACTGGCTCATGAACACCATAGGATCGAACGGACAAGGATGTGAGCGCTGAAAAAATATTGCCAAGACTGGGTTTTGATAGAATGGGGATGCAGTACCCATCAAAGACATCTAGGACAGTGAGTTTCTTTGCAGTAACTGAAATCGTTGATATATGATTCTGCAAGGGGGTGGCAAGTGGTCCAGGTGACCCGCTATCAGACGTCCTGAGGGTCAGTTTACCCAACCTCTCCGCACTCCTGACTAAAATTTCAATTGCTCCATACGGCTGCCCATTGTTTGGGTTGATGGTAGAGTCATCATTGGTGTAGATCGTCACATCCAATGGTCTACCCTTCCCATTTGACAAGAATGACTGGACATAGTCTTTATCAGTCCATTTACGGAGTGTGAGGGACGACCAGATGGTTAGAATACGCTGGAGCACACTATGCCACCGGCGACAGATTCCAAAAAGGGAACGAAACGTAAAACTGGAATGAAACGGAAAAATCTCATCATCAATGACGAATAAGAAGGCATTAGCGAGTATTTCCTCAGGCAAACGATGCACGGGTGTGACAATGGCTCTTGCAAGATTGTAATTGGAACGTATTCTTGCACGCTCACTCTCAGTTTCACAAGATATAATAACCTCTTGGAACCAAGTATACAGCTCGTGTGCAGCGGCGCGACGTTCAGAAGGCCATTCACCATCATAAACAGCCGCAATACGCACAGCAACACTGTAAAGGTCATCGGGATCATAGGCGTCAAGGTAGATGGTGTTGGAAGGGTACAATCTGTTCAAATATTCACCCCATCTTTGCCGTGCTTCCTCAGTATCGATAGGCGTGAGCAGTTCCGTGAGGTCAAACCCGTCGACCAAGCGAGACATCGAAAATGAGAAAGTAGTGTGATCCGAGGAAGCGTCCATAGCGTCAATAATGAAACGAGGACCTCTGCTTGCGTGCGTGGGTATGTAGACGGGCGTCAAGTGTCAGACTGGACCTAACCACGTCCGACGGTAACTGCGACCTAGCCTCGTAAATGTTACGCGTAGCGGCTCATGCAATATGTGCAGAAGTATAGGGGCGATTATGGTCTGCCAGTGACCTCGCCCGTGAGGTGGCCTCCCCATTATACGGTCTGGAGAGGGCAGCAGCCTGCCTCTACTGCTCCAACATGTCGGGTGATTCTTAAAGTCGGTGTGTGCAGCTGCTTGCTGCCTGTTCGTCAACCCCTCGTCACCAATCCCTCTTCCCCGCCACCCACCTTGACCCAACGACCATCTCCAACACAACACCAGTCGCATGACACCGAACATAGCATGCGGGGTATGGGTAGTCACGGTTTGGGGCACGGTGACCTCTTCATCTCGCTGACAAAACACAGTCGATGTAAACACATTTTATGAGAATGTCCCCACCAAACGACAACTGACTTACCGCCATCCGATGACATGTGTGTAGTGGAATTGAGAGGAGGATATTAACTACGGGTGCCGGGAGGGTTCAGCGCCACATACGGAGAAAACACAATGCGGAGCTAAGTGATGACAACATGTACAAGAACGCTTTATGCTCTACTTCCAGTAGTTGATAGCAACCATTACATCTCGTACCAAAAACGGACTGAACTCTCCGAACGCTTCACTGTGGGAAATGTTGCCAGCTGAAATGGTTGACACAAAAACCAGCTATGCAATCCGGCAAATATTTTGACTGGCAAGTGGCTCATGCGAAGCAAAGGCTTTGCCACCCATTCTGGATAGGCGATTTGACCTTATAGCCTGTACCTTCAGCTTGTGTTGCCACTCAGAATGGGTGGTGATACCAATAAATAAGACTGGTGAGACCACGGAAGTGAGGAGGCTTAACATGTTGGTTTAGATGGTTACGCGAGACTATTTAACAGGTTGTATTCCAGGCTAGCTACCCTAATCTGTTCGTATAAGACATGGTTGATAGTGAATAAAAAAAAAGGCAATGGAGAAAGAATGGAGGGGCAAGAAATGGATGAAGAACGGAGTACGAAACAAGCGGGAGGCAAGGGCATGTAGATTATTGGGTGGCAATGTTGCGTTTGCTTCTCTTGTGCTGAAACACAACATGATATAAGCTATCTGATTGAATCACAGCAAGAATTATGACAGTAACCAGAGGAAAGATAGTTTCACGTAGTTAAAACAAAGCACCCAATTGTACGTGTAAAATAGGTAGTCGCCTTAGCACGATTACCCAAAAATAAATACAAATAAAAATAGTTAGAATTGGGAACAAATAACGGCTGGATAAATACTCAAAAATACAGTAGTTTCCGCGCAGCGTAGTGCAATGATAGTTACATTGAAGGCTGAGACAATTGATGAGAACGCTTGTTGTATTTGAGGACTGAGTCTGAGATGCTGACTCAACATATCACAGTTATCAACGTCAACTAGTATATGTCCTCGAGAGTTGTTTCAGGATCGAGGAATCCGGGTCTTTGTCCTGACTGTGCCTTTGAGATTGCGCACACCGGACGGCGATATCGAAATGGAACGACGTATATTCCATCTTGTTCATTACTAACAGCGCCTCTATATAACCATAATCGGCAAGCGGGGGAAAGGGGCATTGTTCAACGCCCGACCGGGGCAAGACGCTATGTTGGAAACGAAAGGACATCAAGTGTCGATCCCGCACTCATGGAACAGTACATGTGAGTGAAAATACATACCGACCATCTCACACGCTACGCGCCCACCCATGTTGCTCGTCGTGCGGGCCTGGTTCCCAGGTCGATCCCCTGTGCCCAATCGAACAATGGTTCACATTCCTCGGTATGACCTAGAAGTAATCTATGGTATACATTACCACTGCGCACCGAGTTGCCGGTCAGACACCTTACTCCCGGTTGTGGTCATTAAGGAAAAGAGATAGCGCTCACAGGCCACGTCATAGGGATCCTCAGGCTGCACCTGAAAATCCATAACATCAGAATTTGCCACGCCCTCTACATCGGCTTGAACTATCCCTCGATCATCGACGTGCTACTCCGAATTCTTTAATTCTTACCACATAAATCACGACATTGCACCCCCATTAACATTCACACGCCTGTTAGGTCGATAATCGTGCCGTGGGGGGCTGGGTTGATAAGTTAGTCTGAATATTAATTGCACTAGTGACGGTTGATGGCATTGAAAGTGGTGAAGAGGATGGGAAACGAACTCATTGGGTGTGGGACCCTCGTAGAGCGTTTGGGTCCGAGGTCTGGACAGTGACGAGGAGACAAATGCGCTCGAAGGCTCGGCGGTTTTGGAGGGCATGATGTTTTGGTGGGTTGTCCAGAGTACGAGAGGGCAAACTGGAGCAAACTGGAGCAATTGCGAAATTTGTCTGAATTCTATGAGGAAGCCCGGGAATGACGGAGTGTCTAAGGTTGACATATTTGGGCACAAAGGTATCAAACGCCTTGAACGCCGACGATGTCGCGGCCTGTCGAGGACGATGACGGCGGGAGGAATACGATCACGCTCCCATCTTCACCGTCGACGCGGACGAGTGTCCCGCCGATCACCCGATCCAACTCGCAGTGGAGCGACCATCACAACCAGGGAACGTCCTACTTTCCTCCGAGCGCAGCCTCAAGCACCCGTCCAACCTCACCCAGAGGCCTCAGTGCGACCAGAAAAGTCCGATCGACGTCTGCAGCCTCAGCAACACGCAGGAGCGGTGTCCGCAGCGCCAGCCTCGCAAGCTCTTCCCACAACCGACGCTACCGCGGAGGAATATTGAGCGAGGACGAGGAAGATGAGCTGAATAACGATGCTGACGGGAGCAGGCACAATAACTCGACAACAGATGACGAAGATGAAGACTCGCAACCAACGACCTCCCGACACCCACACTCCCTGCAGCACGACGAAGAGGACCCCGTGACGCTCAGGGACCGCCAGAGCCTCATAAACGACGAACACCCATTCGGCCTCCCCATCTGGAAGCCCGCCCTTTACCGCAAATCTCGCACCGTCACCCGCAACGCAGAAGCTGCCCTCCACGGCGTTCCTAGCGCAGCAGCAGGCCGCGTCCTCTTACCCGGAAACCTGCTTTGGACGCTGCTGTTCGGTTGGTGGCTCGCCCTCGCATCGTTTGTCGTCGCTGGAATTCTTCGCGTTACCCCCGCTGGTGGACGTGACTACGCAACACTCATATACGGGCTCGGGTGGTACATTTTCTGGCCGTTTGGTAAGTATGTCGAGGGCGATGCCGAGATTTCCGCCCGTCGAGACGATGCGTCCGATGGCCCTGACGACTCGGAGCGCGAAGGTGAGCGTGAAGGCGGTTTGGGGTCTGCGCACTCAGGTGGCACAGTCCGCGGTGGTACTTCGCCCGAACGCGAGCACGCAAGTGAGCATACTTCGACCCTGTCACAGTCGACAATCAAGCAGCCTCGCGCCAATGCACCTGTCCAGCATTCGGCGTTTCATACTGCCTCAGTATCGTGGAACGTAGACGAGCGCACTGCATTGCTAGCCGGAAACGATCCGCGCTACCTTCCAATCACCCCACAGAAGGACTATGCGGCCTCGGCGAACCCGTCGCACACCTACGGCATTCACGCCACTCCGGCAAGCAAACACTGGCTTGGCAGCGCCGTTTTCTGGCTCCTCCTGATCTCTGTCCTGGCACCCCTGCTGCTGATCGTGTGCCTTATCTGCTGGGCACTCGTGTTCACTATCCCGATGGCGAAGCATAACTGGGAGCTCATCAAACATCTGATACAGCACCCCACCAAGATCCGTTTCTGCTCCGCGCCCGTCTTGCCCACCGACCTGTCCGCACTCGAAAATGGCGATGTGGGGGAGACGAATGGGCAACACCAGGCGCCTGCCTCTGGTGCGCCCCCACGAGTCAAGCGGGCGAGGCTGGAAGCCGGGCAGCTCGTGCCATTTGGGAAGACAGACTCGACGGTGTTGTTGTGCACGTACCGCGCGATGGGGAAGCAGTACTACAAGTACACCGTGGGTGGGGTAAACATCTTCTTCGTCAACCTCATGCCCGTCGTCTTCTTTGTTATCTTCGACGGCCTCTTCCTTCTCCCCCTGGTTGAGAAACGACACCACGAGGGCAAGCACGTCGACCCCTTCTTGCGCATCATTACTTCCCAGGCTCTCATTTTTGTGGGCAGTTTGGCTAGTGTCATTCCGCTCAGTTATTTCATTGGAATGGCCGTTGCGTCCATCTCGGCGCAGAGCAGTATTGGTATGGGCGCGGTGATCAACGCCACATTTGGCTCTATTATTGAGATCCTCCTCTATGCCATTGCGCTCACGCAGGGAAAAGGTCGCCTCGTGGAGGGCTCCATTGTTGGTTCCTTGCTCGCTGGCGTTTTATTGATGCCCGGCGCGAGTATGTGCAGTAGCGCTGTGAGGCGCAAGGAGCAGAAGTTCAATTCCAAGTCTGCTGGAGTGACGAGTACGATGCTTATCATGGCTGTGTTTGGTATCCTGACACCCACACTGTTTTATCAGACGTACGGGAACGTGCGTCCCTTCCTCTCTGCTATACCACCTTGGTACCTAGCTTGAGCTAACGACTCCCGCAGTTCCAACTTGTATGCGAGGGATGTCCTGCTCC
>Ga0307513_10009991_pt1 | contig 11972 bp, 9 predicted proteins | sample 15_EM_MG_FD_202174 | JGI IMG/M metagenome (GOLD analysis project Ga0307513, IMG submission 202174) | Populus trichocarpa ectomycorrhiza microbial communities from riparian zone in the Pacific Northwest, United States - 15_EM | ecosystem: Host-associated > Plants > Roots > Unclassified | place... | reverse complement strand
GATGTCTCAGGATGCCCTAGGACTGCTAAAGCATCTAAAGACAGCCAGAGCTAGGTGGCCTTTTCCTGATGCACAGGGTGGGCGTATCGACGACAGGGCAGGCATATCAACAGGAGGCGGGCATATCAACAGCAGGGCAGGTGTATCAACAGGGGGCAGGTGTATCAACAGCAGAGCAGGTGTCAGCAGGGGGGACAGGTGTATCGACAAGGGGCAGGTGTATCGACAACAGGGCAGGTGTATCGACAGGAGGTGGGTGTATCGACAGCATCGACAGAGGGTAGTGTATGTATAACAATAGGACATCTCTCTTCATTCTTCGCGCCCTATTTAGTCTCCTGTAGGTATGGATCTATGTACTTAAGTAGTTCTCTTAATGAACCAAAGCCCTCATGTTTTTATGAGGGTCCCTTTTCTCATACACATACATATTCTACCCTTAATAACTGGTTACAACCAGTTACTAACTGGTTATGACTGCGACTAACCTTGACCGGTTACAACCGGTTATATAACCACAAATAACCACAACTAACCGCCCATAACTCTGCATCAGTCCGGTTTGGTTATTTTGGGTTTCCGAGGAGACGCTAACCGGTCTTGGTCTCGGTTAGCGCCCATGGGGACCCAATAACCAGACCGGACTGGACTTTCAAACACTAGCTGCATGGTGAGTCTGCATGGCCACAGTACAATTTGTAACTGCAAAAAATGGGCTGGAAATTGTAGTGAACATTTGCCTTTACTTTGCATCGCACATACCCCAGTACCAATGTCCACAATGTATTCATACAGACAAGTAGCTGAGCTATTGAATCATGTCACAAATGCCTAGTTGACTGGAAATGAGACATGACTCTAACAATATAAATTATATCATATAAAACAAGTAATTGAGGGCTGGAAGTTGTAGTGAAAGTTCACCTTTAATTTGCACCGCACACCACTAAATACAAATGTGAACAATATGTTCATAGAGGCAAGGAGCTAAGTCTTTGAACCACATCATAAATGTGCAGTTGATGGAACTGAGACATGGCTCTAATAATGTAAATGATATCATTTATGATAGGTAATTGAGGGCTGGAAATTGTAGTAAATGTTCACCTTTACTTTGCACTGCACACTACCAACAACAAATGTGAACAACATGTTTATGGAGGCAAGGAGCTGAGCTCTTGAAAAATATCACAAAAGTGCATCAAAAAACATGTACACAGAGTAAACAATTTCATTGTATGAGACCAAGTTAGATGGTGGTAGTAATGAGCTGCAGAAGATGGACAGCACATTGTTACATGTAACTGTCTAAGCTACTGAGATTTGTGAACAGCTTATCAGATCACAAGTGCTACTCACATTAAATGTAGTCACGGTGTCCAAATCCCAGAGTCAAACTGTCCACAATATTTCATCCACATGGACTCCATGTTCCAAAAATACCTCAACTTCATGAGAATTTCATGTTACAAATATGTTTCACACAAATGGCAGTGTAGAGCAAGTGAGTGCTATAAAATTCCTTGGAGATACTCTGAAGTGTTACATAGAGTTCCATAGTGGTCAGGTATAGCTATATACAGGAACTGCAATGCTACACTAAACAGGACCCATTCTATGGTACTATGGTGCTATAGAGTGCTATGTAGGGATTATCAGGGGTAACCCTGGGGTATTTTAGCTGTACCCCTACCCTACCCTCCAAGAACCCTTACCCTCAATCAAGGGTAAGGGTTTTGGTGGGTTAGGGTAAGGGTTTCTGAAAACCCATGGGTTTGACTAATTACCAAGGGTTTTCACCCAACTTTATGTAAAATCAATTTTAAAAAATTTGTTTATTAATTTTGAACAGTGAGATATGTTTAAAGCACTTGTATTTCATGTAATATGCCCTCATACATGTCATAAACAAAGATTTCAGAGGGAAATATATATTTTTGTAGATAAATAAATGTGATATATCTATTTTTTCCCCCTCCAATCAATACCCTTGACCCCTACCAAGGGTAAGGGTTTTTCAAGGGTATGGAAATTCTTACCCTGACCCTTGCCCTCACTTACCCTACCCATTACCCCCAGGGGTTTCAAAACCCCTGGTAATCCCTAGTGCTATGTAGCCTCATATAGCACACCCACATTTTGCTGATGCATGAACGAGGGACATGATGGACACTAGGGGTGATATACCAACCCCCCACCAAATTGTTAACCTTGCAATGTGCATGGCGGTATCAATTGACACCTGCACTGCTGTTGCAAGGCTTCTCAGTCAGTTTTGGAAGCATACCTGCACACAGGTTACATATCCCCAGGTTTTTGCAAAACCCGTACCTTTACCCATTGAAACCCATACCCCTGGGTACAGGTACAGGTTTTCTGGGGTACAGGTGTGGGTAGCACTGGAAAACGCCAGGGTTACCCATGCCAATCCCTAAGGTCCAGGAACCTTTCCTGGTCTTGGGTCTCATAGTGGAAAGAACAACTCACCTTCAAGCAGATAAGTATCCCAGCCTCTGATCCCATGTCCATTGTTGAGGGGCCATTTCCAAGGGTACTCGGGTATCATAATGCCGGACATGATCCTGGTTAGTTAGTCCAGCCTATGGCCACGAAAAAAAAAAAATGGAACCCCCCAATTTTGGACAAATTCTGAGTTCTTTTGACACAGTAGAACATGATAGAAAGTATAAAGGATCCTGGATATCAAACATCTATAAATCCCTTAAATACCAATCTTGTCCGAGTCGCATTGATACCAAATTGGTACCCTGCTTAAGTACAATTCAAGTCAAACTTAAGCATCAGCATCCTAATATGAATTACATGTAGTATAATATTACAGCATTATTGTCAGTATATAACCCCCATGCAAGTGCAAATGAAGCAGATTTGTGAGGCATGTGGGCACTGGGGAACAAGCAGGAGGAAGCCCAGAAAGTGATCTCATATTACCATATTTGGAATTGTGCCCGATTATGGTGGTCGGCAATCCCGGCCAGTGTGACATACCATAACGCCGCATGCACGTGTGTGACATGCCAAAAATAAGTGACCCACGCAGATTGTGTGCTCCACATCAAACTTCTGAGCGTTTTGATGGACATAACTTTATATTAAGGCTTGAAATAATGTACTATGAAGCATATGTAGTCCACAGAATATATAGTTCCTTCTCCACCATGATTCCCCTGCCAAAATCAGCCTATTGCTCAAAATGAATAGAACTCTATGAGAAATCATTTTGGCAACAACCTTTGCAGAGACAAAATGCTTTTTCCATTAATATCTTCAAATGTTATTGAGAGTTTTTTTTTTTCAGATTATAGTTGCGAAAATAGACCCTTAAAATTGCGATATTTCCATATATGGGCAATGAAAAAAAAAAAATCTGACAAATAAAATTTGTTTGGAATGACAAAAAAATAATATTTTGTTAGTGGCTCGGAATATTTCCGTGAGAATTGGAGCAGTCCTATTGTTAGTTCTCCTTCCACCCATCAAAAATAGCCTCTAAGCTATTCTTATCTTGTATAAAAATGTGTACTTCAATCAATCTGTTGCCAAACTTCTTTTGCCCCAATTCCTACTTGGTCCTACTGTGTTCTGGCCCACAAGGTGCACTGATTGGCCCTGATAGCCTTGGAATACCCCTTATTTTGTTTGTTTTTTATGTCTAACACATCTGATTTTCTAGATCTTGCTCAGATCATACCATAATTAAGTCTAGGTCCTGCCCCAGGTAGTTTGATTATTTCAGAGTTAGTAATAATTTCATTTTTTCTTTGAAAATGATCAGTTGATTGTATCTTATCTTAAATTCTGTAGTCTCAAGTTGGTCTCAAGCTCTTGGTCTACTGCTATAAGTTTATAATCTGAGTGGCAAGCTCTTGTGATGCCTCCAAAAATAGATGCTGCTGCCAAAGCTGCAAATTTGCAAAAGGCATGTGAGGCCTCACCTGCAAATAAGCCTGATCTTGAGAGTGCATTATCTCATGCTCAGCATAATCTTGATGCTGCTCAGTCTAAAGTTGATAGTTTGGTGCTTGAGCTAGAACAAGCTAAAACCAAACAAACTAAAACCATAATTCAACTTGATAAAGCTAGAGACAAGATAAAAAACTTGGAATCTCAAGTCAATGCAGTAACCCAGAAGCAGAAAAATATCTATCAAAATCTGCGGGCTGAGCGCCGTGCACAGCAGCATGCTGTAAAGCGCAAAATGGTTCTTGATGACAAAGTCTCAGAATTAAAAGCAGATCAGGTTGAAAAAATTAAACAAATCAAAGAACTTGAAAAGAAAAATAAAATTACATCTCAGCGGGTTGGTGATATTCTTGTAGCTAATGAGCACCTACAAAGCAAGCTATCAACAACGATGTCACAATTTTCTTCTGATCTTGAACTTGTACATCAAAAACTCAAATTCACACGCAGTGAATTGTCTGAGTCAAGGACTAAAGTTTATGACCTCAAACACAAAGCTCTTCGTGCAGCTGAGGCCAGAGAAAGAGTTATTCAGCGAACTAAAGCTAAAGTCACAAAAGAGAGAACCACATTATACCTTCTAAAAAAGGGTGCTTACTCTGAAGATACTCGAAATCTGGTTCACATCCTTATTCAAGCAAATGTTTCAGCTAAGAATATTATGTATGTCATTGAATCTGTCTTGGCTACAGCAGGAATTACTGCTGTTGGTCGTATTAGTCCACGATCAGTGTCTTGGATTGTCAAGGAGGGGTATATTGCAGCATGCTTGCAGCTAGGGTATGAAATGCATGTTGCAGAAGCCCTTACATTGAGCTCTGATGGGACAGCTCATAAGAATTTGAATTATGACTCTTGACATGCACACTACAAGGTTGAAGGTGCAAATGGCCAAAAGAAGCAGGTCACCCAATTTTTAGGACTTCAGCGCACAATTGATGGGAGCAGTGAAGAAGCAGTAAAAGAGTGGGATTATCAACTGTAAAATTTTTTCAACATCTTTAATGAGAGTCTATTGGCAAAAGAAAAAAATATGTTTGCACGTCTGGTGGAAATATATATTAAATTTGTGGGTATGCATGCTGATCATTGCACAAAAGAGAAGAAGAATTTTGACCTTATGGGAGAGAAGAAAACAGAAGCAACATACCAGGTTCTTGGAAAGAAAAGAATTCTGGATAACTCAGTTGATGAGCTTATGCCTCAATTTTTGTCTGCAAATCAAGAAATGGTAGATAAAGTTGGAGGACAGGAAGCTTGGGATAAGCTGAATGAATTACAGAAAAATGAGCACAAGGCAGACATGTTGGAAAAACTTACAACTGACCTTGGCAAAGATTCATTTGAAAAGTTATCTGATTGTGAAAAAAGGCTATTCAAATTGTTTGTCTGGGTGGGATGTGGCTGCCATAAAGACCTCAGTACTGTACTTGGTGGATATGTTGCACTTAGCAAATTTTGGGTTGAAAATGGATTAGAACAACCTATTCTTCTTCCAAATAAAGTCAATGCAGCAATCATTGCAGATAAAACTGCTGATGAGTCTGAGTCTGTTAAACAAGCAGTTCTAAATTCCTCATGAGGTGCTATTAAATAATTAAAACCACCAGAATTGCAGGTGATATTCTGAATAACAAGAATGATAAGAGTGGACATCATGATCAATTCCGTATCTGGTGGAAAAAAAAGCATAACACTGATTTTACTTTTCCAAGTACTTCCAACAACCGCTTTCAATCACATTGTGAAGCAGTAGCTGTACTTACTGTATATCGCGAGGATCTCCTTGAGTACCTTGAATATGCTAAGAGGAAAAAAGCTAAAGTTTGATACAGTCATATGGAACAGAATTTGGTTAAAGCCTTGAATGATATTCCAACATGGACAGAACTTGCAGTGTTGGCACTTTATGCACAAGCAGTTTCACATCCATATATGAAAGCAATACGTGAGGACTCAACCACAAATGCATTGGATCTTGGACCATTAAACAAGAAAATTGAATCATTTATGGTACGAATAACTGAAGACCCTACATTTCTGGTTGGGGAACATGTTTCATATGAAACAGGAACATTTGATGGCAAACCTTGGCAGTCAAAAGAAGTTGTTGAGAAAATTAATCAACTAGCACCAGAATTTCCCCACCTTAAGGAGGCTCTTGTTGCATTTTGTAAAGGGGCACATAAAACATGGAAACGATTTACATCTGAATATACGCCTAGAGGTTTGATTGATGAAGCAACTCAGGAAGAAAAAGACTTAGCATGGATGCCCTCTACCAATGATGTTAATGAAGAAGCATTAGGACAATTCCGTGTTATGATCCGCAGGCAACCTCAGCTCACTCTTCTCCAATACAATGCATGCACAATGTTTGCTCATAATAACACAGCAGCATTTATGAATGAAATGTTCACAGAAGACACTCACAAATATGTCCGGGAACTTGCTAGACAAAAAGACACCTCAGAAAAGGACAGATTGATGGACATAGTCAAATTACAGGAGGAGAAAATTGCCAAAAAGATGGCGATTAAAAAAAAAAGAGAAATGCAAAAGCTGCTGAACTTGCAAATCGAATCTCCCAGGTTGTACTCCAATTCAATATAGGGGAAATTATGAAATTGAAAGGGGAAAAACTCAGAGACCAATTTGATGCTTTCAAGAGGGAAGGTGCTCCATTTCCCAAAGGTGTCTCAAGGTATTCAGAGGTTGGTGTGTTGAAAGATGTTCTTAATGATGCTATTAGTGAATTTCAGGAAGGGAAATGGCAGTTATTCTCCACTATGGAAGTGGAAGATGAAAGGGAGGATGATGGGGAATATTTTGAGGATTATGACAATGTATCTGGTGGAAGCAGTGAAGAGGAGGGCACTGATGAGGACAATTAAACTGTTAGTCACATACCTAGCCACAATTATGTACTACCTAGGCTTGTTAATTCACTCTAGGCTTTAAATTACCACTGAATATACTTTACTTAGGTGAATACATGTTATATACATTGAAAATTTTGTGGAAAACGGTCAAGAACTGGTCGAGAAACATGTGTACCACAAGTGTCTGAGGTGTCGCGAAACCTGACGAAACCGGCACGTGATTTGAGGTGACCTCGGAAAGTCTCGCGCGTGATGTCAGTCCGGCCTCGCATGCCGGGGTGGGACCACCCATCGAGAGACTTTCGAGATGACGTCGGGTTTCCGTCGATGAGAATTACAAAAGCAGCGGCAGTGAATAAGGAAAGTTTCCAGGCAGTCGATCACCGGGACTGATTGCCAGTTTCTGCGACAAGGCAAGGTGATTTTTGGGCTGCCCAGACAAAAAGAAGTTATTCTTTGGGGTTAACTTACGCCAATGCCTCATTTTTTTGTAGAATCCACTGCTTCATGATGTCACTGAGGTACCAAAACTATTTTCATGCTGAAACCACTTCGATTGGAGTGAGTAATGGCAATCATGGTAAGTGCACACTGCGTTGACACAAAGGTACCATCTGGGCCGTGGCACTGCCGGGCGCGTCTTTGTGGAGAACTTACTGTAGGTCATCATAAGTGCTTGCACAGACATTAAATGCACAAGTAAGGGCTAACATTTAGAGCCTCAAAAAGTTAATAAATGGATAGATAGACAGAAAATTTAAAGAGAAAGGTACAAGCAAGATACAAGAGAGATGTAGTAAGGAAGAAGTAGGAAATAGTAGTACTCAAAACTAAAAAAATTTAATCATCCTCTGTCAAGTCGATGATTCCCACCTCAAAGTCACCTGAGTGTTCAAAATCCAGCTCCTCAATAAGACTGTGTGGGAGAAATACTTCAGGTACCCATACTGTCATTGGTTTAAGGTCGTCCATCCTGACGCGGGCGTTCATCAAATGAGTGAAGTTGTCCACAGATACCAGAAGCCGCAGTTCAGGATCACCTTGTGGGGTGCCATCCATGGTGGATTGAACTTGTTTCGCTTCAAGAATCTTGGCGTATTTGTAGGGGGTTGCGAGTCGTCGTGAAATTTTACTGTAGATCACAAATTTCTGGATGATGAATCTTCATTAGACGGATGCCAGTGGGCATTGAAATTGAAAACAAATCCTCTCACAGAGTAAAGCATTTGGAGGAATGCCCCCTCCCACACTTGGCTACTCATCTCACATTTTAACTTCTCCTCCGTGTTCCATTCAAAGTTTTCCTGACCAAACTTTGCGAGATGTGAGATCGAAGGCTCGCGATGTTTCCATTCTCCTGTGCAGTGACCGAATGCTGATGATTTTTGGGAGCGGGAATAAACATCAAGAATTTGTTGGTTGGGAAATGATTCGGGAAGACGTTCTGACAACTTTTCATAGCGAGATGCAAAAAATCCTCAAGAGTTTGTAGCAAGTTCTTGTTGAATACCTGCTCGGAAGCCAGCAAAGATGCGGAAGGCTTCAAGTTGAGCAGGAGACAAAGTTCATACTGCATCCATTAGCCCTTCACCAAATCCACACCTTGCGAGTCCCAAGGAAATAGATGTCCCAAATCCCGGAACACCTTGGTGGTCAAAATTCCCGGCAAGAAGTGCGAAGAGTATCAGTGTGTCCTGGGTTAGCCCTAGATTGGCATTGACAGTTTCAGATTGAAAAATATCAACATCATCACAACAGAAGCGATTTCTACCAGGAATCCTTCCAGTTGAGAATTCTGGTCAGCCAATTCAATCAATCCCAGAGATATGATGTACTTACCACCGGATTACACAAGAAGCACCAAAAATAAGTGCATCACTGTCGTTCGTGATAATCCCATCAATTATACCCTCCCTGTTTAGATTTGCAAGCTCAACGCTGCTCTTCCCATCCACCTAGCCAAGATTAAATTGTTAGAATGAATTCCTTGCATTATAATTTTGAATGTACTTCGATACTGTAGTACCTGAAGTACTTGATAAGCTCTTGAGCCAGAGGCCTCCACCAAGGGTCATTAATTTCTGGTTGCTCGAAGACAAAGACAAGTGTCATGGGTGACGTGAGCCAGACAGACAGTTTGAAGAAGAAAATCCTGAGTTCTCCACCAGGATAGGGTTCAGTGATTCGAAGTTTCTTGATTGTGGCTGCACAATCTGCAACTATCGTTCTGTACCACAAAATTCAAATAGTGAACTCCGAGCTTGAACAAAATTTCAAGATTCATACCTCATATCAACCCCAAGGGTGAGCTGGCAGTGGCCACTATTTTTTTTCTGGTCTGTTCCCTCTTCCAATGCAAAGGCAGAGAGTGATGCTGGCCTTCCCGCATCTTTGATAGCCTAAGCGCTCGTTGTCATGAACAATGACAGGGACACATCAGATCAAATCGACCTACTGTCCACAAATCCGGGTTGGGCATTGTGAGGGTGAAGAACAAGTTCGGAGGTCTCCTAACTATCTCACTGAGACAAACCAATGTGAAACATTAGTGCCCGAGAGAACACTTCGAGGAACACTTGTGAACTATATAGCTATTAAAATATTAAAATAAAACTTGAGGAGAGTTAGGAGATGAAAAATTGGACAGAGAAAATTCCAAATGGCCCCAAACAAAGGGTAATGACTTCGCAAGAGGTATGCACCAGCAATTGCTGACATATGGGGTAGAGAGGGGGGGGCTCCAGACGGCTTATCCAAATTTCTTTTGAGGAGTTTGTATTTCCAATTAATCTTTCCCACTGGCAGAGTGAACATTTTAATATTATTGACTATTTTGGGGCCTTTTTCACAGGTTCGGCAACGCAGAGCGTGCTTGGAGTCACATGTGTGGTTCAAAGTCCGATTTGTCCAGCTGAATTTTCAGCTGGACAAAGCGGACTTTGAATTTGGTCATGTGCACACGAGCTCGAGCATGATTGACTTAATGCTCATAAATATTTTTATTTAATTACCACTTGAAATCCCAACAGGACGGTAGTTTTGCGATGATGAATGCAAGAAAAATGGAGGTTTCCGGGTGCAAGCGCTGGGTACCCTCTGCTGTTTGAATCCTGGGTACAAAAAAACGGGTTGGCGGGTCAAGTTTAAACTCCGCTCGAAACGACATCAATGGCTTCAAGCACATTCTTTCGACCTATGTCACTGCCCACCATCGTACTCCATGGCCTTGAAAACATGAAAATAGGTGAGTATATTTTCTTATTAGATGTTTTATTGAACTGAATAAAGTTTATTCTCGCAAAAACCCTCTCTCCACCACTCAAGAACTGCCAGCACCACATTCCCAACAACCACCACATCGCCTCTCCCCTCTAACGAGGGATGTGGGCGTGGTCTGTCAACATTGAAGGGTTCACAGAAGGCATAGGATAGCAGGGAAAGCATTTGTGGGAAAGCGAGGGAGTGTAGAATGTCGGTGCGTATCCAGTGACTTGTCACCTCACCTACTGCTGATAAAGTTAGTTCATTAGCACCATGGGGAACACAAAACCCACGAAAAACGCAGAGGCACCTCTCAACACACATGATAGAGATGAATCCAGGTCTGAAAAAAACCTGATGTCTAAGGCTGCCGGCCCAATGAACACGACGTGCGGCCCCTCCACCCCCTACTTCCATTTGCGAAGTGAACCCCACCACTGATTTAACCTCGCAATGCTGCACGGCGGTGTCAATTGACACCTGCACTGCTGTTGCGAGGTTTCTCCATCAGTTTTGGGGACATACCTGTGCATGGGTTGCATACCCCTGGTTTTTGCAAAACCCGCATCCTTGGGTACGGGTATGGGTTTACACGGGTATGGGCACGGGTTGCTCGTGACATTCCCCCTAGCTGTTGCCATCCCCCAACATCATCATCCCATCATCGTCATCGCTGTCATTATCGCCATCAAGATCATCGTCATTGTTCCTTCACCGTCGTTGTTCCATCATCGTCGCTGTTCGATTTTAGGGTATTTATCACTATTTATTCCTGGGGCTTAGGCAGAAATTTTGCATCTTGACAAACCCGTACTCAATCCCCACCAGAGATTTTGCTTTGATAGACGTAGATTATCATAATGCGTAGGGTTTCATAGTTTAAATTATAATACATAGGTTTCATAGTTGAACTGAAGAGATTATAAGTTATGAAGAGTTGTCGGATGACTTGACAATATCAGAGAGTGCATTCTTGTGCATCTGAAGATGTGTGATGAATGCACTGATGTTCTTCAGAAAAGAATGGGAGGAAGATGAGCTAGGAATGGGATACTTCTCTCACAAAAATTCCAAAGCTTTTGTCGAGTCCCAGTTGGGCTGGATTGACAGTGCCTGCACTAGATCAACCACTTTTTTTCGCTTCAAGGACTCAGTCTTGATCTTCTGAATGTTCCGCTTCCATCGCCCACCCCAATTTGCTGTGAGTTCAAGTATCAAGGAAAACCTTGGGCTACCGATTCCCTCCATATGTTCCTCCCATATTTGATCAATGGTTGGCAGCACACCGGGTGAAGGCTTCCAAAATTCGTAAAAGGGTAACCACTCATCTAGCTTCGCATTCCATTCGAAATTGTGTTGCTTCAACCATTCTGCTGGGAACAGCGTTTCAAGCTTCAAAATTCCATTCATCTGCTTGACCTGAACATCAGGGTGCGTCTGAGAGAGTGGGAACATAGTGATGGGATAAATGTTTCCACTTGCACTCACAATAATTTGTGATTGATGGTGGGTACTAGGTGGCGATGGTGGTGACTCAGAGGGAGAGGTGATAACCTGAGATCCCCTCGCAGCCCCCATATTGTGGGAATTGGATGTAGAATCAGAGGGAGGGATGATGGCCTGAGATAGCATCAGGGCCGCCTCTGGGTTGTGGGAGTTAGATGTAGAATTTCCTATGTTTGGTATAGCAGGAAAGAGAGTGTGGGCTCCATGCGGCGCTGGAGGTGGCCGTGCTGGATGGGCTTCATAGATAGTTAATGTTAATGTAGTGAATGTGAGATATAACTCTGAGCCTACCTTCAAGCAAGGTGGAAAGGTCGTCCATCGCTTTTCGCTTTACACCCC
>Ga0307513_10009990_pt1 | contig 11972 bp, 8 predicted proteins | sample 15_EM_MG_FD_202174 | JGI IMG/M metagenome (GOLD analysis project Ga0307513, IMG submission 202174) | Populus trichocarpa ectomycorrhiza microbial communities from riparian zone in the Pacific Northwest, United States - 15_EM | ecosystem: Host-associated > Plants > Roots > Unclassified | place... | reverse complement strand
CGAGCATGCCCATGGCCTGCATCACTTCGGCATTGCGCTGTGATGCCTGGGCGAACGCGTTGCGGCGGTTGCCGGCTTCGGAGGCGGCGCGTGACGGTGCCTGCGTGCCACTGTTTGTCAGGAAGGTGAGGCCGATCAGGATCAGCGAGCCGACGATCGCGACATAGCCGATCATCGGATGAAACAGGAAGCAGATGCCGATGTAAAACGGCAGCCACGGCAGGTCGAAGAACGCTGCGGGGCCTGTTCCCGAAAGGAAGGAACGGACCTGGTCGAAATCACGCAGCGCCTGCAGGCCATCGCCCTGGGTTTTGATCTTCAGCGGCGCCTGCACGACGGCCCGATAGATACGCGCGCCCATGGCCTCGTCCAAGGCACCGGCGATACGCACGAGCATGCGTCCGCGCATCATTTCAAACGCCCCCTGGAACGCATAGAGCAAGAGAGCGAGCACGCAGAGCGCAATCAGCGTCGGGATGCTGCGGCTCGGCAGGACGCGGTCGTAGACCTCGAGCATGAAGAACGAGCCGGTGAGATACAGGATGTTCACGAGCGCGCTGGCGATGAACACGCCGACAAAGGCGGTCTTGCAGTTTCGCAGTGCAGCACCGGGCTCGGCAGCGCCAATTTTCAATTTCGGAGTTCTGGTCACCGGTAAGCCCTCAAAAGACCCAGTTGTTCAAACGTTTGGTGGTCGAGTGTCTCATGTCTTCTCTAAAATTGTTTTGTCTGCCTGGGCGGTATCCCCGGGAACAGCCGCGATTTGCGATGATCCCGTGCAATGATGAAAAAACATCTCGATATTTAGCTGTCATATTGGAAACTTTCGGTTTCGACCATGCTTGCCGCCATTTTTGTTGGCAAGCCCTGTTCTCTTTGGTCATCAAGCAAACCGTTTGGCAGCGAATATCGCCACGTAGAATTTTTTGCATTGCACAAGAAGCCGCTTATAGGCAGAATCGCGCCATGTCGGCTAAGCCCCTGTCCATTCTGGTTATCGATGAAAACCATATCCGTGCCTCGATCATCGAGACGGGCCTGCGCGAGGCCGGTCACGAGCATGTGACGGTGCTGCATGAAATTGTCGGACTGGCGCGTCAGATCGAACTAATCGTACCTGACGTTATTGTCATCGATATCGAAAATCCGAACCGCGATATGATGGAGCATCTGTTCCAGCTGACACGGGCCGTAAGCCGTCCGATTGCCATGTTCGTCGACAGGTCCGATACGGCCTCGATCGAGGCGGCGGTCGAGGCCGGCGTTTCCGCCTATATCGTCGACGGGCTGAAAAAGGAGCGGGTCAAGCCGATCCTCGACATGGCGGTCAGCCGCTTCAACGCTTTCAGCCGTCTGCAGCGGGAGCTGGCGGATGCGAAATCGGCGCTTGAGGAACGCAAGATCATCGAGCGGGCCAAGGGCATCTTGATGCAGATGCGGCAGATTTCCGAGGAGGAAGCGTTCACCATGCTGCGGCAGACGGCGATGAACGAGAAGAAGAAGTTGACCGACATCGCGCAGAGCGTGGTGACGGCCGCCGGATTGCTGATGCGATGAATGGCATGATCGGATGACGGACGGGATGACAGCGAACAGGATATGTCAGGGTGTACAGAATGAATGCGCGTGAGGATCTGACCCGCGGCGGCCATGCTGCCGGCGGTGCGCTGGCCGCGCCCGAGCGGCTGCGCAGCGAAGGAGCGCGGGTCGTGCGCGCGGGTTTCATTCCGCTCGTCGATGCGTCCGTGCTGATTGCCGCAGCGGAGTTCGGTTTTGCAGCGCGCGAAGGCATCGCGCTTGACCTCGTGCGCGATGTTTCCTGGGCGAATGTCCGCGACCGGCTGGCCTTCCGCCAGTTCGACGTGGCGCACATGCTGTCGCCGATGCCGGTTGCTGCAGCACTGGGGCTGGGCTCCAACCCCTCGCCGACGATCACGCCCTTTTCGCTCGGTCGCGGCGGCAATGCGATCACGCTGTCGACGCGGCTCTATGCCCGCATGCAGGCAGAGGCGGATCTGGCGGGCGGCGAGACGGCTCTCGCCAATGCCGAAGCGCTGGCGAAGGTAATTGCCCGCATGAAGAGGGACGGCGAGGCGCTGCCGACCTTTGGCATGACCTATCCGTTTTCGTCGCATAATTACGAACTGCGCTACTGGCTGGCGGCTGGCGGCATCGATCCAGACGCGGATGTGCGGCTGATCGTCGTGCCGCCGCCACTGACCTCGGATGCCCTGGCGGCCGGCGCGATCGACGGGTTCTGCGTCGGTGCGCCATGGAACATGGTTGCTTCCGAGCGTGGTGTCGGCCGCATTGTCGCTGCCAAGCAGGACCTCTGGCCTTCGGCACCGGAAAAGGTCATGGCCACCCGGCCCGAATGGGCCGACAGTCATCCAGAAACGCTCTCGCGCCTCATCGTGGCTCTGGATGCCGCTGCCCGCTGGTGTGATCGTCCCGAAAACCGCGATGCCTTGGCCGAAGCACTCGCGGATACCCGTTACGTCGCAGCACCCGTCGATATCATCCGGCGCGTGCTGCGCGGTGAATTCACGGTCGATCCGCAGGGCAGCCAGCGGGTCATCGACAATTATTTCATCTTCCACAACGACCTTGCAAACTATCCGCGGCCGAGCAAGGCGCGTTGGATTTACAGCCAGATGATCCGCTGGGGACAGATCGAGCATTCGCCTGAAGGCGAACGGCTTGCCTCCTCCGCCTATCGCCCTGACCTTTACCGCGCGGCGCTTGGTCCGTTGCCCGACCCGGCGGATGATCTGCGCATCGAGGGGGCTGTAGAGGGCGATCAATTCATTGATGGCCATGTCTTTGATCCCTCCGACATTCCCGCCTATGTCGCTGGATTTCCGATACGGAAGCAGGCCACCGCGAGCATCTCCCGGGAAGAAATCTGAGTAGTCTCTTGCATAAGAATGCTGCAATCGCTTCTGTGCGCTGCACAAATTGAAGGCCAGAATGCTGGATGGTCAAAATTTGAGCATGCCAATATTCCAGATATTAGTGTTTTAAATCATTATCTTACTTATTTTCTCAAAAACTGGCACGCTGCTTGCTTGATATAAATCGCCAGGGTCAATGACGATCCAGGCACCATTGAACGGCACGCCGTTCAATCAGTGACATCGACGTCGCAAGGCTTTCTGCATTGAGAGGGACTTCTCCCATTCTCTTGATGCGTATGCCGAGCGGCGTTTTTTTTGTGCGTTTTTTTGGCTTCGAGCCTCCGGGCAACAGAGAGGGAATCGACAATGAGCAGGATCCTGTCGGGCGGACTGACCCGCCGCAACATGTTGAAAACCACAGCCGCCACGGCGCTGATGGGTGCAGTGAAAATGGCTTTCCCGTCTGGCGCGTTTGCGCAGGGTGCGGGGCCTGAAACGACCAAGGCCGTTCTCGGCTTCATTGCGCTGACGGATTCGGCGCCGCTGATCATTGCGAAGGAAAAGGGCCTGTTCGCAAAGCACGGCATGCCGGATGTCGAGGTCGTCAAGCAGGCGTCTTGGGGCACGACGCGCGACAACCTCGTGCTCGGCTCTGAAGGCAGCGGCATCGACGGCGCGCATATCCTCACTCCCATGCCTTACCTGATCTCCGCCGGCAAGGTGACGCAGAACGGCCAGCCGCTGCCGATGGCGATCCTCGCCCGCCTCAATCTCGATGCCCAGGCGATTTCCGTCGGCAGCGCCTATGCCGATCTCAAGGTCGGCATAGATGCCGGCGCTCTCAAGGAAGTCTTCGCCAAGAAGAAGGCCGACGGCGCACCGGCCAAGGTTGCCATGACCTTCCCGGGCGGCACGCACGATCTGTGGCTGCGCTACTGGCTGGCTGCCGGCGGCATCGATCCGGACAGCGACGTCGAAACCATCGTCGTGCCACCGCCACAGATGGTCGCCAACATGAAGGTCGGCACCATGGACTGTTTCTGTGTCGGCGAGCCCTGGAATGCCCAGCTCGTCAATCAGGGCGTCGGCTACACGGCCGTCAATACGGCAGAGATCTGGAGCAAGCACCCGGAGAAGTCCTTCGCGATGCGTGCCGACTGGGTCGAGAAGAACCCGAACGCCGCCATGGCGCTCACCATGGCGATCATGGAGGCGCAGCAGTGGTGCGACGACATGGCCAACAAGGAAGAACTGGCCGGGATCGTCGGCAAGCGCGCCTGGTTCAACGTTCCGCCGCGTGATCTCGTCGGCCGCCTCAAGGGCGAATACGACTATGGCAACGGCAAGGTCGTGGAGAACAGCCCGCATCTGATGAAGTTCTGGCAGGACCATGCGTCCTATCCGTTCCAGAGCCATGATGCCTGGTTCCTGACCGAGGATATCCGCTGGGGCAAATTTGAGCCCGGCACCGACATCAAGGGCATGATCGCCAAGGTCAACCGCGAGGACATCTGGCGCGAAGCCGCAAAGGGCCTTGGAATCACCGATGTCCCGGCCTCCACGTCGCGCGGTGTCGAGACCTTTTTCGACGGCAAGACCTTCGATCCGGCCAATCCGGAAGCCTACCTCGCCAGCCTCGATATCAAGCGTTTCGCCTGATCCATTTCCACGCAGCCGGCGGAGAGCCGCCGGCTGTTTCACGACCGTTCACAGGAGACCGGCATGTCCGTGACCAATCTTAACATCAAGTCCGATGCGGCGGCCAAGCCGACTGCCAGCATCGTTACGCTGTCGCGCGCAGCCCCTCCGTCCGCCGGTTTTCGTATGCCCGGTTTCGTCAAGACGCTGGCAGACAATGTCCTGCCGCCGATCATCACGCTGGCTTTTCTGCTCGTCGCCTGGGAGTTCCTCTGTTCCTCGCCGACATCCAGCCTTCCCGCGCCATCGCGCGTGCTGGAGGAAAGCTGGGCACTGATCGTCGATCCCTTCTATGTCGGACAAGGCACCGATCAGGGCATGTTCTGGCATATCCTCGCCAGTCTCCAGCGGGTGGCGGTAGGCTACGCGCTTGCGGCGATTGCCGGCATCGCAGTCGGAACGCTGATCGGCCAGAGCGACCTTGCGATGCGCGGGCTTGACCCGATCTTCCAGGTTCTGCGCACCGTGCCGCCGCTTGCCTGGCTGCCACTTTCGCTTGCCGCTTTCCGCGATGGCAACCCTTCCGCGATCTTCGTCATCTTCATCACCGCCGTCTGGCCGGTGATTATCAACACCGCCGTCGGCATCCGCAACATCCCGCAGGATTACCAGAACGTCGCCAAGGTCCTGCGGCTCAACGGCTACGAATACTTCACCAAGATCATGCTGCCGGCCGCCGCCCCCTACATCTTCACCGGCCTGCGCATCGGTATCGGCCTGTCCTGGCTTGCCATCGTTGCTGCTGAAATGCTGATCGGCGGCGTCGGTATCGGCTTCTTCATCTGGGACGCTTGGAACTCCTCGCTGATCAGCGACATCATCGTCGCCCTCGTCTATGTCGGCATCGTCGGCTTCCTGCTCGACCGTGTCATCGCCCTCATCGCCAACGCGGTCACCCGCGGCAACGTCAAAGCTTGAAGGAGCGCATCGTCATGTCAAAAAGCTATCTCTCGCTGGAATTCATCGACAAGAGCTTCGAGCGCAACGGTGTTCGCAGTGACGTGCTGACGCAGGTTTCGCTGGGCGTCGAAAAGGGTGAGTTCATTTCGATCATCGGCCATTCGGGCTGCGGAAAGTCGACACTGCTCAATATCGTCGCCGGCCTCACCAAGGCAACGACCGGCGTTGTCCTTCTCGACGGTCAGGTCGTCGATGCGCCCGGTCCGGATCGCGGCGTTGTTTTCCAGAACCATTCGCTGCTGCCTTGGCTCACCGTCTACGAAAACGTCTCGCTCGCCGTCGACAAGGTGTTTTCCCGGACGAAGTCCAAGGCCGAGCGTCACGACTGGGTCATGCGCAACCTCGATCTCGTGCAGATGGGCCATGCCAAGGACAAGCGTCCTTCAGAGGTTTCCGGTGGCATGAAGCAGCGCGTCGGCATCGCCCGGGCGCTTGCCATGGAGCCCAAGGTCCTTTTGCTCGATGAGCCCTTCGGCGCGCTCGACGCTCTGACCCGGGCGCATCTGCAGGACCAGGTCATGCAGATCCATGCCGAACTCGGCAATACGGTGATGATGATCACCCATGACGTCGATGAGGCCGTGCTGCTGTCCGACCGGATCGTCATGATGACGAATGGCCCGGCGGCCCGGATCGGCGAAGTGCTTGATGTGCCGATCGCGCGTCCGCGCCGCCGCATCGAGCTTGCCACCGACCCGACCTATATCCGCTGCCGCTCGGCCGTCCTCAAATTCCTCTACGAGCGCCATCGCCTCGTCGAAGCTGCATAAGGGAGAAGACGATGAGCCGCGAAAAACTGGTCGTCATCGGCAATGGCATGGCGCCAGGCCGCATGCTGGAAGAACTGTTCGAAAAGGCCCCCGGTCTTTTCGACGTGACGATCTTCAACGCCGAGCCGCGCGTCAACTACGACCGCATCATGCTCTCGCCGGTGCTATCAGGCGAAAAGGCCTATGAGGACATCATCATCCACGGTGACGACTGGTACCGTGACCATGGGGTGACGCTGCATCGCGGCGCCAAGGTCAGCGGCATCGATCGGGTCGCAAAGACCGTGACGGCCGAAAACGGGCTCACGGTCTCCTATGACCGTCTGGTGATCGCGACGGGTTCGCTGCCCTTCATCATTCCGGTCCCGGGCCATCAACTGCCGGGTGTGCTTGCCTATCGCGATCTCGACGATGTCGAGAAGATGCTCGATATCGCCAAAAACAAGGGCAAGGCGATCGTCATCGGTGCAGGTCTGCTGGGCTTGGAAGCGGCCTATGGCCTGAAGCGGCAGGGCATGGACGTAACCGTCGTGCACCTGATGCCGACAATCATGGAACGCCAGCTCGATCCGGCGGCAGCCTATCTGCTTGAAAAGGCGCTGACCGAACGTGGCATAAACATCATCACCAAGGCCGATACCAAGGCGATCCTCGGCACGACCCGTGTCGAAGGCGTCGAGCTCAAGGACGGTCGCATTCTGGACGGCGACATGGTCGTCATGGCGGTCGGCATCCGGCCGGCGTCGATGCTGGCGAAGGAGGCTGGCATCGCCGTCAACCGCGGCATCGTCGTCGATGACGGGATGATGACGTCGGACCCGAACGTCTATGCGCTCGGCGAATGCGCCGAACATCGCGGCACATGCTACGGCCTCGTCGCGCCGCTCTATGAAAGCGCGCGTATCCTCGCCGACCGGCTCTGCGGCGGCAGCGGCGAATATGGCGGCTCCGTCGTCAACACCAAGCTCAAGGTCACCGGCATCAACCTGTTTTCGGCCGGTGATTTTGCCGAAGGCGATGACCGCGAGGAAATCGTCCTTCGCGATGCGACGGCCGGCGTCTACAAGCGGCTGGTGCTGAAGAACGACCGGATCATCGGCGCCGTGCTCTATGGTGAAACGGCAGATGGTTCCTGGTATTTCGACCTGATGAAGCGCAGCGTGCCGGTCACCGAAATGCGCGATACGCTGATCTTTGGCCAGTCCTATCAGGGCGGCACGACGCTCGATCCGCGGGCGGCTGTCGCGGCCCTGCCGGCAGAAGCGGAAATCTGCGGCTGCAATGGTGTGTGCAAGGGCAAGATCGTTGATACGATTTCCGCCAAGGGTCTGACGACGCTTGACGACGTGCGCGCCCACACCAAGGCGTCGGCCTCTTGCGGTTCCTGCACCGGTCTGGTCGAGCAGCTGATGTCGATCACGCTTGGCGACGCGTTCAATCCGCATGCGGTCAAGCCGATGTGCGGCTGCACCGATCTCGGCCACAGCGATGTGCGCCGGCTGATCATGGCCAAGCAGTTGAAGACCATTCCGGCCGTCATGCAGGAACTGGAGTGGAAGACCTCCTGCGGCTGCGCCAAATGCCGTCCGGCACTCAACTACTACCTCGTCTGCGACTGGCCGGACGAATATGCCGACGATTACCAGTCGCGCTTCATCAACGAGCGCGTCCATGCCAATATCCAGAAGGACGGCACCTATTCGGTCGTTCCGCGCATGTGGGGCGGCATGACGAGTTCGTCCGAACTGCGGGCGATTGCCGATGTGGTCGACAAGTTCGAAATTCCGGCCGTCAAGGTCACCGGCGGCCAGCGCATCGACATGCTCGGCATCAAGAAGGAAGACCTGCCGGCCGTCTGGGCCGATCTCGGAAAGGCCGGCTTCGTCTCCGGACAGGCCTATGCCAAGGGACTTCGCACGGTGAAGACCTGCGTCGGGACCGACTGGTGCCGCTTCGGCACGCAGGATTCGACCGGTCTCGGCATCCGCATCGAGAAGTTCATGTGGGGTTCCTGGACGCCGGCCAAGCTGAAGATGGGCGTCTCCGGCTGTCCGCGCAACTGTGCCGAGGCCACCTGCAAGGACATCGGCGTCATCTGCGTCGACTCAGGCTTCGAGATCCACTTCGCCGGTGCCGCCGGCCTCGACATCAAGGGCACGGAGGTGCTCGGGCTGGTAAAGACCGAGGACGAGGCGCTCGAATATATCGTCGCTCTGACCCAGATGTATCGCGAGCAGGGTCATTATCTCGAGCGCATATACAAATGGGCAAAGCGCACCGGTCTCGACGAAATCCGCCGCCAGATCATGACCGATACGGAGAAGCGCCAGGGCTATTACGAGCGCTTCGTGCTGTCGCAGAAGGTCGCCCAGGTCGATCCCTGGTCGGAGCGTGTCTCCGGCAAGGACAAGCATGAATTCAAGCCGATGTCCGAACTCAAGCTGGAGGCCGCCGAATGAACACGCATATGAAAAGCTGGTTCGACGTCGGATCGATTTCCGACATTCCGCGCCGCGGCGCCCGCTGCGTCAAGACCGGAACCATGACGGTCGCCGTGTTCCGCACGGCCGACGACAAGGTCTTTGCGCTGGAGGACAAGTGCCCCCACCGCAACGGTCCGCTCAGCCAGGGCATCGTCCATGATGGCTGCGTCACTTGCCCGCTGCACAACTGGGTGATCTCGCTGGAGACCGGCCGTGCACAGGGCGCCGACGAGGGCGCCACGCTGTCCTTCCCGGTGCGTCTGGAGGGGGATCGCATCCTCCTGTCGCTGATGCCGCAGACAGCGGAAGCGGTCATCGCGGCGGAATAGGCGGCATTTCGAACAGGAGACGGGTGACATGGGCGAGCACAGCGATACAAATGGCATGATCTCGAACACGTTCACGCAGGTGGCCGGATCGACCGGCCGCAAGCGTCCCGAGCGTGTGCAGCCGCTGTCCGTCCTGCCTGTCTTCCTGCCGCTCTCCGGTCGCAGGGCCATCGTTGCCGGGGGCACGGATGCCGCGGCCTGGAAAGCCGAGCTTCTTGCGGCGACGGGTGCCGATGTTGCAGTTTTTTCGCCGGAACACGAGGAGTTGTCCGGCGACATGCGCGCCCTGCTGGAGGAGGGCAGGGTGCGCCTTTATTCACGGTCATGGACCTTCGCCGATTTCGACGGGGCAGCAATCGCCATCGCCGATGCGGAGAGCGATGAACAAGCCAAGGCTTTCGCCGATGCGGCAAAGAGGGCCGGCGTGCCCTGCAATGTCATAGACAAGCCGGCCCATTGCCAGTTCCAGTTCGGCACGATCGTCAACCGCTCGCCGGTCGTGGTCGGGATTTCCACCGATGGCGCAGCACCGATCCTTGGACAGGCGATCCGCCGCCGCATCGAGACGCTTTTGCCGCCATCGCTGAAGGATTGGGCGGGGCTTGCCCGCACGCTGCGCGATACGGTGGCGGAAAAACTCACCCCCGGCCCGCAGCGCCGTGCCTTCTGGGAGCGCTTTGTCGATCGCTCGTTTGGCGGACAGGGCCCGGATGCGGGGAGCGTCACCGCGATCGATGACGATCTTTCGGCTTTGAAGCACACGGGCAACGGCCGCGTAACTCTGGTCGGGGCCGGGCCTGGCGATGCCGAACTGCTGACGTTGAAGGCGATGCGGGCACTACAATCCGCCGACGTCATCCTGTTCGACGATCTGGTGTCCGACGAGGTTCTGGAACTTGCCCGCCGCGAGGCCAAGCGCATGCTGGTGGGAAAACGCGGCGGCCGCGAAAGCTGCAAGCAGGACGATATCAACCGCATGATGCTGACCTTCGCCCGGCAGGGCAAGCGCGTCGTGCGGCTGAAATCCGGTGATCCGGCCGTCTTTGGCCGCGCTGGCGAGGAAATCGCTTTTCTGGAACGGCACGGTATCACTGTCGATATGGTGCCGGGCATCACGGCGGCCAGTGCCATGGCCTCGCGCCTCGGCGTGTCGCTGACGCACCGCGACCATGCCCAGTCCGTCCGCTTCGTCACCGGCCATTCGCGGCACGGCGCGCTGCCGTCCGATCTCGATTGGCGGGCAATCGCCGATCCGCGCACGACGACCATCTTCTACATGGGCGGCCGCACGGCGGGCGAGATTTCCGCCCGGCTACAAGAGCACGGGCTTGATGCGCAAACCCCTGTGGCGATCTGTTCCTCTGTCTCGCGGGTCAGCGAGAAACGCTGGTTCGGAACGGTCGCGGGGATGGCGGATGGTATCGGCGAAATCGGCTATGACGAACCGGTGCTGATCGCCGTCGGCGGCGTCTTCGCGCGTCAACAGCAGCAGGCGGTGGCGCTCAGCGCATGAATATCCACGCCGCCTCCACCCGCAAGGTCAAGAGTGCCTGCCCCTATTGCGGCGTCGGCTGCGGCATCGTCATGGAGGTCGCCGGCAATCGCGTCGTCAAGGTCACCGGCGACAAGGATCACCCGGCAAACCGCGGGCGGCTCTGCACAAAGGGCATGACCAGCGCGCAGGCGATCGAGGCCACCGGGAGGCTCGACCGCGCCTTCATTCGCGCCGATCGCAATGGCGAGCAGGTGCCGGTGGCGCTGGAGCTTGCTTTGTCGCAGACCGCTGACCGGCTGAAAGCGATCCTCGATCAGGACGGGCCGGACGCCATCGCGCTCTATATTTCCGGCCAGATGTCGATCGAGGCGCAATATCTCGCCAACAAACTCGCCAAGGGCTTCATCCGCACGCAGCACATCGAATCCAATTCGCGCCTCTGCATGGCAAGCGCCGCCAGCGGCTACAAGCTTTCGCTCGGTGCCGACGGCCCGCCCGGTTCCTATGACGATATCGACAGCGCGGATCTCTTCCTGATCATCGGCTCCAACATGGCCGATTGCCATCCCGTCCTGTTCCTGCGGCTGATGGACCGCGTCCGGCAGGGCGCAAAGCTGATCGTCGTCGATCCGCGGCGGACAGCAACGGCGGAAAAGGCGGACCTGTTCCTGCAGATCAAGGCGGGAACGGATCTCGCTCTTCTTAACGGCCTCCTCAATCTGCTCCATGAAAATGGCCGGATCGATGAGGATTTCATCGCGGCCCACACGGAAGGCTGGGCGACAATGCCGGATTTCCTCAGCACCTATGCCCCGGACGCCGTTGCCGCGACCACCGGTCTTGTTGCAGATGATATTCGCGCGGCCGCAGAGATGATCGGCAGCGCCGGCAACTGGGTCAGTCTCTGGACCATGGGCCTGAACCAGAGCACGCACGGCACCTGGAGCACCAATGCGATCTGCAACCTGCATCTCGCGACCGGCACCATCTGCCGCCCGGGGAGCGGGCCGTTTTCGCTCACCGGCCAGCCGAATGCGATGGGTGGCCGTGAAATGGGCTACATGGGCCCGGGCCTGCCGGGCCAGCGCTCGGCCCTCGTCGATGCCGACCGACGGTTTGTCGAAGAGCGTTGGGCGCTGCCGAAAGGAACGATCCGCGCGGATGGCGGCGGCGGCACGATATCCTTGTTCGAGGACATGGGCTCCGGTCGGATAAAAGCCTGCTGGATCATCTGCACCAATCCGGTTGCCTCCGTCGCCAATCGCGCGACGGTCATCGAAGGCTTGAAGAAGGCCGAACTGGTGATCACCCAGGACGTCTTTCTCGATACCGAAACCAAT
>Ga0307513_10009989_pt1 | contig 11973 bp, 10 predicted proteins | sample 15_EM_MG_FD_202174 | JGI IMG/M metagenome (GOLD analysis project Ga0307513, IMG submission 202174) | Populus trichocarpa ectomycorrhiza microbial communities from riparian zone in the Pacific Northwest, United States - 15_EM | ecosystem: Host-associated > Plants > Roots > Unclassified | place... | reverse complement strand
GAGGTCACGGTGACGAGCGTCGGCGGTCGCAGTCGCACGACCACGGTGGCGTACGGGGAGAGGTCCCGGACGGTGACTCTGTCGCCCGGCCGGTCCGTGACGCTGCGCGATCTGGGGCGGTGAGCGATGCGTCCCGCCTTGCTACGGAGACTCGCCCTACCGGGCGCCGCGCTGACCGTCGCCGCTCAGCTGCTGACCGCGTCGGCGACGGCAGCACCTGTCGCGCCGACCGCGCATACCGCGACCACCGCGCATATCGCACCTGCCGCGACCACCGTGCCTGCGGCAAGGCACGAGATCGTCACCTGGGGCGCGAGCGCCGACCGTATGGGCGAGGCCGTCTCGAACCGCGGTTACCGGCTCGTCGTACGGACCAGCGCCGGCGGAACCCACCTGCGCGTCCGTCTCTCCAACGCCTTCGGCGACCGGCCCCTGACCTTCGGCCGGGCGTACGCGGGAGTCCAGAAGGAGGGCGCCGCCCTGGTCCGGGGCAGCAACCGGCAGCTGTCGTTCGGTGGGGAGCAGTCCGTCACCGTACCCGCCGGTGAGACCGTGCTCAGCGATCCACTGCCCGGACGGCTGCCCGCCGCGACTTCGCTGGTGGTCAGCCTGTACGCCGCCGAGGCGGGCGGTCCGGCGACGGGGCACGGCATGGCCATGCAGACGTCCTACACCAGCACCGGCGACCACACGGCGGAGGAGGGCCCGGACAACTGGACCGGAACCACCGGCTCATGGCTCTACCTGGACGCCGTCACCGTACGGACGGACTCAGACGTCGGCGCGGTCGTCGCTCTGGGCGACTCCATCACCGACGGCTGGCAGTCCAGCACCGACAAGAACCGCCGCTGGCCCGACTACCTGGCCCGCCGTCTCCAGGCCGACCCCGACTCCGACACCGACATCGAGGGAGTGGCCAACGAGGGGATCTCCGGCAACAAGGTCCTCGCCGACGGAGCCGGGCAGAGCGCCCTCAACAGACTCGACCGGGACGTGCTCTCCCACCCCGGCGTCCGCACGGTCCTTCTCTTCGAGGGCGTCAACGACATCAAGGCCCACACCGGTGTCACGGCCGGGGACCTGATCGACGGCTACCGTCGGATCATTGACCGTGCGCACGCGGCCGGGCTGTGTGTCGTCGGGGCCACGGTCGGGCCGTTCAAGGGCTGGTACGAGTGGGACGCGCCGGCCGAGACCGTACGGCGGGAGGTCAATGAATTCGTCCGTAGCGGCGGCGAGTTCGACGCCGTGGCGGACTTCGACCGCATTCTGCGCAGCCCCTACGACCACGAGCGGATCCTGCCGTTCTTCGACAACGGCGATCACCTGCACCCCAACGACACCGGCATGCAGGCGATGGCCGACGCGGTCCGGCTGAGCGACCTCTCCTGCGATCGCGACGCCCGCGACGCACCCTGAACTCGACGAGCGTCTACAGCGGCGCCGGTGAGGAAGCCCCCGCGATCAGCAGGCGGGGGCTGCCCTTGCCGTTCGCGGGCACACTCCACAGGTCGCTGCTGCCGACCTCGCCCTCGGTGGGGAGGGCGTAGGCGAGGGTGTCGTCGTCGAGCCAGGTGGCCTGGTCGTCGACGCTGTGGCGTTCGGCCAGTGCCGTCTCCTTCAGGGTCTTCAGGTCGAGGACGTACTCGTGCCAGAGGGCCGTACGGGACAGGACCCGCTTCTTGAAGGCGACGCGGGTTCCGTCGGGGGAGAGCGACGGGCACTCCACGTTCTCGACGAGGGTGGTGACCTTGCGCTCGGAGACGGAACCCCGGACCAGATACGTCTTGTTGGCGGTGTTGAGGGTGGCGTAGAACGTGTCGTCGTCGGAGGCGAAGGTGACGCCCCAGAAGTTGACGTCCGAGGCGCGGTAGGGCTTGCCGTCCAGGACGATCGAGAACGTCTCCAGGCTGGGGATCAGCCGCATCGTGCGGGTGTCCAGGATCGAGGTCCGGGTCGAGAAGAAGGCCGACGCGTAGGACTCGCCGGAGACGAAGACCGTCCAGGCGGCGAAGCGTCCGCTGGGCGAGACCCGGGCGCGGCTGGGGGTGCCCGCGAGCGCGTACGTGTGCACGGTGCGGAGGTCGGCGTCCAGGAGCAGGGCACGGTTGCTCTGCTTGAGGACGCCGGGGACCGACTGGAGGCAGACACCTGTGCCGGCCGCCGCGTAGAAGCGCGCGCACTTCAGGTCCGAGGCGGTCCGGCCGGCGCCGGGGTCGGTGGACGGGACCGAGGCGACCGCGGTGCGGTGCGGGCCCGCCGCCGCGTTGACGAAGGTCAGGCGGCTCTTCTGGTCGAGCGTCAGCCTGCCCGTGCTGACGGCGGGGCCGCCCGGCTGCGGCTTGTTCGCCTGCTCCGCGCGGTCGGCGGCGTGCAGGACCACACCGGTTGCCAGGCCCGCGAGGAGCAGCACCCCCGTGACGAGTATGAGCAGGCGGCTGCGCAGCGAGGTCATCCGGATCCTTGGGGCGTTGTGTCTGTGGTGTCTGTGGTGTCTGTGGTGGTCATCGGGTCCCTCGGGCGCAGCACGATGCCCGCGACGGCCGCGCAGCACAGCAGGCCGACCGCCGATCCGGCCAGCGCCGCGCTGTCGCCCCACAGCGTCCAGGCGGCGCCGAAGGACAGCGAGCAGCAGAACCGGGCGAGCGCCTGGCTGGTGCCGACGATGGCCAGGCCGGTGGCGCGCAGTTGCTCGGGCACGATGTCGGCGAGGGCGGCCGGGAGTACGCCGTCGGTGGCGGCGTAGAACATGCCGTGCAGGGCGAGGACGAGAAAGGGCAGGGCCGGTGTGGCCGGGGCCCACAGCAGGAGGGCGTAGGCGGTGAGCAGACCCATGTGCCCGGTGAGGAACACGATGCGCCGCCCGACCCGGTCGGCCAGTGCGCCTACGGGCACGGCCAGCAACAGGAACACCGCGGCGGTGCCCAGGGGCAGCAGCGGGAACCACTCGTCGGCGATGCCCGCGCGCCTTTGCAGCAGCAGATAGACGAAGGCGTCGCTGACCGTGGTGAGGCCCAGCAGCGCGGCGCAGCCGGCCAGCGCGCGCAGCCGTGGCAGGCGCAGCAGGGCCACTGCGTCCCGTACGCGGACGGGCGGTGTGCTGTTCGCCGTACCCGCCTCGTCGCTCGGCTTGTTACTGGCTTGGTTCGGCCGTGTGACCCGCCCTCTGGCGGGAACGAACAGCACCAGTACGAGCACGCCGAGCACGGCGACGCACGCGCTGACCCCGAACACGGCGTCGTAGCCGTCGGCCGCCGCGCGCAGGATGAGGAAGGCCGCCAGCGGGCCGAGCATCGCGCCCGTGGTGTCCATCGCCCGGTGCACACCGAAGGCGCGGCCCTGCTTCTCGGACGGCGTGGACAGGGAGATCATCGCGTCGCGCGGGGCGGTGCGCAGGCCCTTGCCGGTCCGGTCCAGGGCGAGGACCGTGCCGAGCGTGGCGATGCTGCTCGCCAGCAGGAGCAGCGGCTTGCACAGCGCGGACAGGCCGTACCCGAGCCCGGCCATCAGCTTGTGGTTGCGCACCCGGTCGGCGACATGGCCGCCGGTGAGCTGGACCAGCGCGCTCACGCCGTTGTAGACGCCGTCGAGGGTGCCGAACGCCAGCGGGGTGAAGCCGAGCGTGGTGACGAGGTAGAGCGGCAGAACGGCGGTGACCATCTCCGAGGAGATGTCGGTTATCAGGCTGACCGTCCCCAGGACGAACACGACCGGGGCGACTCTGCGCCCCGGGACGCGTCTTCGGCCCTGTTCGGTGTCCGTCTGCGCGGGGCCGGAGCGGTCGGTGAGATACATGATCGAGACTCCAGGTGCGGTGCGATCAGTTCTGCCGGCTGCTCTCGTCCCGTAGCCAGGTCCCGAAGTCCTGTGCCCGGACGGCCTTTCTGGCTCCCCGCCGGGCGGCGACCGCCGCCGCGAGGAAGACTACGACACTGGTCACGAGCCTCGGCTCCCGGCGGAGGATGGCCTTGAGGTCCGCGACGCTCGTGCGCGCCGAGGCTTCCTCCGGCCCCTGTTGCTGTTCGACCTGGGCGGTGGACACCGCGGCCCGGATCCGCCGTTTCATCAAGTCCGGCCAGGTGCGCGGCGGATGGACCACGACACTCGCCCCGTCGACCACGAGCCGCTCGTGCGGGGCGAACGCCAGGGACGCGGCGAGGTCGTCCGCCATCAGTGGCGGCAGGGCGGCGATCCGGGCGTGCCCGGCCTTGGAGACCGCGATGACACCTCGGCCGAACAGCCCTTCGCGTACGGCGGGCAGGCGCTGCCACACCCGGTAGTAGGCGCGCACCCGCCAGGCGCAGCCCGTCAGCGGAATCTCCCGTTCAGGGGCGGTGGCGAGAACATCCGAGGTGTCGTCGTTCAGGGGTTCGACCAGTGCCCGTACGTCGGCGCCCGCGAGCACGACGTCCGCGTCCACGTAGAGACGGGGAAAGCCGCGGGCGTGGTCGTCCCCCGCGCGAAGAGCCGCGTGTTTGGAGGGTGTTGGTATCTCGACCACCCGGACACGTGGTCCATGATCGGCCGCGATCCGCGCGGTGTCGTCCGTGCAGCCATTGCATACAACCACGATGTCGGTCTCGTCCTCGGCGGAGTCGGCGGAGCCGGCCAGCAGCGAATCGAGGAGTCGTCCGATGACTCGGGCCTCGTTGTGGGCCGGGATCACGATGCTCGTCACGTGGGCAGTATGCCGCCAGTGTCACTAATGCGATGTGTGTTTCGTTCAACCGTTCCCGTGACTGCGTTCGGTGGTCTAGATTGAGCGCTGCCGGACCGGTTTGGGCGGGGAACTTGTCCATGACTGCATGTCATGGTTCGGCTTTGTGTATGGATTTGAGCATTTCAGTACGGGCATGCTGGGGGGCATGAGGCGGTTGGGGAACCGCTGACGCTCCCTCGCTTTCCAGTGCCGCTGTGTGGAGGGCACTTCGGTCGGGGGGTAGCCGCGCATGTGGTGGGGGGAGCATGACCATTGAGGTCACGCATGAGCAATTGGTTGTGGAACGCAGCAGTCCGGAAGCCCGCCGAAGACGGTGGGAACAGAAGTATCGATTCACCTTGTTGGTCGCGGACGGTTTCGCAGCCGTTGCCGCGGCCTTCTTGATCCACGCGGCCTACGACCGCTGGACGGTCGCCCTGGTGCTTCCCCCGACGTGGATCGTGACCATGCTCGTCCACCGCTCCTATGACCGCAGCGCCCTGGGTGTGGGCGCCGAGGAGTACCGACGGGTGCTGCGTGGAGCCGTCGCACTGCCGGCGCTGGCCATGGGTGTGCACTACGTGTTCACCCATGATGCGGGACTTCTTCATGACATGGTCATGGCTACGGTGCCCGCTGTCCTGATCGCCCTGCCGGGCCGTTACGTGCTGCGCCGCCGGCTCCACCGAAGATGGGCCCGGGGCCGGGACCAGAGCACCACGCTCCTGGTCGGGCCGTCGCACGGCATCGTGGACCTGGTCGCCGTGCTGCGGCGCGGCGGCGAACAGGAACTGCACATCGCCGGGGTGTGCCTGAGCGACCCGAGGAACCGCGCGGAGATCCGCAAGCTGGGGCTCCCCGTCCTCGGCGGCGTCGGCGACATGGAGAACGTCGTCCGGGCCATGGGCATCGGCACCGTGGTGGTCGTGCCGGTACCCGGGTCCGACGCCTCCGTCCTGCGCCGGATGTCCTGGACGGCGGCCGTACAGGGCGTCGACTTCCTGCTGGCCCCCGTACTGACCGACGTGTCCGCCGCGCGGCTCGCGATCCGGCCCACCAACGGGGTCCCGCTGGTGCGGATCCAGGCACCGAACCTCGCCCCGGCCTCCCGGCTGCCCAAGGAACTCCTTGACCGGTCGCTCGCGGCGCTGCTCCTGGCGGCCCTCGCGCTGCCCATGCTGCTGATCGCCCTGATCGTCCGCCTGGACAGCTCCGGACCGACCCTGTTCCGGCAGCAGCGGGTCGGCCGTTACGGCGACCACTTCACCATGCTGAAGTTCCGCACCATGCGGCCCGACTCCGAGGATCTCCGGGCGGAGTTGGAACACCTCAACGAGAACAGCGACGGTCTGCTGTTCAAGGTGAAGCAGGACCCCCGGATCACCCGGGTCGGCTCGTTCCTGCGCCGCACCTCGCTCGACGAACTGCCGCAGCTCATCAATGTGATCGGCGGTCACATGTCGCTCGTCGGCCCCCGCCCCCCGCTGCCCGAGGAGGTCGAGGAGTACACGCCGGAGGTCAAGCGCCGACTGCTCGTCAAACCCGGCCTCACCGGGCTGTGGCAGGTCAGCGGACGCTCCGACCTGCCCTGGGACGAGGCGGTCCGGCTCGACCTCGGATACGTGGACAACTGGTCGATGGGCCTGGACCTGACGATCCTGGCGCGCACCGGCTCGGCCGTGGTGCGCGGAACGGGGGCCTACTGATGGACCGACTCGACCGACGGAAGAGGAACCAAGTGACGCAGGGCACGGAGCCGTTGGGTTCGGAGCCGTTGGGGGTCGCGGTCGTCGGGGCGGGCTACTGGGGCCCCAACCTCGTACGCAACTTCCAGGCCAGCGAGCGGTTCCGGCTGCGCTGGCTGTGCGACCTCGACGTGGACCGCGCCCAGCGCGTCCTCGGCGGCTACTCGACGGTCCGGGCCACCGCGGACTACGCGGCTGTCCTCGCCGACCCCACCGTCGACGCCGTCGCCGTGGCCACGCCCGCCGGTACGCACCTCGACATCGCCCTGGCCGCCCTGCGCGCCGGAAAGCACGTCCTCGTGGAGAAGCCGCTCGCGGCGACCTACGCCGACGGGATGCGCCTGGTGACCGAGGCGGAGGAGCGCGGGCTCACCCTGATGTGCGACCACACCTACTGCTACACACCCGCCGTGGGCCGTATCCGGGAACTGGTCCACTCCGGCGAACTCGGCGACATCCACTTCGTCGACTCGGTCCGGATCAACCTCGGGCTCGTCCAGAAGGACATCGACGTCCTGTGGGACCTGGCCCCGCACGATCTGTCGATCCTCGACTTCATCCTCCCCGACAACGTCGAGCCGGTCGCCGTCGCCGCCCACGGAGCCGACCCGATCGGCGCCGGACAGGCCTGCGTCGCCTATCTGACCCTCCAGCTCAACACGGGGGCCATCGCCCACGTGCACGTCAACTGGCTCTCGCCGACCAAGGTGCGCACCACCATGGTGGGCGGCGCCAAACGCACCCTGATCTGGGACGACCTCAACCCCGCCCAGCGCGTGGCGATCTTCGACCGGGGAGTGGACCTGGCCGCGCCCCAGGAGATCGGCGACGACGAACGCCGGGACATGCTCATCTCCTACCGCTCCGGGGACATGGTCGCTCCCGCCATCGGCGAGAAGGAAGCGCTGCGCAGCATGGTCGACGAGTTCGGCGACGCCATCAGGGAACGCCGGGCACCGCTGACCGACGGCCGGGCGGGCCTCAGGGTCCTGGACATCCTCGAGGCGGCCTCCCGGAGCCTGGAATTCAAGGGCGCGGTCGTCGGCCTGCGCGCCGGGCACTGACGGTTCCACATCACTGACAGTCCAACTTCACTGAGAGGGCAGCGCAGTTGAGCAGCGTACGAGGCAAGAAGATCCTGGTCACCGGGGGAGCGGGCACCATCGGCTCCAACCTCGTCGACCTCCTGGCCGAGGGCGGCGCCCGCGAGATCGTCGTACTCGACAACTTCGTGCGCGGACGGCGGGCCAACCTCGCCCAGGCCCTGCCCAGCGGCGTCGTGGAGATCGTCGAGGGGGACATCCGGGACGCCGCCACCGTACGGAAGGTCACCGAGGGCGCCGACCTGGTGTTCCATCTCGCCGCGATACGCATCACCCAGTGCGCGGAGGAGCCCCGCCTCGCCAACGAGGTGCTGGTCGACGGCACCTTCAACGTCCTGGAAGCGGCTGCCGCGGCCGGCGTCGGCAAGGTGATCGCCTCGTCCTCGGCGTCCGTCTACGGCATGGCCGAGGTCTTCCCGACGACCGAGCGCCACCACGCCTACAACAACGACACCTTCTACGGCGCGGCGAAGGCCTTCAACGAGGGCATGCTGCGCAGCTTCCACGCCATGTCCGGACTGGACTACGTGGCGCTGCGCTACTTCAACGTCTACGGCCCCCGGATGGACATCCACGGCCTCTACACCGAGGTGCTCATCCGCTGGATGGAACGCATCGAGGCGGGCGAACCGCCCCTGATCCTCGGCGACGGCGCCCAGACCATGGACTTCGTCGACGTCCGCGACATCGCCAGAGCCAATGTGCTGGCCGCCGAGTCGGACCTGACCGACGAGGTGTTCAACGTGGCCAGCGGCACGGAGACCTCGCTGAAGGAACTCGCCGAGGGCCTGCTGGAGGCGATGGGCGCGTCGGGCCTGGAGCCCGAGCACGGGCCCGCCCGTGCGGTGAACGGCGTGACCCGGCGGCTCGCGGACACCTCGCAGGCCGCCGAACGGCTCGGGTTCCGGGCGGAGATCGACCTGCGTACGGGCCTCAAGGACCTGGTGGAGTGGTGGCGTGCGGAGCGCTCCCTTTCAGAGGAGTCCGCCAAGTGAGCACCGACCGCATCCCCGTGATGATCCCCTGGCTCGGCGAGGAGGAGGCCAAAGCCGCCTCCGACGCGGTGCTGTCCGGATGGGTCGCCCAGGGCCCCCGCGTCGCCGCCTTCGAGAAGGCCTTCGCGGAGCGGGTGGGCGCCGAGCACGGCATCGCCGTCAGTTCGTGCACCACCGGCCTGCACCTGTCGCTCGTCGCGCTCGGCGTGGGACCGGGCGACGAGGTCGTCGTGCCCTCGCTGTCGTTCATCGCCACCGCCAACGCGGTCCGTTACGTCGGTGCCGAGCCGGTGTTCGCCGACGTCGACCCCGCCACCGGCAACCTGACCCCGGCCACCGTGGACGCGGTGCGCACCCCCCGTACGAGGGCCGTTCTCGTCGTCCACCAGGGCGGCGTACCGGCCGATGTGCACTCCCTGCGCGCCGCCTGCGCCGAGTGGGACCTGCCTCTGGTCGAGGACGCGGCCTGCGCCATCGGCTCGACCGTCGGCGGCAAGCCCGTGGGGCAGGGCGCGCTGCTCGCCGCCTGGTCCTTCCACCCCCGCAAGGTCGTTACGACGGGCGAGGGCGGCATGGTCACCACCGACAACGCCGAGTGGGCGGCACGGCTGCGCCGACTGCGCGAGCACGGCATGAACGCCTCGGCCGCCGAGCGCCATGCGAGCAACAAGCCGGTCCTGGAAAGCTACTTGGAGGTCGGCTTCAACTACCGGATGACGGACGTCCAGGCCGCGATCGGCCTGGTCCAGCTCGGCAAACTCGACGCGATGATCGCCCGCCGCCGCGAACTGGCCGCGCGCTACGACGAGTTGCTGCGGGACGTCCCCGGCCTCACCCCCGTACGCGACCCCGCGCACGGGCAGAGCAACTTCCAGTCGTACTGGGTGCTGCTGGACGAGGACTTCCCCCTCGGCCGGGACGAGTTGCTCGCTTCGCTCGCCGAGGCCGGCATCTCCGGCCGGCGCGGGATCATGGCCTCGCACCTCGAACCCGCCTACGCGGACCACCCGAGCGTGCCGCTCCCGGCCACCGAGCGGATCAGCCGCGACTCGCTGATCCTGCCCCTCTTCCACACCATGACCGAGGCACAGCAGGACCGGGTCGTGGCGGTGCTGCGCGAACAGGCCCGCGGATGAACGAACTTGTCGTCATCGGCGCGGGCGGCTTCGCCCGGGAGACCGCACAGGCCGTACGGGACGCGGGTGACTTCGAGCTGCTCGGGCACCTCGACGACAACCCCGACCTGCACGGCACCGAGGTGGACGGCGTGCCCGTGCTCGGCGGCTGCGACCTGGTCCACGCGCTGCCCGAGGCCCGGGTGGTGATCTGCGTGGGCAACCCGAGGGACTACGCGGCCCGCGCCCGCCTGGTCCGCAGGTTCGCTCTGCCCACGGACCGCTACGCCACCGTGATCCATCCGACGGCCGCGGTGTCGGCGACCTCGCGGGTCGGTCCCGGCTCGGTCCTGCTCGCGCACTGCGTCCTGACCGCCGCCGTGCGGGTGGGCGCACATGTCGCCGTGATGCCGCATGTCGTCCTCACCCACGACGACGTGGTCGAGGACTACGCCACCATCGCCTCCGGCGCCCGGCTGGGCGGGGGAGTGCGGCTGGAACGGGGCGTCTACGTGGGCTCCGGGGCCCTGGTCAGGGAGGGCACGGCGGTCGGCGCCTGGTCGCTGGTCGGGATGGGGAGCGCCGTGCTCGGCGATGTGCCGCCCGGTGAGGTCTGGGCCGGCAGCCCGGCCCGGCGGCTGCGTGCGGCGGACGCGCCCGCGCTCGACGAACTCGCGACACGAACAACAGTGGGGGGACCGCTGAGATGAACCAGATACCGCTGGTGGACCTCAAGGCGGCACACGCCGAGGTGGCCGACGAGGTACGGGCCGGATTCGAACGGGTGCTGGCGAACACCGCGTTCATCGGCGGCGACGAGGTGGGCGCCTTCGAGCGCGAGTACGCCGACTTCGGCGCCGTCGCGCACTGCGTGGGTGTCGCCAATGGCACCGACGCCGTCGAACTCGCCCTGCGCGCAAGCGGGGTCGGGCCCGGCGACGAGGTCGTCGTACCCGCCAACACCTTCATCGCCACCGTGGGCGCGGTGGCCAGGATCGGCGCCCGACCGGTCCTGGCGGACTGCCTGCCCGACACCCATCTCCTCGACCCGCAGGCCGCGTTGGACGCGGTCGGCCCCGCCACCCGCGCGGTGGTGCCGGTGCACCTGTACGGGCAGATGGCGGAAGTGACCGGGCTGGCCGGCCAACTGCCCGACCACGTACGGGTCGTCGAGGACGCGGCCCAGTGCCAGGGCGCCACCCGTGACGGCCGGTCGCCGGGCAGCGGCGGGATCGCGGCCACCAGCTTCTACCCGGGCAAGAACCTGGGCGCCTACGGCGACGCGGGCGCGGTGCTGACCGACGACGAGGAGCTGGCCGGCCTGGTGCGCGCGATCGCCAACCACGGCGGCGTCGCCAAGTACCGCCACGACGTACCTGGGTTCAACAGCCGGCTGGACGGGCTGCAAGCAGTCGTCCTGCGGGCGAAGCTGGCGCGCCTGGCCGACGGCAACACGGCCCGGCGGGCAGCCGCGGCCCGCTACGACGAGTTGCTCGCCGACCTGGCGGCGACCGGTCGGGTGGTCCTCCCGGCGACGGCGGACGGCAACGTCCACGTCTGGCACCTGTACGTCGTCCAGGTCGCCGGCCCGGACCGCGACGACATCGTCGGCAAGCTCAACGCCGAGGGCATCGGGGCGGGAGTGCACTATCCCGCCCCGGTCCACCTCACCCCCGCGTACCGCGGGCTCGGCCACGCCCGGGGCGACTTCCCCAACGCGGAGAAGGCGGCGGACCGCATCCTGTCCCTTCCGCTGTTCCCGCAGATCACCCCCGACCAGCAGCAACGCGTCGTGGACACACTCGCCGACGCGCTCGACGGCTGATCGACCCCCGGTTTCTCGAGCCACCCCCCGCTTCATGGATCGGCACAGCACAGCACCGCTGAGAGGTACACATGAACAGATGGAGCAGACGGATCCGGGGCGGGCGCCTCGCCGTCGTAGCGGCATTGATATGGGCGGTGCTCCCGCAGGCGCTGCCGGCTCAGGCAGCGTCCGATCCGTGCGGCACGGCCTCGAACGCGATCGTGTGCGAGAACTCCAAGACGGGCAGCCCCATGTCCGACTGGTACTCGCCCAACTCCTACGGCGGCATCAAGGGGTTCTCCACCAAGGAGAGCGTCCAGGCCGGTGACACCGTCCAGTTCAAGATCCAGTCGCCGGTCACCTACCGCGTGGAGATCTACCGCCTGGGCTGGTACGGCGGGGACGGCGCGCGGCTGATCTCGACGGCGGCCCAGGCGGCCGTGACCTACTCGGCCAACTACACGACCAACCCGGCCAGTTGCACCACCAAGAGCAGCACGGGCCTGGTC
>Ga0307513_10009988_pt1 | contig 11973 bp, 6 predicted proteins | sample 15_EM_MG_FD_202174 | JGI IMG/M metagenome (GOLD analysis project Ga0307513, IMG submission 202174) | Populus trichocarpa ectomycorrhiza microbial communities from riparian zone in the Pacific Northwest, United States - 15_EM | ecosystem: Host-associated > Plants > Roots > Unclassified | place... | reverse complement strand
GTGCTCGTCGCTGCCGAACGCGGCGCCGAGCTGGTAGATCGCGATCGCCGTGGCGCCGCCGATCGGCCGCGCGCGGATCTCGAAGCGGGTGTCCGGCCGGTCGCGTAGCGCGGGAGGCAGGGCCTGCACGAGCTCGTCGCGGCGCGCCTGCCAGGCCGCGAGGGCCATCGCGGGGCACGGCCCGCACGCCGCGAGCTCGACGGTGACGCCGAGCCGCGGCCGGCTGCGCGTGGTGTGGCGAAACTCGACCGACGTCGCGGTCGCGCCGCGCTCCTCGCGCTCGAAGTCGGCGTGCTCGATCGCGGCGAGCCGCGCGCGCTGCGCGGCGGTCAGCGGGCGCGTCGTCGCGCGCACCGGCGTGGCGCTGACCTTGGGCAGCTTCACGTGCGCGGCGACGCTGGCATCCGCGACGGCCGGCGCTGGCGCCGGCGCCGGCTCGCGCTTGCACGCCGCGAGCAGCAGGCCCCAGACCACGGCTCGCATCGCTCCGAGTCTGACCTGAAACGTACGCGCTTGCGAGCTGCCGACCACCAGGTGCGGGTCGGTACGCCGATGTCGGCACGCGTTCCCGTAGCCCCGGCCGTACCCGATGCACGCGCGCACCTCCTCTATCGTGGTTGCCGCATGACCAAGTACCTCGTGCTCGCGCTCCTCGTCGGTTGTGCCCATCGTGATCCGGGCGGTGAGTCGCCGGGTGATGCCAATACAGGCACGAGCGATGGCAGGACCGGGTCGACGGCCGACGCGGCGCCGCTCGAGCTCGCGATCGCGCCGCTCGATCCCACGCTCGACGTGACGGGCACGCCCGCCTCGGTGCCCTTCACCGCGACGTTCGCGGGGCAGACGCTCGACAACGTGGTCTGGTCGCTCGACGACGTCAAGGTCGGCGTGATCGACGGCACCGGCGCGTTCAGGTCGCAGGGGCTGGTCGCGGGCAGCGTGACGGTGACCGCGCGCTACGGCGCGTACTCGACCTCGACGACGCTCCGCGTCCGCGCGCGGATCGTCGAGAACACGGGCAATGTCTCGCCGACCGACCAGGCGACGCTCGACACGGGGGGCACCGCCGATGCCGCGTTCAAGTGGCTCTACCCGTACGACCGCACGGTGTTTCCCCGCAATATCCCGAGCCCGTTTCTCCAGTTCGCGGGCGGCAACGCGACTGCGATGCGCGTGACGATCGATCTCCCCAATTTTTCGTACGTCGGCTACTGGGCGGCATCGACGCCGGCGTCCGCGACGGTGCCGGAGGCGATCTGGAAAGCCGCGCAGGCCTCGGCGAGCGGCAGCGCGAGCGAGGACGTCGTCGTGACCGCGACGAAGCTCGCCAGCGGTGTCGCGACCGGCCCGATCGCCGAGACCTGGCGCGTCGCGCCCGGCAACCTCAAGGGCATCATCTACTACAACACGTACAAGTCGGCGCTCACGAACACCGGCGCCGTGATGAAGCTCAAGCCGGGTCGTCCCGCCGAGGTGTTGATCGGCCAGTGCACGGTGTGTCACTCGGTCAGCGCCGATGGCAGCACCATCGCGGCGGGCCTCAACTGGCAAACCGATAACCCGCTCGATAGCGGCTCGTTCACGCTCAGCACGACCGCCGCGCCGACGCAGAATCCCAAGGACGCCGACGGTCGCAAGTTCGCGTTTGCGGCGCTCACGCCCGACGGCACGAAGGCGATCACGAACGGCGTCCCCACCGGCGCGCGACCGCGTGGTCTCACGGGTCCGTATGCATCGAGCCTGATCGACGCGAAGACCGGTGCGACGATCTCGGCACCGACGTTCACCTCGCAGGTCAGCTATGCCTCGAGCCCGGCGTTCTCGCCCGATGGCAAGCACCTCGCGTTCAACTGGGGCGAGAAGGCGGCCGGCAAGACCCTCGCCGCGATGGATGTCGACTGGACGACCTCTCCGCCGACGTTCGGCGCGCCGTACACGCTGCGCACGGCCCCGACCGGCGTTGCCGCATGGCCGAGCTATTTCCCCGACGGCACAGGCGTCGTCTATCACGAGGGCGATCGGTTCGACACGGTGAACGGCTCGAACGGTGGCGCGTCGTACGCCGAGATCAAGCTGTTCGATACCCAGGACAATTCGCTGCACGCGCTGCCCGCGCTCAACGGCTGGCAAGCGGATGGGACGACGTCCTATCTGCCGTACGGCTCCTCGGAAGAGAACCGCCGTAACTACGAGCCGAGCGTGCTCCCGTTGCCGGTCGGTGGCTACTACTGGGTGATGTTCACGAGCCGCCGCGCCTACGGCAACACGCTCGCGCCCGGCGGCACGGTGGCCGGCACCGACAACGAGTGGGGTGGCACCGTGAACGGCGTCGAGACGCCTTCGAAGCGCAAGAAGATCTGGATCGCCGCGATCGACGTCAACTATCACGGCCTCGTCGATCCGAGCCACCCGGCGTTCTACCTCGACGGGCAGGAGCTCGACGCCGGCAACATGCGCGCGTACGCGTCGCTCGATGTCTGTCACCCCGAGGGCGACAGCTGCGAGTCCGGCGCCGACTGCTGCACCGGCTTCTGTCGCCAGACGGAGACCGACGCCGAGGGCAACCCGGTGCTGTCCTGCGTCGCGCAGCCGGCGGACTGCTCGCAGATCGACGAGACCTGTCAGGCCGACGCAGACTGCTGCGACGTGGTCACCGGCGCGACCTGCATCAACAATCGCTGCGCGGTGACCGTGATCTTCTAGGCGGCGGCGGCTCATTGGCGGAATCGCGCGCGCGTTCCGGACCTCTTGAATGGCCACCACGACGTGCGGGAACGCTAGGCTCTACCGATGGTGCCATCGGAGCTCGAGGCGGCGCGGCTCGATCGCGTCGCGGCGCTGGCCCCCACGGCCGCGATCGCGCAGCTGGTCGCGATCCGCCGCGCGCTGGCCACGTGTGGCGATCCGGCGGTGCTGACCGCGCTGGCGGCCTCGATCTCGCGCCGCGTGCACCCGCTGGTGCCCGAGGTCTGCCTCGCCCTGTGCGAGGTCGCGCTGGAGCTGGCGCCCTACGCGCCGCGCATCCCCGACGACGTCCACGCGCTCGAGCCGCGGCTGCGCACGCTGTGGTTCCGCGTCGCGCTGACCGCCGGTGACGACGAGCTGGCGGCGCGGCTCGACGAGGCGGCGCTGCTGCACGTCGTGACCGGCTGGTCGCTCGACGGCCTCGCCGCACCGCAGGCCTTGCTCGCCCGACTGGCGCGCGCCGGCGACGTCCGGCTGCGCGCGGCGGTGCTGCCGGCGGTCACGACGCTGGTCCAGCAGCTCGCCATCACCGGGGCCGAGGCGTCCGCCGCGCTCGAGCCGCTCGCCGGCGATGCCGACCCCGGCATCGCGAGCGAGGCGATCCGGCTGATGTCGCGCCACTGGCTGCTCGGGCTGTCGCCCGGTGCGCAGCGCCGGCGCGAGCGCGCGATCCGCACGGCGTTGCGCGATCCGGAGCCGCGGCTCGTCGCGGCCGGCGTCGACGCCACGGTCGAGCTCGCCCAGCGCGACTGGCTGGCCGACGTCCTCGAGGACGAAGCCGCGCCGGCGGCGTCGCGCGCGGCCGCGCTGGCGGCGCTGGGGGCGCTCGCCGAGCCTGGCGATCTCGACACCGTGCTGGCGGTCGCGGCGCAGGATCCGCTGCGCCATGGCGCGCCGGCCCGTCGCTTCCTGCTCGACGCTCACCGCCACGGCGTGTTCGTGCGCGAGCACCAGCTGCCCGCCGTCCTGGCGCAGTTCGACGACCACGTCGCGTGGACCGGCGAGGAGCTGGTCCGCGTGACCTACGTCGTCCGCGGCGCGCTCGTGGCCCGGCTCGCCGAGCTCCCGGCCGGCGATCCGCGCTGGCTGCGGCGCGCGCAGATCCTCGCCGAGAGCCTCGGCGCCGGCGCCGCCCGCGTGCTCGAACGCGTGCTCGAGAGCGCCGACGACCCACGCATCGCCGTCGCGGTGATCGACGCGGCCGGGCGGTCGCCGGAGTACGACAACGAGGCGTTGCTGCTGCGCTGGCTCGACGCGGTGCCCGAGGCGGTGATCCCCGTGCTGCGCGCCAAGGGCGGCATCGCGTCCGTCGCGCGGCTGCGCGCGATCGTCGAGGACCCGTTCACGCCGCACGCGGTGCGCAAGCCGGCGATGGACGTGCTGTGGGCGCTCGAGCCCGATCGCGCCGAGCTGCGCCGCGCGCTGAGTCGCGCGCTCGGCCCGCATGCCTCGGGCTTGCTCGACACCCGGCAGCTCGCGCGTCGCGACCCGACCGCCGCGCGCCTGCTCGCCGAGCACGCGTGGGACGACCACCGCGACTACGCGATCGAGCCGCTGGCGCAGCTGACGATCTATTGCGAGTCCGGCGACCTCGCGTTCCTGCCCGACGTCACGCGGCTGTTTCGCGAGATCTTTCGCGGCTACGTGCGCGACGCGCTCGAGGGCGACTTCTCGGTCAAGCGCCTGCAGCTCCCCGAGCTCGAGCAGCTCGTGTTTCGCTACGGCCGCCACCTCGTCGATCACGGTCGCTCGATCCGGCGCTGGATCGCGCCTGGTCCGGAAACCGGACGCGACCTGGTCTTGCAACTGGTGTGCGACTGGCTCGCCGAGCCGCCGAGCGACGCGATCCGGGTCGCGCTGCTCGAGACCGCCGCACGCCACAACCCCGAGGGCGCGGTGCTGCGCTCGCTCGAGCCGGCGTGGCGGCGCGGCGACGCCAACGTCCGGCGCGCGGCGATCGAGGTCCTGGTCGCGGCGAACGACGGCGCCCGCGGCCTCGAGCTCTCGCTCGGCAAGCTCGCCGCCGACGCCTCGGATCCGCGGATCGAGTGCCAGGCGCTCGCGGCGCTGCGCACGCTGCGGGCGACCTGGGCCGAGCCGATCGTGCGCGCCGCGCTGGCCCGCCCCGAGATGGCCGTCAAGAAGGAAGCCGCGGACGCGCTCGCCGAGATCGGTCAGGCGGCCTCGATCCCGGCGCTGGTCGACTGGCTCGCGCGCCACGACAACGCGAGCTTCCGGACCAGCCTCATGCGCGCGTTGCACCGCGCCGCCGGGCCGTCGTATGTCGCCGTGATCGTCGACGCGCTCGAGCGCGCGACGGAGGCCCGCGACACGGAGCTGCTGTGGCGTGCGCTCGACGATCAGCTCCCGCTGCGCACGGCGGTGCGGCTCGCCCGGTCACCGCATCCCGCCCACCGCGCGCTGATCGAGGCGTGCCTCGATCGCCGCGTGGCGCTGGCCGGCGCCAGCGCCGACGAGCTCGCCGCGCAGCTGCACCGCGCGCGCCTGCGCACCGTCGAGCCCAAGCCCGATCCCGCGCGCCGCTTGCGCCTCGAAGGGTTCTCTGCGGAGGCTGCCCGCGCGCTGCTCGCGACACGCGCGGCCACGCCTGGCGCGCTCACCGACGCCGCGATCTTGCCCGTGGTCCGGCTCGGCCTCGCGAGCTGGATCGCGTGGCAGTCGGCCGAGCCCGAGCCGGCGGCGATCGAGCTCGTGCTCGACGCTGCCGACGCGACGCATGTCGAGCACGCCGGCGCGTTGCTCGCGCTCGCCGGGCGCCCCGGCGTCGAGCCCGAGATCGTCGCCGCGTACCTCCAGCGCTGCATCGCGATCGTCGACGATCCGGCGCTGAAGCTGCGCGCGATCGAGCGGCTCCGTGGCCTGGCCGCGTCGTCCCGGCTCGGTGGCCTGCGGCGCTATTGCCTGCTCGGCTGGCTCGGTGCCGTGCGCACGGCGCGCGATCTCGAGGCCTGCCTCACCGAGTGCCGGATCCGCCCCGACGTCGCCGGCGAGAGCGCCGCGCTGCTGACCGAGGCGCTCGCCGTCCCGGCGCCGCGCACCGACGATCCGCCGGCGCTCGTCGAGCTGCGCGAGCACATCGCCAGCTGGTATCGCGCGGGAGGCCTGCCGGGGTGGCTCACCGACGCGCTCGCGGCGCGCCCGATCGATCTTCCGGTCGCGCCGGGGCCGCGGCCCACGCCCCGGCCCGCGTTTCGCCCCGCGTCGCGGGCCGACCTCGACGATCTGCTCGAGACCCTCCAGCACCGCGACCCCACCGAGCGCGCGCGCGCCGCGCACCGCCTGCTCGCATGGTCCGACGCCTGGACGGCGTGGCCCGCCGTGCTCGACGCCTACCTCGACGGCCGCGTCACGCTCGACGCCGACGGCCTCGCGCGCGTCGCCGCGCTGATCACCACGTGGCCCGCCGGGGAGCGCGCTCGCTCGCTCGTGCCACGGTTGTCTGCGCTCCAGCTCCGCCGCTTCGCGCCGGCCTGGCTCGATGCCTGGGCGGCCGGCGACCCGGACGCCGCCGAGCTGTTGCGCGCCGTGCCCGAGGATCGTCTGGTCCCGCTCGTCGCGGAGCGCGCGCGCGCCGGCGGCTACGTGTTCGCGCGCCTGGTGCGGGTCCAGCGTGGCCCCGCGGCGCGCGCGCTGATCGCCCTCGCGGCATCGTCGCCCGACGACGTCGTCCACCTGCACGACACCGCCGAGCCGCCGCGGCCCGACGTCGCTGGCGACCCCGTCGACCCGATCGCGGGCAAGACGCTCGACGAGCTGGTCGCGCTGATCGACGAGAAGGGCGTCGACAAGGGCCTCGCCGTGCGCGCCGTGCACGCGCTCACCGATCACAAGGAGCGCAGCATCGACCCGCTCGACCGCCTCACCCGTGATCGCCGGCCACCGGTCCGCAGCGCCGCCCTGCGCGCCCTGCGCGTCGTGGCTCCCCGCGCGCGCACGCTCGAGGCCACCGCGAAGGCCCTCGAGCTCGAGACCCGGCGCGACGTCGTGCTGTCGCTGATGTCCAGCCTCGGGCACGGCCGCCACGCGCCGTCGTTGCCGAGCCTGCTCGAGCGCATGACCGATCGCGACCCCCGGATCCAGCAAGGCGCCCACGCCGCGCTCCGAGCGTGGGGCCGCGAGATCCTCCCGGCGCTGCGCCACGCCGCCAAGCGCGCCCGGCCCGATCGCCGCCCGACATTCGCGTCGCTGATCGCCGAGCTCGAAGCGCCGTGACCCCGCGCGGCTACGCCAGCGCTTGCACGAGCAGGTGGACGGCGATGCCGATCAGCACGAGGCCGCCGAGGGCCGAGAGCCTCGCGCCGAACCGGCCGCCGACCAGCCGGCCGAGCTGGTAGCCGAGCACCGAGCACGCCGCCGTGATCGTGCCGATCAGCGTCAGGGCGATCCACGGCGCGACCGGCACGAGCGGCAGGGTGAGCCCGGCCGCGGCCGCGTCGATGCTGGTCGCGATCGCGAGCCCGAGGTAGAGCGCCGTGGACGCCGGCGCGGGGACGGCGGCGTCACCGCCGCGCCAGGCGTCGACCAGCATCTTGCCGCCGATCAGCGTGAGCAGCGCGAACGCGACCCAGTGGTCCCACGCCGCGATGTACGGCCCGACCCACACGCCGGCGAGCCAGCCCAGCGCCGCCATGCCGGCCTGAAAGCCGCCGAACATCAGCGGCAGGATCACGACCTCGCGGCCGGGGGGCGCGGCCAGCCCGCGCGCGGCCGACACCGCGGTGGCGTCCATCGCGAGGCCGAACGCGAGCGCGATCGCCGACCACACTCGCGCGCTACGCGCGCTCGAACAGGCCGGCGGCGCCCTGGCCACCGCCGATGCACATCGTGACGACGGCGTAGCGACCGCCGCGCCGGCGCAGCTCGTACAGCGCCGACGCCGTCAGCTTGGCGCCGGTGCAGCCCAGCGGGTGGCCGAGCGCGATCGCGCCGCCGTTGATGTTGATCTTGTCGTCGGGGATGCCGAGCTCGCGCTGGCAGTACACCGACTGGCTGGCGAACGCCTCGTTGAGCTCGAACAGGTCGATGTCGGCGACGGTGAGCCCGGCCTTGGCGAGCAGCTTCTTGACCGCCGGCAGCGGGCCGATGCCCATGATCTCGGGGTCGACGCCCACGGTGACGAACGCGCGGAACACGCCGAGCGGCTTGATCCCGAGCTGGTCGGCAGTCTCGCGCTTCATCACGAGCGCCATCGCCGCGCCGTCGGAGATCGGCGACGAGTTGCCCGCGGTGACGCTGCCGCCCTGCGCGAACACCGCCGGCAGCTTGGCGAGGCCCTCGACCGTGGTGTCGCCGCGCGGCATCTCGTCGACGGTGAAGTCGTGATAGACGCGCTGGCCGTCCTTGTACGCGACCGCGCGCACGGGGACGATCTCGTCCTTGAACGCGCCGGTCTCGAGCGCCTTCTTGGCCTTCATCTGCGAGCGGTAGGCGAACTCGTCCTGCTGCTGGCGCGTGATGCCGAAGCGCTTGGCGACGTTCTCGGCGGTGATGCCCATCGGCGTGTTGGCGCCGGGCAGCTTGTCCATCAGCTCGGGCGACGCCGAGAGGTGGAAGCCGGTCATCGGCACCATCGTCATCGACTCGACGCCGCCGGCGAGCACGACGTCGTTGGTGCCGACCGCGATCGAGCCGGCCGCGGTCGCGATCGCCTGGAGGCCGCTCGAGCAGAACCGGTTGATGGTCTGGCCCGGGACGTCGGGCCCGAGGTCGGCGAGCAGCGCGATCAGGCGCGCGACGTTGAGGCCCTGCTCGCCCTCGGGCATCGCGCAGCCCAGGATGACGTCGTCGATCTTGCCCGCGGCCTGGGGCAGGCGGGCGAGCAGCCCGCGGATCACATCGGCGGCGAGCTCGTCCGGTCGCTTGGTCGACAAGCTGCCCTTGAAGCCGCGGCCGACCGCGGAGCGAACTGCATCTGCAATAACGATTTCCATGGCGTTGCTCCTTAGTTACGGAGGGGCTTGTTGTTCTGCAGCATGTACTGCATGCGGGCCTGCGACAGCGGCTCGCCGCACAGGCTGATGAAGGCCTCGCGCTCGAGCTCGAGCATCTCGTCCTCGGTGACCGGCCGCGTATTACCCGAGGTCCCGCCGCACAGCACGGTGGCGAGCTTCATCGCGATCTTGGCGTCGTGCGCGCTGGCGTAGTTGCCGTGGATCAGCGTGTTGATCATCATGTGGAGTGTGGCAATGCCGCTCTCGCCGGGCAGCTTGTAGGCGCGCGGCGCTGGCGGGTGGTAGCCGCTGGCGGCCAGGCCGATCGCGCGCTGCTTGGTCTCCCACAGCTGGCGCGCGCGGTCGAACGACACGCCGTCGCTCGGCGCGAAGTAGCCGAACGCCTTGCCCTCCTCGGCGCTGGTCGCGACCTTGGCGAGCGCGATGTTCTTGAACACCTGGGTGACCGCGGCGTAGACGTCGAGCTCGACGCCCTCGGGCACGCTGCCGAGCGCGCGCCACAGCATGTTCATCGTGCCGGCGCCGCCGGGGATGAGGCCGACGCCGACCTCGACGAGCCCCGAGTAGGTCTCGGCCGCGGCCTGCACCTGATCGCAGCCATAGCACAGCTCGAGGCCGCCACCGAGCGTCATGTTGTAGGGCGCCGCGACGACCGGCACCGTCGCGTACTTCATGCGCTGGGTCGCGTACTGGTAGCCGCGCACCATCTCGCGCAGGCCGTCCCACTGCTTCTGGCCGGCGGCCATCACGACCGCGAACAGGTTGGCGCCGACGCAGAAGAACTCGCCCTGGTTCCAGACGACAAGGGCGCGGAAGTCGCGCTCGGCGCGCTCGACCGCGTCGTTGATCATCTTGATCACGTCGGCGTCGATCGAGTTCGCCTTGGTCTTGAACGTCAGGCCGAGGATGTCGTCGCCGAGGTCCCACGCCTCGGCGCCCGCGTTCTTGAGCACCGGGCCGTCGGACTTGCGCATCACGTCGAACGTGACCTCGCGGGGGTCGAGCGCGCGCTCGGTGTAGTCCCCGCGCTCGGGGCTCCACACGCGGGTCTGGGCGTAGAACCCGGTGGCCTTGGCGGCCGCCATCTTGTCGACCCACGCGGGCAGCGCGAGGCCGTCCTGCTTCATGCGCGCGTAGGTCTCGGCGAAGCCGAGCGCGTCCCAGGTCTCGAACGGGCCGAGCTCCCAGGCGTAGCCCCACTTCATCGCGTTGTCGATCGCCTCGACCGAGTCGGTGATCTCGGGGATGCGGCGCGCCGCGTAGGCCAGGCTGCGCGACAGCACGGTCCACGCGAACTCGCCGGTCGCGCCGGGCGCCGCCGCGAGCTTCTTGACGCGCTCGCGCGGATCCTCGATGCGCGCGATGCCCTTGGTGGTCTTCGCGATCTCGGGGTCGCCGGCCTTGTCGCGGTACTCGCCGGTCCGGGGATCGAGGGTCGACAGCACGTCGCCCTTCTTCTTGTAGAACCCGCCCTTGGTCTTGTCGCCGAGCTGGTTCTTCTCGATCATCGCGGTGATGTACGGCGGGGTCGCGAAGCTCTCGCGATCCTCGTCGTTGGTCAGCGACTTGTAACAGTTGGCGGCGACGTGGCCGACGGTGTCGAGGCCGACGACGTCGGCGGTGCGGAACGTCGCGCTCTTGGGGTGGGCCATCGCGATGCCGGTGATCGCGTCGACGTCCTCGGGCGCGAGGCCGCGCTCGAGCATCAGGTGGATCGTGGTCATCATCGACTGCAGGCCGATGCGGTTGCCGATGAAGTTCGGCGTGTCGTTGGCCCACACGATGCCCTTGCCGAGGATCTCGCGGCCGAACTGCTCGACCCGCGCCTTGGCCTCGGCGCTGGTGTCCGCGCCGGCGACGAGCTCGAGCAGCTTCATGTAGCGCGGCGGGTTGAAGAAGTGCGCGATCATGAAGTTCTGGCGGAACCCCTCGCTGCGCCCGACGATCATGTCGGCGATCCGCAGGCCCGAGGTGTTCGACGCGATGATCGCGTGCGGCGCGAGCTTCTCGAGCTTCTCGAACAGCGCCTGCTTGATGTCGAGGCGCTCGACGATCGCCTCGATGATCAGGTCGGCGTCGGCGACCTTGCCGAGATCGTCGTCGAAGTTGCCGATCGAGATCAGCGGCGCGTTGCGCGCGTGCATGAAGGCGGCCGGCCGGGCCTTCTTCAGCTTGTCGAGCGCGCCCGACGCGAAGCCGTCGCGCTTGGCCTTCGACTGCTTGTCGGCGTCGCCGAGCTTGGGCGGGACGATGTCGAGCAACACCACCGGGATGCCGGCGTTGGCGCAATGGGCGGCGATGCCGCTTCCCATCACGCCGGCTCCCAGGACGGCCACGCGACGGATCGGTTTGGAGCGCGTTTTCGCGATCATGGGCGGCACCATAGCGCAGCGATCGCCGTGGTGTATCGTGGGCAAGGTGTCGCTCCCATGCCCGCGTTGCGATCAACCAGCTGCTCCCGAAGCGGTCTCAGCCGGCGTGTGCGCGCACTGCGGCGCGGCCCTCGGTGGCATGCCGGAGATCGACATCTCCAAGCTGGCGCGCCTCGACGAGCTCGAGGGTCGGGCCACCGAGCCGCCACCGCCGTCGCCCGCCGCCGCGTTCGCGTCGCGCGCCGCGCCCGCCGTCGACGTCGATCCGTCCGCCTTCGTGCCGCCGGCCGAGGAGGGCGAGGATCTCGTCGGCGTCGAGCGCAGCACGCGCGCGATCCGCATCGAGAACCAGTGGGCGCGCGAGAAGGCCGTGAAGCAAGCCGTGGCGGCGCTGCCTCCGCCCAAGCCGCGCCTCCGCATCGCCGGCGTGCTCGCCGCGGTGCTCGCGATCTGCGCCGTGGTCGCCGCCGTGGTCGTGATCCTCGGCTACCGGCGCATGCCTCCGCCCGAGCGCCCGGGCATCATTCACGGCACCGGCCAGGGCAGCGCGATCTCGATCCGCATCACCGCGCCCGCGCCGGTCGACGTGACGGTCGACGGCCAGCGCGCCGGCAAGACGCCTCTCACCCTGCATCGCACGCGATCGACCCAGGCGATCGAGATCGTCAGCCCGCACGGCGCGAAGCGGATCGTTCCTGATCGCGATCAGGTCGTCGAGCTCGCGCCGCGGTGATCGGCCGTCGGCGCGCTGGTCTCACCAGCCCGCCGCGCCCGCCGAGCCCGCCGAGCCCGCGCCCTCCGGCTTGGGCGCGCGGTCCTTGATCTCCTGCACGACGTTCTTGATCTGCTGCTCGGCGGCCGCGCGCGCGGCCGGGTCGGTCCAG
>Ga0307513_10009987_pt1 | contig 11974 bp, 15 predicted proteins | sample 15_EM_MG_FD_202174 | JGI IMG/M metagenome (GOLD analysis project Ga0307513, IMG submission 202174) | Populus trichocarpa ectomycorrhiza microbial communities from riparian zone in the Pacific Northwest, United States - 15_EM | ecosystem: Host-associated > Plants > Roots > Unclassified | place... | reverse complement strand
GATTGCAGGAAATGGAAAAGGGAAGGCTCCTCACTGTTCGAGTTGGCCGTCGACAACGTAGCTGAAGATTTCGAATTCACGGTGAGGGTGAGTACCAAAGCTAAATGTAGTGAGTAATGTCCCGGAGGAGGAGAGAGGCATTGAACCCACCCCTCGTAAGGCTCGACCCGGTCCTCGTTGATAACTCGCAGAGATCCCCACTTACTGAAGCGGGGATCGTAATACCTGTGAAAGCATAAAGTTAATACACAATGCATTGGGGGGCTATAAGTAGAACACGCGCATAGCAAATGAAAATGTATGGAAAGTTTTTAGCCAGTCATGATCAGCGTGGCCACGTTCTTCGCTGGAACGCTTGACCCATTGGACGTTGGAGCCATCGGTGCTGACAACAGGCTGCGACATGATAGAGGATTGATTTGTAAGTGGTAGAAGTGGCGCTGAGGCTTCTCGGCGCAAGGCCGCCAGTCTAGGATGTTCGAAAATGATGTTTGAAGAGGGGACTTATGCTCGGACGGCGATCTGGAAGACCCTCTTATATAGGCTTAGGGTGTTGGCGGGACTGCCTAAACGGGAGCTTACTAAGCTGACGTGAGGGAAATCCGCCTCCAAATGAGGCAGGTCCTTCAGAAACGCCTCGCCGGCTGATGAGGCTTCGTGAGGCTTGAATGACCTGTTCAATGCAACTGAGGCGCTGAGACCCGTTGAGCCATCGCCGCTGACAAGCGAACGAAGGGCCGACCAGGATTTGATTAGCGGCCTTGCAGGAATACAGTGGAAGCTACAGGAAGAATGACCGGTCACGGAAAGCACGCATTCCCAGCAAGTCCTAAAGGCAGCGTGAGCTTCGGGGGGTAACACGAACCGCCAACCGTTGGAAATGACTGACCCATTCTGCTTGCGTGACCCAGAACTCTGAAGATGCTTCCAATCTCCCAAGGACAGAGGCTCCCTTCCAAGCGACGGCACGCGGGTCAATTTCCTTAGGCGCGGATAAAACCTGGCATGTCTCTACTGCAGTGTACTGGTAGTACGGTCCCGCGATCGCTTGAAGGCTGTAGAGCCGCGTTAGTAGAGTCTGGTTAAGCCACAAAAGAAGGGACGCTCGCCGTTGCTGGAGTATAATTCCAAAGTCGATTATCATACCTCCACCCCCCACAAGCAGAACGTTGTTCAAGTATCTCTTACTGGGACAGGCGTCAGATCCGAGATTGCATCACCAGTTGTTGAGACCTACATTTGCTCAGCACTCGTCAAGCCTCTTGTAGAATTGAAGACCGCGACGTCAAGCGGTAGCTTTGATGCCTCGAAAGGCACATCAACCGAGTATCCTCCGGGGAGTTTTCCGCGCATTCGTGGAGGAAAGATCAATGGAGGAGATTCCTGGCGAAAGTTGCATGGTTTTCGTCGCTCGGGTTCTTTCGGCCAACCCTCTTCCGCTACCTGACCCTCTTTTTCTTCATCAACTTTTTCGTCCTCTTCCTGGGCTTTCGACTCTGCCAGGGCAAGTTGTCGGGCCTCTTCCTCATTGACATCGAGGATGATGTGTTTTGTTGAGAGGTACATAACGTGCGTCTAGAGTAGCACAGCGTCAGCAACGAGGTCGAAGAAGCCTGGGACACGTACAATTTCTTCTCCTGGAGCATTCGCCATGTCCTCCTGAACGTCCTGGTTCCAACTGGAGTTCCACAGTGAGCGCTTGTTGGAAAATTTCACTACAGTGGTTTCGAAGAACAGCTGCAGAGCATTGTGAGCTGGGAATAGAAGTAGAAATCGTTGACTGACGCTAGGTGCGAGGGCCTGTTCGTCATACATTTTGACCTTGTACACGAGGGTGGGCGATCCAGGCGTGCGAATAGTGATATCTAGTATCCTGGAACTGACTGCGCTCTGGCTCGCAGTGAGTATGGATCTCCCTCATGGAAATGTTCTTACCGGGGCCATTGTGCATTGTGACTGCTTCAGATCCTCAAATAGCTGCCAGTGGTACAGTTTCACCAGATCTAACTCCTTATAGGGGAAGCACGTCTGCTGAAGCAGAACATAAAGCATTTCAGTGACATCGTCACCGCCTGTATTAAGAACAATACTGTTCAAGCAGCATTGTTAGCAGGATGACGGAATCAATGGGAAGGACGAAGCACCGTGTATCAGGGACAATCAACGAGTCTTCTAAGCAGCAAATGCTCGTCTTCGTAGCTCCTATATCTACGATACACCCAAAGGTCATTTGAGCGCCATAGCCGATACATACGCTCTCCTATGACAGCGGGTAAGAGATGTAGTTTTGAAGGAGTGGGAACGCACTTGGTGCACTGCGACTTGTTTGAAGTTCATTAGACTCAAGAGCACATAAACTAGATCGCGAATATATGGTCTGTTGCTAAGATCTGGAACCACGAGAATGGCGCTATAATTCTAACTTTGCAATGAGCAATGTGGTATCAATTGAGTAGAGTGCTCACCTTCAGCTCAGAGCGCTTGATGTGAAGCTCCTCCTCCACAGTAGTAGCCCAGAGCGTTTCAATATCGCTCAAGAGCTCTTGGTGGGACGAGTATCCAGTATGATTGAAATGTATTCCGTGGAAAGGCCAACGGACGTGGAACCCTTGGGCCACAGGATCAGCAAGGAGGAAGACCTATATCTACTTAGTAATCGACCATTGAATGTATCAACCCCATACTTTCTGTCCCACATAGGTATGTACTCCTTGAGGGGCGTTTGATATCCAGTTTACCTTCTGCGGGTCTTGGTTCTCCGGTATCTTTTCTGGAATCTGCGAACGGTTGAAGGACGTGCATGCGTCAAGGAAGTTGCTTTGATGGCGAGCACCGTATAGCTTTGATCTTTCCTTGAAGGCTTGGCGGAACTGCGCGAAACGGTTGGTGTTTTCTTCGGCTTCTTCATCCAGTTGTTCGCCCAGAGGCTGGTCAACCTCAATCGCATCTTCACTTTTCGTTGCGTCTTCAGATGGTTCATCAGGAACGACAGGTGCCTTCTCCCGACGTAATGGGATTGGTCTGCGAATGACCTCTAGGTATGAATTGTTGACCTTGGCGGTGGTTCGCCTTGCAATGACATGTGGAATGAGGAGAGGTACTATGTCGGTCGCTCTTCCAATCTTCAGCAGCCGAGTCCCAGGATGAAATACGATGGTGCTTCGACCGCGCTTCTCCTGAGTGGAAATATTTCAGTAGATGAATGGCAGCCTGTAGAGCACGGTAGATTCATACTTCAGCCGGGTCTTGGTCTTGCGTTGGTTTATCGTCTGGGTTCTCGCGCTTGCGTTTGTTGGTCTGTGGAGAAACACGAGCCCAGATATGTTGACCTTCTTGGCTCAAGTAAGTAGACTTCGGCGCATGCACCGGAAAACTATAGAGAACATCAGACGCATGCTGGCAGGGATGAGTACAAGGTGGTACTTACGGCGGCACTGGAACAAAACCAGAAAACTGGAACCCGATAGCTTCAGTCGGAAGTTCTGTTGTCATTATTGTTCATAAATGGATTTGACGCGAAGAAACCCCCGAAATAAAGGTGAAAGAGAGATCGAAAGCTTGAGAGTGCGGAGTGTTATAAACGCGGACACTCTTGAAGAATGCACTGCCAGCTACTCTTAGTTTCTGATCCAAAAGGTTCTCCAGAGGTCGTCGCCTGTGTATAAGAGGGATACGGCCAGTACCAAAGTCTGTTGACAGATTGTTTGGTAGGACAAATACTGTGGTGTCTGGACCCCCTCGGCCTTGGCCAGTTAGCTGTGCGAATGACGCGCTCCGCCGTTGTAACAGGCTATCTGTTACGGGAGCTCTAGGTAGTAGGATGCATATGGATGAGTGATGAGGTTGTCAGCCTTGACAATGATACCCAATGTCGTCTCATTATACGTAGTACCCTACTGCAAAACTACATCATAAGGAGCCTTTTGATATTATGACTCGCCGTCCGAACTTTAAAGCCATGGGTGCACTTCTCCACGATGATATAGTCACAAGTCACACTTCCGAGACTGAAGACTCATTTCAAGCGTTTGTTGTAACGGGGACTGCTGAAGAACAGTTAAAGGTCCCCCGGTGCCACATCCAATGCCCTATATAAATCCGCGACCAAGTAGAGACTACCCGATACAATGGCCAGATCACTTCGATTGTTTGCCCACTCCAAAGCATGACGCAGATATTCGAGAGGTCTCCCTTCAGCACCACAGAAAGAGGCGACCGTGCCGTCTAAGCCAACTAATTCCTGTGAGACGGACAAGAGCTCCTCAATTGAGACCGGCGTCACCCATGGCATGCCAACCACAGGTGAGAACCCTGTAAGTGCGATGGAGTCTCCTGGTCGTAAAAGGGGCTCTAAAACGGATCGCGCTGTCTTTGGAGGTGAATGAGATAGAGAAACCACAAAGGTCCTAGGTGAATTGGCCAGTGTAGGTAAGGAATCAAGGTATTGTCGTAAGGCGGTCGCTGAGCCTTCATTGTGTGCTCCGTCCACCAAAAGGCGGAGTCCCCTGTACTCGTGCCACGACAAGCGGCCGGGCCATCGAACTTTTTGTATTCCATTGGCTATAGTCGTGGGGGTGATAGATTTCCAGCTTGGCCCACCAGACTTAACCAAACATCCGACGGCGGTTAGACTTGTGGCCAGATTGTCGAGTTGATGGGCGCCGTGTAGAGGAAAATGCAAAGCGATATCTTCTCTGAAGTGCCTGCTCCTGCATATCACCTCTCGCGGGGGTGGCGGGAGAGCTCTTGGATCGGAGCGAGGAAGCTCTGTCAAATGCATCGATGAGGAAGCATCCACAACTGTAGCACCGAGCTCTCCGGCAATGCTAGAGACGATAATTTTGGGGTTGGGATGGGACTGTGGTCCCAGAACAACAGTTCCAGCTTTTCGCGTAATTCCAGCCTTTTCCTTCGCGATCGCCTCAATGGTATCTCCCAACCATCGCATATGATCCAACCCAATGCTTGTAATGACTGATACTGCAACCGCATCATCGGGTATAACATTCGTTGCATCCAACCTGCCCCCCATCCCGACTTCGAGCACGACTGCGTCCACTTTCTCGTCCTCAAATAGCTTCAATGCTGTGCCCGTGAGCACTTCGAACGAGCTCGCACCGATGCCATCATTTGCTTCCTCCACCTCTTTTCGCACTCGTTCGTACTGCTCCGGGCTGACAGCACGCCCGTACAATTCGATGCAGTCCCATACGTGAACGAGATGTGGCGAGTTGAACCGGCCCACTCGGAGGCCAGACTCGCCCAGGACGGACGAGACCATTGCAGCTACACTGCCTTTGCCATTTGTACCTGCGATATGGATTGTAGGACGCGTATAAGGGGGCAATCTAGCCACTAGTGCGCGTGTCCGGTTTAGCGAGAGGTCAATGGACATCCTTGCCAGTCCAGGTGGCATTCAAGCCGCCTTCTTTGTTTACTCACCTCCTTCTGACTTTCACCCTTGATTCCTTGTGCATTAAATCAGGATGTCTGAACGAAAGGGTATGTAATAGCATTCATAGCTTCGTTTTATCGCGTAATCCTGAAACCGTCTTCTAGTGTTAAACAAGGTGCGCGAGTGTGACAACCCAGGCTAGACCGCAAGATATCTCACCGCTATGTTTACAGTACTTTCCTCCGGACTTTGACCCGTCCAAGATTCCCCGCCGCAAGGGTCCCAAGAATAGTCAGCAAGTTGTCCGTCTGATGGCGCCTTTCTCAATGTGAGCGAAGGGGATCCCTTCACGAAGGCTTCAAGACTGAAACTAATGTACAGGCGGTGTAATACATGTGGTGAATATATCTACAAAGGCAAAAAGTTCAATGCGCGAAAGGAAACTGTTGATGGTGAGGATTATTATGGGATCAAAATCTTCCGGTGAGTGGCGAGAATACTGTTCTATGATAGTTCCTGACATCTAATATTACGAACAGGTTCTACATAAAATGGTATGCACCTTTGTGACTCTCGCCGACGAATAAATATTTAACCATTTGGCAGCACCCTCTGCTCTGCGGAAATCACCTTCAAAACAGACCCAAGGAACACGGACTATGCAGCAGAACATGGCGCTTCGCGCAACTTCGAGCCCTGGCGAGAAGAAAAGGTACTCGAAGAAGAGGACCGACTGGCCAAGCTGGAGGCAGAAGAGAACAACCCAATGCAAGCGCTTGAGAACCGGACAGTAGACAGTAAACGCGAGATGGACATCCTTGATGCTCTACAAGATATTCGTGCGCGAAACGCGCGCAATGAGAAGGTTGACGACCGGGTGATCCAGGAAATGTTAGCACGTCGACTGGCTGAGGAGGAGTTAGAGCCTGATGAAGAGGCACTGGAGAAGAAAATGTGGGAAGAAGAGGACGAGAAGCTTGTCCGGCAAGTGTTCGACAAGGTCGACACGGGTGGTGACAAAGTCACCCTCAAGCGAAAGGCAGACGGAGAGACTCCGGATCTACTTTCTCTGCTATCCGAATCGAGCAAGGCCGCAGTTGGGAGTGCAAAGGCGGCAGCCGCCTCGACTTCGGCTGGCCCACCACCGGCTAAGCGACCCCGAACGACCGCAAACGGGCTTGGTGTCAAACCCGTGCGACGCAAGCCAGTGGTTTGAGTCAATCTTGTAGTGGGTTTCTACTTCACTGTATGTTCGCTGCAATGTATTCACCATCCGTCAGACTCTTACTGTCTATCCTGTTGAAACTTCTTCTATGTCATAGTTGTAATTTGGTCTTCGGTGAGGGCCGGGACCCGACGCCCGCAGGATTTTGACTCCGATGACCTCACTCCAGCTTTGGGGAGGAAATCCATCATAATCAATCGAAGTTCACTCTTATTCTCGCAAGCCTTCCACTATTATTGTCAGATACTCGATCGATATCCCCTGAATAGGGGCTTCCCAAGGTTGCTCCCGACCACAACCTCCATTGTCTTGCGTCCCTACCTACACTCATTACCATCTCCTCTCATATTCCGATACCACAACGCGCAACCTAAGATGCAGAAGAATACGCTGGCACCCACGCCCCCGATCGCTGACCTCAAGCGACGATCCGGCCGTTCTAGCGTATTCAAAGCCATTAAGAAATCATTTTCATTCATCATTCTCAGCTCAGTATTTCGGGAGCCTTCTCACGTCACCACTGTGAGTACTTAACCAACCCTGCATTCCCCGTAGCTGACCTCCTCTCTCGTGTATGTAGTCAAACATTTACGGAGATGCTTATAGTCTGGACGTTGCCCCCTTAGACATTTTCGAACGAATGCTGCGAGATGATCTTGTTAGTATTATGCCGTTTTATTTGCTTCATATCGCTCACATTGAGACCCATCGTCTGCAGAAAACGACTGGACCAAGTGACCGCACGCCTTATAACAACGGCGCTATTCATGATCTTCGTTCCGGCCGCTCTGCGTTTCACCTGTCTTCTAATTACAAGCTCAATGCATCGACCATTCCGACGCTATTCGTCGCCACTGATCCCAAGGTTACACCGCAGTCACTCTTGAGTTGTGGCTCTTCTCCTCCTAGGCTTGAGGTGCCAATTCCAAATCAATCTCTGCAGATGCCCGAGGTAGTGGCACTTCGTCCTGTTTCTCTGGCCCAAAGCTCCAGAGTTGCTTCGCCTTCTTCAACGTTGCCTCCTGGGTTGCCTCAACTGAGGACCGCGCGTTCTCTTCGTTTGCCCAATGCGGTCAAGGACCTTTCAGAGCAGCCTCTCGCCGCCTCTCCTATACAGTAATGGATCGACCATTTTCATGCTCGAGTCGATTTTGTCGCTTCCAACTCGATTGGTTCTCGAGTCATTCTCCTTCCCCTCGTCTGCCGGGGAAGAGCGATACCAACAAAAACCATTAGAAAATAAAAAATCAGAGCAATGTGTAGTGTATTTGGAAACTCCCTCTCCACCGGAGTCAAGCATAATGCCCGGTGTTCGGTACATGGCCGTGGCGAAGGGTCTTGTACATGACCTTGAGTCTAGTCGGGGGTAGAGGATTCAAATTACATCCGCTCACTGTCCTAAATCTATTCCCCTTCTACTCTTACCATTGCTTGCGTCTACCCAGTCACTCTTTTGCGTCCTTCTCGAAAGGAGTTGTATACCACTTATAATGTAATATGATTACATAATGTTTCTGGTCGAATTCCTGACGGAATGCGTTTTACGATAGTCCCTGAATGTCTCCTTCGACTCTGGGAGAAATGACTGCTGGACAACCCAGATTTCAAAACTCACTTTGCTGGAGCATCAGCACGTTTGCCACTTCCTTAGCTTCTTTTGGGGTGGATGCAAGAATCGATTCTCAAACTTTTGACTTCCTCGGCCTGGTGCCCTTCAAGCACCCTGCAAGTTGGTGTGTATACGATGATGACTTCGAAGTATGGCATGGTTCTTTATCGTACGCTGGCCCTGGAGAATCTATAAGCAGTTCGGACAAGCCCATGTCATATAGTGAATCTAATTGGCCAATAGATAAGACATACCTGAGTGAAAGGTGATTTGTGGGACCATCCGCTGCTGTTACAGTTACTGTCCGGAATAGGTGATGAAATAACATAACGCCGTTGTATATTGCAAGCCAGAGCTTCAAAAAAGATAGGAAAGCTCGGGAACCTCCAAAATAAATGTCGCACATCTCGAGTCGTCGATTCGAGTCACGCTCAGAAAGTCGATCCTGGTCGACGTATCGTATCGTATCTTAGCTCCTGAATCACGTTTTCACGGGTGTGCAAGTATTAATTGTACTAGATCAAAACAGCTGAATGAGAGAGGCTTTGGTGGTATCAACGACGTTGGAATTGACTGCAGAGAAGGTAGGACAAACGAGAGATACACAATGAGCAATTTTTGCAGAGCTGCAAGGCAGGAGGAAAGGATAACCGCTACACCCAAAGAAAAACAAAAGAAAACGGAAAAAAAAGCAAGCAAGCAAGCAGACAGGCAGGTAAGTATTGGGAGGTAGTATGTGCAATTAATATTTCATTCATTCATTCATTCATGTCAGAGACGTCGTGTATAACCTTCGTTCGCTCACTCGTTCGTTCATCGCTGGGTACTACACCTCAACCTCACACCTCAACCTCCATCTTCTTCTCCTCAACCTCCATCTTTTCCTTCTCCTTCTCCACCACCTGGGCACGTGTGCGGGCAGTAACCCGCGGAGGCGGGCGCCACCTCCACACCTTGCACGGGACAAAGACACCCCGTCGCTCGTCCTTGGTCTTGCAACTAGTCGTGGTGGGCACTGGCACTGGCACTGGCGCTATGCCATCGTCTTCGGCCTCGAGACGCGTCAAGCGCGGTTCCTTCTCCCACCCCCCACCACCACCAGCAAAAGCAAAAGCAGGAGGCGCAGCAGTGGCAGCAATGGAAGTGGTAATAGGAACAGTGGCCGTGGTTGGGGTAGACTTCGCTGCGGCGGGAGGGGTGACTCTGACCCACAAACAGACGCCATCCTTGCCGAATTCAACGTCGGATTCGCAGACATTGCGCATGACGACCGTGCGCCGCCATACGGCTTTGCCATTGCTCGCGCTCCCCATCCCGGGGTGCCGCCGCCGCCGCTGGGGCCTGCACCCCCCGTCGGCGAGCTTCGAGCCCGCGGCGAAGCGCACGCCTTTTGCGCTGGTGATGGTGATGGTGTTATCAGAGGTGGTAGCAGTGTCGGTGCCCGTGGTCGTGGGAGCTGGTGCCACAGTCGCAGTGGGTGGGGCAGAACCGGTGACCCTCCGCTCGCGGAAGACATCGTACACTGCTCCATACTCCTCGTCATCTTGCTCCTCTTCCCGGGGACGCTTGGACCCAATCGCCTGCGTCGGGTTTGCCGAAATCCACTCCTTGTTCTTATCCACATTGGTCGGCATCATTCGAAGAGGTTGAAAACCGCGATAAACAAACACGACGCGCTCATTGGTGGCGTTCCCAGCAAACAGGACAACATCCTCCCTGTTTGCTTCTTCCTCCCAGTCCTTGTCCTTCTTGTGGTCCCCCCCTCCCTCCGCACTCTCGGCAACCTTCCGTCTCTTCACACCTCCAGCCGCACCGCCAAAGACAGCCTCACGCAGCGCACGAGGGTCATACTTGAACCCCATCCCACCCCCCACACCCTCTCCACCCCCTAACCCTCCCCGTGTCGCCGCGCTGCCCCAGCTCCACCCGCCTACAAGCCGTACGTGCGCAAACCGCTCCTCACGTACGCTCCGCTCGAGCGAGACATCCACCTGGCCAGTTTCAAGCGCGAGATCGAGCTCGGAGCCAATCTTCGTCGTGGACGCCCTGAACAGATTCGAGAACGGCTGTCGTTCCTTGTCCTTGTCCTTGCCCTCCTCGTTGCGCCTGGTTCGCCGACTCGGCGCGTGCGCATCGTCCTCAGCGGTTGCGGCAGCGGTTGCAGTTGCAGTTGTGGTGGACCGCAGTGCGCTCGTCTTAATCACAAATTCCTCGCTCTCCGGAGTCGTACCCGCACTCCCGCTGCCGCTCGCGCTGGTGGGGGGCGGGGACGCGCCCGAATTGGGTGACAAGGATGAGCCCGACGAGCCCGACGAGCTGGTATGCGTGTGCGTGTGCGTGTGCGAGCGCGGGTGCAGAGGCGAGTGCGGGGGTGAGTACGGGGGCGAGTCCATCACGCTCACGCGGAGGGCGGCGTACTCGCTCATCCGGGCTTTACGCGTCTGCCGGCCGTGTGCTAGCGCTGTGCCGCGCGAGAGTGGGGAGACACTTAGGATCTGCGCAAAAGAAATTAAAACAAAATATGTCAGTTTCGGTTCAGGAGAGAGGGAGAGAAGTAAGAGAACAGAAGACAGAAAGCACGACGCACCTCGTACGCACTCCCCTCATGGCTCCACCCCCAGGACGAACTGACGAGGCCATTGGCACCAGGGCCGCCATAGAACCGGCCGCTGGGCGTGTGCGGGTACACCCTGAGCACGAGCTCGACATCCTCACCGGTGCCCTCGACGTGGACGCGCCCATCGCCGACGCGGTCGGGCACTTGGACGCGGCGCCACTCTTTTACCTTGTCCCACTCGAGCCCCCCGGCGTGGAGCGCAGCGAAGATGACGTCCGAGTCGTCCGTATAGAACTTGCGCTCGTCCCCGCCCGGGGCGGGCTCCTTGGCCGCCCGCCCTCGCGCCGAGGTGGCGGCGGGGGGGAGAGCAGCGGGAGCAGCGGGTATATGAACGCCAAAGGCAGCCGAAAACTCATCGTTTGGTCGTCCCGCAGCCCGTCCTGCTGCTCCGCCCATCCCTCGTCCTGCCGCTGTCGCCGCTCCTACTCCCCCGCCGCCGATGAACGCACTCGAATTGCGCTCGCATACGCCGCCCCACACGCGAGTGGCATTCGCGTGCCTGAGGCTGGTCGGGAGGAATGCGTTGGGGACGATGACGGCGAGCGTGGTGCGCCGGTTGGGCGGGAGCGTGCGCGGCGGGATGGGGAATGGCAGGCTCGGATAGACGAACGCGCCTAGGTGAGTGGGCGGGAGCTTGGGGCTCGGTGTGCGCGGCGGCGGCGGGAGGACGAGGGGTTTTTTCTCCAGTTTGACTGGGATTGTCTGTAACGGCGCGGGTGCTGGTGCTGGAGCTGGAGCGGGTACTTGCGGGGTTACTTGCGGGTGCGAGTGTGAGAGTAAGTGCGGGTGCGGGTGCGGGTGCGGGTCTTGGTGGGCGAGCTGTGGGTGCGGGTGCGGTGGGTGGACTTGGTGGGCTGGTTGTGGAACAGAGGGAGGTTGGAGGGGACGGTCGTCGTACCTACGTGAGAGGGAAGGATGGGGTTCGGGTGTGTGGGTGCTGGTGTAAACGGGGAGGTAGATGCTCGATGCGGACACTGGTGGTGGTGGCTGTACCACTTGAGGAGGAGGAGGTGGTGGTTTTGGGACTGGTGCATGGAGGCGAGTGCTCGATGGTTGAGGCTGGGTGGGCGGGCCATACTTGGATGATGTATGGAGCTCGCGCTCGCGCTCTCTATAGTCGTTTATCTG
>Ga0307513_10009986_pt1 | contig 11974 bp, 11 predicted proteins | sample 15_EM_MG_FD_202174 | JGI IMG/M metagenome (GOLD analysis project Ga0307513, IMG submission 202174) | Populus trichocarpa ectomycorrhiza microbial communities from riparian zone in the Pacific Northwest, United States - 15_EM | ecosystem: Host-associated > Plants > Roots > Unclassified | place... | reverse complement strand
GGCGGCTTAGAGCCGAATGACGCACGCGCCCCAGGTGAAGCCGCCGCCCATGGCCTCCAGCAGAAGGAGCTGGCCGGGCTTGATTCGCCCGTCGCGCACGCCGCGGTCGAAGGCCAGTGGAATCGAGGCCGCCGAGGTGTTGGCGTGCTCCGACAGCGTGGTGATCACCTTCTTCTCATCGATGCCCAGCCGGCGGGCGACGCCCTCCAGGATGCGGATATTGGCCTGGTGCGGGATGAACCAGTCGACGCTGGAGACGGCGATCCCGGCGTCCGCGGCGGCGGCGGTCACCGCCTCGGAGATGTTGACCACGGCGTGGCGGAAGACCTGGTTGCCCTGCATGCGCAGCTTGCCGACCGTGCCGGTGGTGGAGGGGCCGCCGTCCACATAGAGCAGGTCCTGCTTGGCCCCGTCGGCGCGCAGCGCAAAGCCCAGCAGGCCGCGGTCGGCGATGGTCCCCTCGCCTGCCTGCGGCTCCAGGACCACCGCGCCGGCCCCGTCGCCGAAGAGGACGCAGGTGCCGCGGTCGGTCCAGTCCATCAGCCGGGTCATGGTCTCGGCGCCGATGACCAGGGCGCATTTGGAGCGGTTGCGGGCCACGAATCCGTCGGCGACCGACAGCGCATAGACGAATCCCGAGCACACCGCCTGGACGTCGAAGGCGATGCCGATCGGACAGCCCAGCTTGCGCTGCACGATGGTGGCGGTGGCCGGGAAGGTCAGGTCGGGGGTGGTGGTGGCGACGATGATCAAGTCGACGTCGGCGGGCGTGCGGCCGGCGGCGGCGAGCGCCTTGCGGGCCGCCTCGACGGCCAGGTCGGAGACCGGCTGGTCGTCGGTGACGCGGTGTCGCTGGCGGATGCCCGTGCGCTCGATGATCCACTCGTCGGTGGTGTCGACGAATTTCGAGAGATCGTCGTTGGTCACCACCTGCTCGGGCAGATGCGAGCCCACACCCGTCACCACGCTACGCAAAACGCTCGTCACTCGGCAGCTCCTTGCGGCGCGTCGTCGGGAGCCGGCGCGCCTTCAGCGGGCGCCTGCTCGGCGAGTGCGGCCGGGAGCCGTCTCATATTCCGTTCGATCTCTGCGGAGAAGTCGCTTCGGGCCAGATCGGCCGCCACACGGATCGCCTGGGCGAAATCGCGGTCGCTGGCGCCGCCATGGCACTTCAGCACGATGCCGTTCAGGCCCAGCAGCGGGGCGGCCGGCGGCGGGCTCATCCGGTCGCGGAACTTGTGCAGCGCCGGACGGGCGAGGATCGCGCCCAGGGTGGCCATCAGGCCGGAGGTCAGCGCATTGCGCAGTTCGCCGTTCATGAACCGCGCCGCGCCCTCCATGGACTTCAGCGCGATATTGCCGGTGAAGCCGTCGGTGACGATGACGTCCACGGCGCCGCGGGTGATGTCGTCGCCCTCCACGAAGCCCCGGTAGTCCAGGTCGAGGCCGCCGTGGCGCAGGATGTGGTGGGCGCCGCGGACCTCCTCGTGGCCCTTCATCTCCTCGGAGCCGACGTTCAGGAGGCCGACGGTGGGCTTGGGCACGCCGTGGGCGGCGCGGTGGAAGGCCTCGCCCATGATCGCGAACTCGACCAGGCGGGCGGCGTCGCAGTCGATGTTGGCGCCGACGTCGAGGAAGGTGGTGACCGAGCGCGGCGTCGGGATCGAGGTGACCAGGGCCGGACGCTCCAGGTCGGCGCACATCCGCAGGATCAGCTTGGACATGGCCATCAGGGCGCCGGTGTTGCCGGCCGAGACCGCGGCCGCCGCCCGGCCCTCGCGCACCGCCTCGACGGCGTTCCACATGGAGGTGCCCTTGCCGCGGCGCAGGGCCTGGGCCGGCTTCTCGTCCATGGCGACGACGCGGTCGGAGTGGCGGATATCGACCCGGCTGGCGACCTCGCCGTGCCTGGCCAGCTCGGCCGCGATGGTCGGCTCGTCGCCGTGCAGCAGAAAGCTGACGGCGCCCGGCAGCGTCGCGATGGCGCGCGCCACGGCCGCGATCACCACGGGCGGGCCGTGGTCGCCGCCCATGGCGTCAATGGAAATCACCAATGGTTGGGTCAAGACGGCGCTTTGGTCCCTCGACGGATACCGCCGGATTCGCGGGCGACGATAGCGCCCGCGCCCGACGTTGCAAACAAACCAAGCCGCTAGGGCTTGGGGTCCTGCAGCTTCTTCAGCAGGGCGAACGGGGATTCCTCCTCGTCCGGCGGGGCGTATTCGAACTCGACACCGGGCTTGCGGGCGAAGGGATCGATCTCCAGCGCCAGATGCTCGACCACATAGGCGGCCACGTCGATGGCCTCGCCCTTCAGCACGTCCGGCGGATCGGGCGCCTCGGGGTCATAGTCCATCTCGCCGCCGGCGGCGTCGGGCGCCTGGGGGCTGCCCTCCGGCACGGCGCGCAGCTCGATCTCGCCGGTGAGCGCCTGTTCGAAGGCGTCCAGCGACACCGCGCAGATCTGCTCGACCACGGCGTCGAACCGGCCGGTGATCTCCACCCCGTCCATCCAGGGCGTCAGGATCACCCGGGCCGTCAGCGACGGCAGGCTCTGCAGGCCAAGCGTCCTGGCGATCCCTTTTCGCTGCTCGGCGTCGGGCTCCAGGCTCAGCGTCATGACGCCGCGGCCGAGCTCGTGCAGGAGGACGGGCTTTGACCAGGGCTGGCTCATGCGGCCTGCCAGTCGACGTCGCCGGCCAGCAGCCGGTCGAGCGGCTGGGCCGCCAGCGCCGCGCGCTGGTCGAGCACATAGGCGGTCATCCGCGCCGCGTCGGCGGCGTCGGTCTCGGCATAGATGGTGCGAATCAGCAGGGCCTCCAGGAGCTCGGTGGCCGGCAGGGCGTGGAAGGCGGTCTCGTAGGACCGGGCGCGGCCGAACAGCGCCTCGCCCAGCTTGCGCATCTTCTTGCCCACCGCGAGATCGCCGACGCCCATCTCGCGAAGGGTATGGTCCAGGGACTTCACATAGGTGTCGAAGAGCGCCTGGGAGGTCTCGGCCGCCTGCTCGCCGTGGCCGCGCAGACGCTCGATCATCAGGACGAGATGCAGGGTGTAGAGCTCGAAGCGGCCCTCCACTGTGTCGGGGACGCCGAGGTCGGCGTAGAAGGCCGGCTTGCGCGACTGATCGACCACGCGCCGGTAGAGCACCTCGCCGACGGCCTTGGTCGGCCGGGGTCGGAACAGTCGGTCCAGCAGCATGACGCCTCGATTTCGCCCGATGGGCCCGTTAAAGGGCGGCATTGAACTAGTGGGCCGCGAGCGATAGGTCAAAGCCCTCCAGAGATTAGATCGGACACCCAGCCGCTCATGTTCCGTCGCGCCGCCTACGCCGCCATCGCCCTCAGCCTGCTGTCGACCGCAGCCTGCGCGCCGATCACCAGCTATTCCGGCTTCCAGGCCATCGAGTCGGACCCGAAGGATGTGAAGGTTTCCGTCGACACCAAGTCCACGGTGCGCGGCAAGCTGGGCTCGCCCTCGGCCACCTCGACCTTCGACCCGAACACCTGGTTCTACATGAACCAGGTCAAGCAGCGCGTGGCGTTCCGCAAGCCGCAGGTCGTCTCCCGCAGCGTCACCGCCATCACCTTCGACAAGGAAAACGAGCAGGTGATGAGCGTGAACAACTATACGCTCAAGGACGGCAAGGTGATCGCCTTCAACGGCCGCGAGACCCCCACCCGCGGCCGCGAGCTGACCATCCTCGAACAGCTGCTCGGCAACGTCGGCCGCGGCTCGATGCTGCCGCGCGACGACGAGACGGTCCCGGGCAGCCGCCCGGGCGACCGCTAAGAAAAATCATCCCTCCTCTTCAGGGGAGGGACAGGCGGCGAAGCCGCCAGGGTGGGGGAATCGCGACCCAACTCGGAGTCGGCGCTCCGGCCCACACTTCCCCACCCGTCTCGCTTCGCTCGCCACCCTCCCCGCAGGGGAGGGATGACCCAACAAAAAACGCCCCGGAGATCGCTCTCCGGGGCGTTTCTGTTGGTGCGATCAGGCGATCACCGGGCGGCGAGGACTGCCAGGAGCAGCAGGGCCACGATGTTGGTGATCTTGATCATCGGGTTCACGGCGGGACCCGAGGTGTCCTTGTAGGGGTCGCCGACGGTATCGCCGGTGACGGCGGCCTTGTGAGCCTCCGAACCCTTGCCGTGCAGGACGCCGTCCGAGTCGGTGAAACCTTCTTCGATCACCTTCTTGGCGTTGTCCCACGCGCCGCCGCCCGAGGTCATCGAGATGGCGACGAAGAGGCCGGTGACGATCACGCCCATCAGCATGGCGCCCACGCAGGCGAAGGCGTCGACCTTGCCGGCGAAGGAATTGATCACGAAGAACAACACGATCGGGCTGGCCACCGGGAGCAGCGACGGAACGATCATTTCCTTGATCGCGGCCTTGGTCAGGATGTCCACGGCGCGGCCGTATTCCGGCTTCACCTCACCCGTCATGATGCCGGGGTTCTCGCGGAACTGGCGACGGACCTCGACCACGACCGATTGCGCGGCGCGGCCGACGGCGGTCATCGACATGCCACCGAACAGGAAGGGCAGCAGCCCCCCGAACAGGAGCCCCACGACCACGTACGGGTTCGACAGGTCGAAGGCCACCGGCCCCAGGCCGTCGAAGAACGAGCCCGGCAGGGCGTTGGCCGCGAAGTACTTCAGGTCCTCGGTGTAGGCGGCGAAGAGCACCAGGGCGCCCAGGCCGGCCGAACCGATGGCGTAGCCCTTGGTGACGGCCTTGGTGGTGTTGCCGACCGCGTCGAGGGCGTCGGTGGTGACCCGCACTTCCTTGGGCAGGCCGGCCATCTCGGCGATGCCGCCGGCGTTGTCGGTGACCGGACCGAAGGCGTCCAGCGCGACCACGAAGCCCGCCAGCGACAGCATGGCGGTGGTGGCGATGGCGATGCCGAACAGGCCCGCCAGGTTATAGGTGACGATGATGCCGACGATGATCACCAGCGCCGGAGCGGCGGTGGCCTCGAGGCTCATGGCCAGGCCCTGGATCACGTTGGTGCCGTGGCCGGAGACCGAAGCCTGGGCCACCGACTTCACCGGGCGGAAGTTGGTGCCCGTATAGTACTCGGTGATCATCACGATCAGCGCGGTGATCACCAGGCCGGCCATGGAGCAGTAGAATAGCGACATGGCGTTGAAGGTCTTCTCCAGCGGCGTGCCGGCGTTGACCGTCAGGTCGCCGGTGACCAGCGACGGGATCAGGAACCACAGCGCGATGGCGGAGAGCACGCCGGTGACGATCAGGCCCTGGTAGAGGGCGCCCATGATCGAGCCGGACTTGCCGAGGCGCACGGCGAAGGTGCCGATGATCGAGGTGATGATGCAGACGCCGCAGATGGCCAGCGGCAGCAGCATGATGTTGCCCAGCAGCGCCGTGCCGCCGAAGAAGATCGCGGCCAGCACCATGGTGGCGACCGTGGTCACCGCATAGGTCTCGAAGAGGTCGGCGGCCATGCCGGCGCAGTCGCCGACGTTGTCGCCCACGTTGTCGGCGATGGTGGCGGCGTTGCGCGGGTCATCCTCGGGGATGCCGGCCTCGACCTTGCCCACCATGTCGCCGCCCACGTCGGCGCCCTTGGTGAAGATGCCGCCGCCCAGACGGGCGAAGATGGAGATCAGCGAGGCGCCGAAGCCCAGCGAGACCAGGCCGTCGATGACATGGCGGTCAGCCGACGGCAGGTGCTGCACTTCGGTCAGGAAGGCGTAGTAGCCGGCGACGCCGATCAGGGCGAAGCCCGCCACCAGCAGGCCGGTGATGGCGCCGGAGGTGAAGGCGAGCTTCAGGCCCTTGGCCAGGCTCTCCGAGGCGGCTTGCGCGGTGCGCACGTTGGCGCGGACCGAGATCAGCATGCCGGCGAAACCGGCGGCGCCCGAAAGCACCGCGCCGATCAGGAACCCGGCCGCCGAATAGGGGCCGATCAGGAGGAACAGCGCGATCAGCACCACCACGCCCACGACGGAGATGGCGGTGTACTGGCGGCGCAGATAGGCCTGCGCGCCTTCCTGGATGGCGGCGGCGATCTCCTGCATCTTGGCGTTGCCCGGCGATTGCCGCAGCAGCGATGCTGTCTGGAAGATGCCGTAAAGCACCGCCAGAACGCCGGCGGCGATCACCAGCATAAGCTCAGAACTCATTATCAAAGCGCCCCTTTGCGATTGCGCGGAGGGGGACCGGCGGCCGCCATGAAATCACGGCGCACGATGGTGTCCCCCAACCCTCGAAGTTTCCCCATGGAACGGGGCGCGCATCTCTGCGCCCCGAATAAGACGCGGGAAAGTGCCAAAGTTGGCCGGTGCGCGCAACCTGCGCCGGCACAGCGGCGCCTCAGGGGTGCGCAGGCGGGGCGGGCCGGGGCTGGGCGACGCGCTTTTGCGTGGCCTGGGAGGTGACGACGGCCGAGCGGATCTGGCCGGGGCCGGCGATGGCCGTGGCCTCGCGCATCATCGCCGCGGTCAGCTTCGCCTCGTCGACCTTCTGATAGTCGGTGGGGACCACGAAGGGGGCGCGGTGGGCGGCGCGCACCAGGGCGTCGCGGAAATAGGGCTCCTTGTCGCGAAGCCGCGCGACGTTGGCGCCGCTGGTCAGGTTCAGGCGCACATAGACGAAGACGTAGTTCAGCAGTTCACCCTTGACGACGATCGGCATGGCCAGAGGCTGCAGGTCGACGTACTGGCCGACGTCCTGTTTGGGGGCCTTCTTGTCCCCCGACGCATGGGCCGATGACGCCAGGATCACCAGGGGCATGAGCGCGACAAGTAATCGTATTCGCATATGAAAAGCCTAGCCCGCAGGAGGTTTCCGCAAAGTTGCGAGGAGCGTGACCATTCCGGCGAACGGTGATACAATTTACGTCGTCAGCTAGGTGGAGTCCGGACATGCTTCCCACCCGCCGCCACGCCGCCGCCGGCCTCCTCGCCGCAGGCGCCGCCGCCATCCCGATCCGATCGCTCGCCGCCGAGCCGCTCATCGAGGTCCCCGACCAGGACGATTCGCCCTCGCACCTCGACACCGGCGCCGACCGTTTCGAGCACATGCTGGCGCCGGTGACGATCAACGGCCAGGGCCCGTTCCAATTCCTGATGGACACCGGCGCCAACGTCTCCTGCATCTCGCGCGCGCTGGCCGACCGGCTGGACCTGGCGCCGGGCCCCTCGGCGCGGGTGCATACGATGGTGGGCGTCCGCGACCGGCCGAGCGTGCTGATCGACCATCTGCAGGTCGGTTCGCGCAGCCGCAAGGCGGTGAACGCCCCGTCCCTGCCCCTTTCCACCTCAGACGTCGACGGCGTGCTGGGCGTCGACTGGCTGAAGGGCCAGCGGCTGGTGCTGGGGTTCAAGTCCAAGACCCTGGAGATCACCCGCTCGAAGGAAGACCGCCCTCAGGCTGGCCAGGTGACCGTGCCGGCGCGGCGGCGGCTGGGCCAGCTCACGATCGTCGACGCCGACCTCAACGGGCGGCGGATCAGCGCCATGATCGACTCAGGCGCCCAGACCACGCTCTGCAACGCGCCCCTGCGCCGCATGGTCGACGAGGCCGAGCGCCGTAAGGGCCAGCCGCGGGAGCACGAGAAGATCCGGCTGGAAACCCTGGCTGGCGAGCCGTTCACCGGCGAACTGTTCTACCTGCCGTTCGTGAGGCTCGGCGGCCTGCACCTGGGCAACGTGGCCGTGGTCTATGCCGACATGCACGTCTTCGACATCTGGGGGCTGAAGGACACGCCGGCCATGGTGCTGGGCATGGACCTGCTCAGGCAGTTCGACACCGTTTCCCTCGACTTCGGCCGCTCCCGGGTCCGCTTCGACATCGCCTAGAGCCCGGCCGGGTCTTCAGCCGGGGCGGCTGTTGGGCTTGCGGGCGTGGGGCTTTGCCCCGCTGGGCTTGCCGCCCTTCGGCGGGGGACCGCGGCGGGGCGGACCTCCGGGGCCGGGACGCGGGCCCGGACGGGCGGCGGGATGCGGACCACCGGGTGGCGGCCGAGGCCCACGCGGACGGTCGGCGGCCGGCGGGGCCGCGGCGGGCTCGATGCGGATGTCACCCTCGGCCGCGCCCTTCACGGCCTGGCGGAAGCGGGCTTCGGTCTCGGCGATGATCTCGAACTTGGTCTCGCGGTCGAAGATGCGGATCTGGCCGATGTCCTTCTTGGTGACATGGCCCAGCCGGCAGATCAGCGGGATCAGCCACTTGGGGTCGGCGTTGTTCTGGCGGCCGATGGGCATGCGGAACCACTCCGCGCCCTCGCTGCCCGCGCTGTGCGAGGGGCCGGGGCCGCGGTCTTCCCGGATCGGATCGTAGGTCGTCCCGCCCCGCTGCTTCGGGGCGATCTGCGGGCCGGAGTCGCGAACGTCGTCGAACAGGTCCTCCGGCTCGGGCAGGCGCTGGCGATAGAGGCGGATCAGGGCCGCGGCCACGGCTTCCGGCGACTTGTCGGCCAGGATGCGTTGCGCGAGCACAAGATCTTCCTCGGTCGGCTGGCCCGCCAGGATCGGATCGTCCAGCATCCGCTGCTGGTCCTTGGCGCGGATCTCTTCCAGGAGCGGCGGGCCCGACCACTCGGCCTGGATGTTGGCGGATTCCAGCAGGCGCTCGGTGAAGCGGCGCTTGTTGTAGGGCACGACGAGGACCGAGGTGCCCTTCTTGCCGGCCCGGCCGGTGCGGCCGCTCCGGTGCAGCAGGCCCGCCTTGTTCACCGGCAGTTCGGCGTGGATGACCAGGGCCAGGTCCGGCAGGTCGAGGCCGCGGGCGGCGACGTCCGTGGCGACGCAGGCGCGGGCATGGCCGTCGCGCAGGGCCTGGAGGGCGTCGGTGCGCTCCTTCTGGGTCATCTCGCCGGAGAGGGCCACGGCCGCGAAGCCGCGTTCGCGCAGCGCCGAGTGCAGGTGACGAACCCGCTCGCGAGTGGCGCAGAACACCAGGGCGCCGGGCGCCTCGAAGTAGCGGAGCAGGTTGACCACGGCGTGCTCGATCTCGCCGGGGGCCACGCGGATGGCGCGGTACTCGATGTCGCCGTGCGCCTCGTCGCGCCGCAGCGTGTCGATACGGACCGCCTCGCGCTGGTAGCGGCGTGCGAGGTTGGCGATCTCCTTGGCGATGGTGGCCGAGAACAGCAGCGTGCGCCGTTCCTTGGGCGTGGAGTCGAGGATCTCCTCGAGATCCTCGCGGAAGCCCATGTCGAGCATCTCGTCGGCCTCGTCGAGCACGACGGCCTTCAGCGCCGAGAGGTCCAGCGCGCCGCGTTCGAGGTGGTCGCGGAGGCGCCCGGGGGTGCCGACGACAATGTGGCTGCCCAGCTGCAGTTGCCGGCGCTCGGCGCGCGGGTCCATGCCGCCGACGCAGTTGGCGACGATGGCGCCGGCCGGGGCGTAGAGCCAGTTGAGCTCGCGGCTGACCTGCAGCGCCAGCTCCCGGGTCGGCGCGATGACCAGGGCCAAGGGGGCTGCGGCGCGATCGAAGCGCGGGGCGTCGCCCAGCAGGTCCCTGGCCATAGCGAGGCCGAAGGCCACGGTCTTGCCGGAGCCGGTCTGGGCGGAGACCAAGAGGTCCTGGCCGTCGGCGGCGGCCAGGACGGCGGCCTGGACGGGGGTGGGTTCGAGATAGCCCTGCTGTTCCAGCGCGCGCGCCAGAGCGGGGTGGGTCGGGGGAAACGGCATCGGAAGTCCTTGGCGTCCACAGTCGCGAAACGCGGCGGACGCGCCAAAAGCCGTATCACGCCTCGCAAAGCAAGCCTCGCGTCATGAAATGCTCAGATGACGCGGGCGGTGGGCGCTGTCGCCCGGCCAAGCGCAGCGTTCTCGGCGCGGATGCGAATCCAGAGCACCGCAGAGTTGAGGGCGAAGAACGCCAGGCCATATCCCGTCAGGCCGAAGACCAGCGGCAGGACCAGAATCTCGCCGGCCACCACCACATAGTTGGGGTGTGACAGGACCCGATAGGGGCCGCGGCGGACCAGCGGCGCCTCAGGCAGGACGATGATCCGCGTGGTCCAGCGCCCGCCCAGGGTGGCGATCACCCAGACCCTGAGCGCCTGCAGGGCCGCGAAGGCGCCGAGCCAGGCGAGGTTCGCGGGGCGGTCCCAGGTCAGGAGCCAGAGGCCGCCCAGCCAGGCGGCGTGCAGGCCGACGATCAGCGGATAGTGGGCCGCGCCGACCTCGGCCGCGCCGCGCGCCAGGAGCCGACGGGTGTTGCGGCGCGCCAGCACCAGCTCGCCCAACCGCTGGACGGTCACCAAGGCCAGGATGAGGATCGAGAGCATCATGCCGCGAGCAGGGTCACCGTGCTGGCGGTGAAGCCCGGTCCCATGGCGGTCAGCACGGAGCGCTTCGGCAGCTCGGCGCGCCGCACGCGGTCGAGGATGAAGAGCACGGTCGGCGACGACATGTTGCCGTGGTCGGCCAATACGCCGCGCTCGTGGTCGAGGGCGCCCTGCCCCAGGTCGAAGGCGCCTTCGAGGGCCTCGATCACCTTCATGCCGCCGGGGTGGCAGATGAAGCGGTCGACATCGTCGAGGGTGAGGTCCTGGGCGGCCAGCATCGCTTCCATCACCGGCCGCATCTGCTTGCGGACGAAGGGCGGCAGGGCGCGGTCGAGGATCACGCCCAGGCTGTCGGGGTCGATGCGCCAGCCCATGATGTCGAGGGTGTCGGGCCAGGTGTGCTCGGCATAGCCCGCGACCTCGGCGAAACCGCCCTCCCCGGCGCGCAGCACGCAGGCGGCCCCGCCGTCGCCGAAGATCGCCGTCGAGACGATGTCGGCCTTGGCCGCCTTGTCGAGGCTGAAGGCCATGCTGCAGAGCTCCACGCAGACCAGCAGCACCCTGGCGCCGGGCTGGGCGGCGGCCAGGCGCGAGGCCAGCGCCAGGCCGGTGGCGCCGCCCGCGCAGCCGACGCCGAAGACCGGGACCCGCGCGGCGTCCGGCCGGAACCCCATCTGCGCCATGGCGCGGGCCTCCAGGCTGGGTGTGGCGATGCCGGTGGACGAGACGGTGACGACGATGTCGACCTCCGCCCCGGTCAGGTCCGCTTCGTCGAGCGCGCCTTGGGCGGCGCGGCAGAAGAGATCGAGGGCGCCGGCGAGGTAGGCCTCGCCGCGCTCGGGCCAGCTGCGTGGCTCGAGATACCATTCGACCGGCATCACCAACTGGCGCGTGCGGACGCCGGCGTTACGGAACACCGGCAGCATGCGGTCAAACTGCGCAAAGCGCCTGGCGAACAGCCCGCGGGCGGTTTCGGCCACCTGATCCTGGGTGATCTCATGCGGCGCGGCGGCGGTGGCGAGCGAGAGCAGTCTGACGGGGCTGGGCATGCGGGGTCCGGCGCGCAGGGGCGCAAGCCATGGCAACCCGCGCCGGGCGGCCTGGTTCCGCTAGAGGTGGCGCCAGCCGGCGCGGTCGACGGCCACCGGCGCTCCGTCGAGGTGGACGTCCACGCCCTTGCCTGCCGAGACCTGACCAATGGCGGTGAAGCCGTCAGGAACTGGGCCGGAGAAGGTCGCCACCACCTCGTAATCGTCGCCGCCGGTCGCCAGGGCGACCATCGCGCGCCGGCGGCCGGGCTGGACGTCCAGCCAGCGACGGGCGGCGGCCGACAGCGGCATGCGGTCGAGGTCCAGGGTCAGGCGCATGCCGCTGACCTCGGCGATGTGGCCCGCGTCGGCGATCAGGCCGTCGGAGACGTCGGCGGCGGCGGTGGCGCTGGTGACCGCGGCGCGCAGGTCCAGGCGCGGGCGCGGCAGGCGGTAGCGGTCGGCCAGGTAGCCGTCCGCGTCCTCGATCTCGCCGCGGACCGCCATGAGGCCCAGCCCGCCGTCGCCGATCGTCCCGCTGACCGCCACGACGTCGCCGGGCCGGGCGCCGGCGCGGCGCACCATCCGGCCTTCGGGGACCCAGCCCAGGGCCGTGAGGCTGACCGTGAACGGACCGGGCGTGGAGACGGTGTCGCCGCCCAGCAGGGCGACGCCGTAG
>Ga0307513_10009985_pt1 | contig 11974 bp, 7 predicted proteins | sample 15_EM_MG_FD_202174 | JGI IMG/M metagenome (GOLD analysis project Ga0307513, IMG submission 202174) | Populus trichocarpa ectomycorrhiza microbial communities from riparian zone in the Pacific Northwest, United States - 15_EM | ecosystem: Host-associated > Plants > Roots > Unclassified | place... | reverse complement strand
TAGATGATGAATGGTTGAAGCTCCAACGGGCATTCACAAACCACTTGTTAACCTGCATAAGACAACTTCTAGGTAAGAAAAGCGTGAAACTATGCTCTCTTTTCTTTAACCCATTAGAGTAAATTTTGGAATGAATGAAACAGTTTCCCATTTGTATGACCTGCTCAAAAGTAATTCCTAGCTCTTCTGCCAAGCTTGCTTTTGCAGCTCGGTCTGGATACTGATTTTCCTTGAAGTAACTGTACAGTCTCTGCATACAAAAATGATCAACACCTTTACCTCCTCTACAATTCTTTGTGTGCGTGTATCAGAGAGAGGAGGGGGGGGGGAACAAAAAATATATTATAGAACAATGATAATGGCGCAACACATGATTCCCAAAAACATCTTGCGAATTGCAAAATAGATAATGGTTCTCTCCATATCAATCTCTGATATTTCTCTTTCTTCAAAAACTAAATAAGCAGCTTTTGTAGGTCGAAAGCAAGACAAGGATGATTTTGCACAAGCACTCTTTGAGAAGTACTACAAAAGTTTCTAATGTAAGTGGATCATGGCTGAAGCTAGCATGCACAGGTGTAAATTTGTTAAAGCAAACTTTGAGGCCTAAGAAAAATGCCAATTAAACACAGACCAGCATTCATTCAGTGAGACGTTTGAAAAGTGACTGAAAGGTTAAAGAATAATATGAAACGCTGAGGACTAAAGGGAAAAAAAAAAGATTATTTATTTTGTTCTCATTCTAAAAAAGGGCAAAAAAAACCATATTGTATATTTTCAATAAGACCCTGCACCTTAATGAAAAAGGATATAATATAGAATGATGACATGGTATCCTCAACTCAATTAAGAATTGATGGGTTATTAGTACTGTTGAACATATGAAACAAATAACTCACAAAAACATACCTGAGTTACAGCTTCTCCCAGTTTTTTATAAGCAGAGGGCCTAACGCTTTTACCACTAGAACCAGATAGAGATGCACCAACATATGATTTAGCCGGGGAAACATTTGTTTCTTGAAAGCTCGAGTTTTGGCAAGTTCCTCTCTCAGGATTACGTTTGTTCTCCTTTAATTCCTGGTTCATATTCTTGCTATTCATTCCATTCTCGGTAACAGAGGCATCTCCGTTTGCTGTCACTGTAGCAACATCTCCAGTATTTTTCCTCCTCTTCCTTGGCCCAACAGTATCAGTGTAATCATCATCACTTGAAGTAGAAATGTTTCCATACGTTTCCTTCACAGAGCGCAGAAACACGAAATTAAACTATTGAAAGAAAACATCATATGATTAAAAAGTTAGACCATATCAAGAATACAATCTGCATATTTGAAACTAAGTTTAAACCTCTATGAAGACGGAAGGTGGACAAAATTTAATGTGAAATAATTCTGAAAATATTTTTGCTTGAGAGGCTTTATCTTTATTGCTTTAGGAAAAATATTTGCAGAGGAATGTAATGGATATAGTGTTATCTAATATGTAGCACAACTATTTTCTATACATATGTAAGGGCACCACATTCATATGGAAGCATTACTATTATATTTGCTTCCAACAATCATAAGTACTTGGCATTAGCGTGTTGAAAAGAGTCGAAAGTTATGCTTTGATATATATTCTAATTCCATGAGAATGTGTATAGTACATGACATCTATCAATAATTCCTTGTTCTCTATAATTGGTGCACTTCTCTGTAAAAGAGTGGAACAAATAGTAGTCAGGTTAAAATAATTTAATTTTTATGGAAAGAATCACAATTCCTTCACTTCTCAACAAAAAGCAGGCAAAACACCCATTTGAAACAAAAGATCAGGACATGACTCTAATTACAGGATCATGCTTGGAATATAAGTGTGTTAAACAGCCACCAAAAAAGTGCCAAGACTATATGATAGAAAAGCTGTTTCAAATATTGTAAGATCAGAGGCACTCACATCATAGAGCTTCTTGTAGTCCAATCTGTCAACATTTCTTTTTCCAGAAACAGTTGCTGACTCATCTTGGCACAGATCTGGTTCTAGCATGGATAAAAGCTCGCTGTTTAAAGACTGCATCTTCTTTCCATCAAATTTAGATTTCCTCCCATTAGAAACTCCACGAGGTTCAATAGGCATGTGGCATTCATCTTCTAAAGACAACCCATCACCATTAATAGTTGCAGCAAGATCCTCAGAGTCTGATGTAAAATCAGAACTTGAACTTTCCTGCTTCAGCTTCTCCTCAAGAACTGGAGCATCAGGATCATAGTCATCATCCTCTGAATCATCAGAAGAGAGCCCCAAGTACTCTTTGCCATCCGGGGGAGCCTTGAATTCATCAGATGCAGAAGTGAAGTCAGATTCGTCAGAGCTCGATTCCTCCTCCTGACTCTTCTTATCAATATCTGGACCATCAGGTTCATAATCATTATCATCAGAATCATCAGAAGATGGTCCAAAGTTGTGATCCAGTTTTTGTCCAGACGCTGTGGCGGCAGCCTCAGGGAAAACTTTCTGCACATCGGATAGGAGTACAATAAGGAATGAACACAAGTTTGTAATTAACAAATATTAAGGCTGGGGACTGCATGATTACCTCCCAGCTATCACTGATAGATATATTTGTTCCTTGAGAATCGTTAAGCAAACCAATGCAGTCAACTTTGCAATCACATCCAGGGCATAACCAGCCCTCATCATCAGGAGGAACTAAAGGAGAAATGAAAACATGCAATCAGGAAAGTATAAATGACCAGAGAAGTAACTCAGGAACAATTATTCAACTCAGTGCCATCAAACAAGTGGATAGAGCATTACTGTCTTCTCTTAACAATGGTGGTATCAAACAGAACTGATGAAATCCTCTGTCACAAGCACCATCACATAGTATAATATCATTATCAGCATTCAAATCTTTGGACCCACATTTTGCACAGAATATCTGCCACAAATGAATTGTCTAAGCAATTACACTCCAAGAGATATTCACTGTTATAAGAACCGTCCTAAACAGCAACAATCATGGAAATAAGAAGCTTGTTAACAAGAGAATATGACAAATTAAAAAAAAAAAAATCCTACATCCTCACTGTCAATCTGTCCTTCAGAATCAAATAAAGATGATGGGAACCTTCCTTCGCTGCACAGAGAATCAATATGTTGAAATAAATCCCTTATTTTCACTTTGCGTCTGGTAATTTCAGATGTGGCTCGCTGCAACTCCTTCTCGGGCTTTAACTTTTCTAGGCTGGAAAATTACACGTGTCAAAGAAAAAAAGATAAACTCTCCAGTGGAGAAAAGATCGCTACACAGTGTGTAAAAAAGAGCTTGAGATCAAATCATTTTAAAGGGCAGGTCAAACTGGATTTCATTTTAAAACAAAAGGGTTTCCTTCTATTTCTCATAATCATACCAAGCAAAAACAATTCTCTAGTTCATCAAATTAGCCTCCTTGACAAAGATATTGAGATATTTTGCCACATACACGATATTATAAGCAATTGAAGTTTTTAAAGGAAAAGGATGGGCTCAGATCTATGCACACAAGGAGGGAGAGAGATGCACCGGAGAAGAGGGTTATTACTTGGCAATAACACTGAAAGCTGAACTAACATCATCTTAAATTCCTTGTTTCAAAAAAATTAAACCAGCATCCTTTATTGATCCCACTGCTCATTTGTATAGCACTTCTCATAATGGACACAATTGACACTAATGATCATCTGGTTCAAAGACAAGCATCAAAAGTTTATCCAATGTAAATAACTTTTAATTCTTTGCAAGTGTGGCTAAAAAGATTCTTGTTCTATATTTTTTTTCTCTGATGTTGGCCTCTTCCAAATGCAATGAGTCCTTGGTGGATAGTCAGAGCATAAATTTGGATGCAACTTTCCATACTAAAAAAAAAATTGTGCTAAAATCAAAACAAAAACATTAAGAGAACAAAATTTAAAAGGTCATTAAAAAAAAAACACAAGAAAAGGCTACAGAAAAACTTTGTGGTAGAATAGTACACACCTAAGTCCTTTCCAGCCTTCCCCAGAATAAGCAGTGATCAAGCTTTGCTCATAGCTCATCCGATTCAATAAGTACCTAAGATGTGCCCTGATTTTGGAATATTCATCAGCCACAATATTCTTTCCTCTTCTCTTTTTCCTTCTTTTCCCTTTTTTATCACCAGTGGAATTAACATTACCTGAATTATTACTTGATTCAGGAGCTTTAGGTTTCTCTTGTGATCTTGACCGGAGAACTCTATCACTACTTCTCAAAGATCTTAACATATATATCTTCCTTGACAATCTTGAAGCACTCTTACCTCTAGGTCTACCGCGTCTAGTAATACCAATCGCAACTCTAGATGGTGTTTCCAAATGTTCATGATCTGGGCCTTTGTCCTCATCATCATGAGTTGGTCTTGTTTGTTCATTTGCAGGAATGATGATGCTGTCACCAGGAAGCAAGCCTACATGTTTGATAGGAGAACTCTTGGTCACTAGTTGAGTAAGCGGCTCTGAATTCTCGATAGCAATGCCACTATATAATTCAGTGTCAATTCCCGTTGATTCATTTTCTGAAAGTTCAGATCCAGGCTTCTGTCTTTCTTCTGATCGTTCACAACAAGCTCTGTCAGAAAGTAACTCAAGTGTATGTCCAGATATAGTTTGTTGAGGGTATGAACTTTTATCAATCTGGTTACCCTTGCTTGCATCTCCATACGGCGGACCCACATCTTCAGTACAAGAATTATTGGCTAGATTTTCAAGTGATGCTTGTGAGGTTTCATTAGCAATGCAGCTTGATGATGCAGCATTGGTATTTCCAGGTTCATCCTGTAGAATACCAGAGTCAGTTGCTTTTGATGATTCACCATGCGTACACGCAGTATTCACACTTCTAGCACCTGGCTCGAGTTTCTGATCTATAGCAGTTAGTATAGGTCTTGAACTTTCATCAAAAGTAGCACCCCTGGCATCTTCGGGAGGTGGATCCAAATCAGTAAAAGAATTGTTTGTTACATCTTCAGTAGATGGTTCCACAGTTTCCCCAGCACCAGATTGGAGAACTGCAGTACCGCTATCTCCAGCTTCAGTTTGTATGATTTCAGACTCAAACTTATGTTTCTCTTCCGAATATCCACCACAGTTGTATTCAGCAGTAAATCCATGAGTATTTTCCAGTTTAGTTTGTGAAGGGCATGAGTAACTTTTAGTTTGAGAACTAACTTGTGATGGAGAAACACCCATGTTCTCAGCCTCAGACATATGCTATGAGTAAAATATATCAGCTCTCTAGAATTCAAAATTGAACCTTGTATTAGAAGGGTCTTCCCACAAAACTACTGTGACAAGAAAAAATCCGAGTCACTACAAATAGCATGGATGTTGTTCTACTATCTATACTCCATACACTTGCAGCAAACATCAAACATCAGGAAATTTCTTGGAGAGAGATAGTAATCCTATCTCAACAAAGCAGCCCAAATAAGCAGAGCATGGACAAGGTAAGGCAGTGATTTATATAATGACTAGACGATCAAGGCATAATAGTTATTTAAAATGTTACCTTGTCTTTGCACAAGGAAATTCAACCAAATCTCCATAAGAAGACAAAGACTATTATCATTCAGTCGGTTACGTTTATTGTTCACTGTTCACTGTTCACTAATACAATGCTATTAAACAAGTTAAACACTACAAAACATATGCATCTCCATGTAAACGACGAGTCAGTTTAGAGACACAACCTTAATTGCACACTTGCAACAATTGGCATCAACACACATCTTTTTACCAGTTATTAAAATTCTGCAAACCTAGCTAGCGTCAATTATCAGGAATAAATGATAAATTCTTGAATATAATAAATATTTGCCTCTGTGGTCGAAAACCTCTACCCTCATTCCCTTGCAATTATTTATCACTAAGCTAATAGGACCTTGAAAACATATTCCTCTGCTCACTAATTCCTCTGCTCTCTCTCTCTTTTTATGCACATTTTTACTTAGCAGAAACTAATCTATATATAGCTAGCTTGAGCATTAGATTGCAAAGCTAAAATTTTAAAAAATAATATCAATCTAAAACTCCAGTTGTTTCTTTCTTCTCTTTTCTTTTTTTGTTTTCTTGCAGTTTCTTGGCATCCAAACAGCTCAAAAAAGAATGCAAATCGATTAAGGAACTTCACTCGGGCGACATTTCTACGTTGCATTCCTTTTAAGCTCAAACAAAACAAAAGCATCAAAAACCACAACCCTCAACTTTTCTCGGCGGATTTAGTTTCTCTTTTACAGTTTTCTGGAGGAAAGGATAATAAAAAACGAATATGTACAAAAATGAAACTGAGATATTTTTAGTTTAGAGAACTGACCTTAGCCTTTTATTCTTGCTGCTTATAGTATTAGTTTCTGCACAGGAGAGCAAAACAGAGTTTTGATGCGGAGAGAGGAAGAGAATTTTTTAGGAGCGAAGAGGAGGAAGAAGAAAAAAGCGGTTGATAGTGGTGGTGGTGGTGGTGGAAGCCTCTAAATCTGGGCCACCGTCGCTGCGAAAGTTAGAAAAAGGGCTTTCTGTTCCTGCCCTTGTGCGCTTTCGGTATAATTTTTGTGTGTTTCCCAATGTTCCGTTTTATGGGCTGGGCTTTCCTTTTTTAATATTTGCTATCTTATACAGAAAGGCCAGGTGTGGGCTAGTTTGCGTTTTATTTTTATATATTGGTCCGACTAGCCTGAAGTAGATAAATACGGCAATCTTAGTAGCTAGAGTCTGCGGCTATTTTTCGATGGCTTGTACACGTGGGCTCAGGCCTGTTCTGCTAAATTTATTGATAAAAATTGCCTTAAAAAATGATTCCAGCCTTTATTTTGTTATCCATTTGGATTCCTATTCCTTCCTTCTATAGAAAGTTTTTGATGAGGTAAAATGTTAACATAATAAAGGGTTATAAATCTGGGATCACGTGACTTGCATGTTCCCACATGCATTAGATTGGACCGTGGAAAATTAAATTAAATTTGTTTGCATTTATTCCAGATTACACGTTTTCTTTCATGTTTAAGAACTTATATTTTATACACTATGGTTAATATATACAGTTGACACCATTATTATATAAACTAAGTCAGAAACACATGAACTCCATCACAAAAAAAAACTTTAAAATATTACAAATTTGCTATATATAATTATAATTAATTTAATATTCAAAGTGCCCTTGTAATTTATATATCTTCTTTTTTTTCTCCTCTCCCTCCCCTCTGTCTCCACTAATTAACCTCACAAGATTCAGGCGTGTAAGGTTTAAGTGTGGGTGGGTTTTTGCTAGATGTGCTAGTCTGGCTCAAGACTTGGCTCCGTCGGTGCATGGTACGCAGGGGCTAATTTGTTGGTTCTGGTAGCTTGGCTGGTGATGGTCTGATTGTATAGCTCGGGTGTTTAGGTCTGGTTCAGTCTTGGAGTTGTTGCGGGTAGTTTGTTATGATTTTCTTTAAAAATAAAATAATTTTTAATCTATCAACATCAATTGTGGGTAGCTTGTGGTGATTTTCTTTAAACCATCAAGATTCAAGAAGAGTGGTGGTTCAGGAGACAAGGAAGTGGAAGTTAGGGATTTGTAGAGATTAAGAATTAGGAATTTGATGATAGAAAAAAGGAACCTAAGTTATTAATATACGAAGGCATTTTTATATTTTCATCAAAATTTAAAACTAGTTTTGACTTAGATTATAATCTTTTTAAATATGATATAAAAAAGGGCTAGCTGAATGATTTGTTGCACCAACTTATTATACTAACTTGAGCATGAACCAAGGTTCAACTTATTTCACTGTTCTTGAGGGCTCTATATGATAGATTTCATGGGAGGGACTATAGATCTTTCCCTGGGAGGATGTTCAACTTCTATATTGTTTTCTTCCTTTATTTTCATTCTTTAAACATCATTAAATTTCTTAAGGGTTTATGTATCGAGAAGCAAATCTCCCTCTAGTGAAAGTATTTAACAATTCAACTGCTATATCCAGGACTTGGAGCTCAGTTCTTTAATTTTTCTTAAATACGAGGAAGCAAACAAAGCCATGAGATCATAACCATAATCGTCACTAATCTCGAGCCGAATCTTCGACTCAAATACCAGTTTATGAGGGAGTTGTTTGAGTTCAAGAAGATGTATAGGCCTTAGCATCTGCATTGAGCTTGCACACATAAGAGAGCTTACGTATGAGGATGAACACCACCTCCAACCTAAAAGCCTAGACTAAGGGGTTATGGTTTTATCTTATGTATAAGCATTTTTCTTCTTACATTCGTTTTCTAGGTGGTATAATTACTACTCACATGTATACCTTACAAACCTTCCCCTCACATGGAAGTCTAGTCTATTTAAACACAACTCTCGTTCTAACCGAAGTATTTAATATTTCGAGTGCGGTATTCAAAATTTGAAGCTTAGCTCTTTTGATTAATCAAGAGGAAACCGTCAAAGTTATTGGAGCCTAACCACAAATATCTCTCGTCTCGAGCCACACCTTCGAGTCTAGTATCAATTTATAGGAAGCTAGGCCTCGGTGTTTGTATTGGATTTGCACTCATGAGGGGATTACACATAAAAGATGAGTATTACCTCCAACTCATAAGTCTAGATTAATGAGTTGGCATGTATATCTTATATAAAAACACCTCTCTTTTTTTCATTATGAAATATTTACTGGTATCAAATAAAATTAATTAGCAATAAGTGAAAGTTTTCATTTTATTACATGTACAGTGATTCAACAAGGTTGTATCCTACCTAACCAGAACATATATATCAACAAATAACCCATTTCAGAAATTTCAAAGGGAAATGAAAAGGTTCTGTTAGTGGATCTTGTGTCTCCTCTTAGAACAAAACTCAGTGGCTTCCATCAAGACAGCAGTTTGAACACTATATGCTTTGACTTGGCCGGCCTGTCTAATGGCAAACATATCATCTGAAACGAGACTGTTGTTTGTTGGGTTTTAACTAATTCAAATCTTCAATAATTTCATGTGGTACCTACCCAAATGGATAATCATCCAGCATTTTCTGAAACCCTTCTCTTAATCATAAGCATTAAAGTACATAAACTTATGTTCTTCGGACTTCTATTGGAGTAGGGTTAGCAACCTATCAATCATAATTCACAATCTAACTCGTAATAGTGTGAGATACTGATCTCAAAGACTTTATGACAAAAGGAAAGCAGCATGAAAGTAAACCCCCACCATCACGTCTTTCGCAAGATTTTCTTCCATTTACTACCCACTTCTAGACCAAGAATTCTGTAGCGGAACTTTCTTCGAACTTCGTAATCTATCATGAATATGATTTTGAAAAAAGAAGAGAAAAGAAACATATATAATTCATCATATTTTCTTAAAGAACTAACTACAATGCATGCTAACTATTATATAATAAGCTTTACCATGGGCCAACTTTTTTTCCTTGGTGAAAAATCACGAACCAACCAGAGCATTAAAAAACTGTCAGGAATTGGATAGAAAACGAGGGGTTAATTAATTGATTGTTGAAGAATATTTTAGCAACTCGGCTCAAAAACTTGGACCACACAGGAGCAGGTAATACGTAATTTCAAAGTTGGCTGGCTAATTAATGAGGCCGGATGGTCCCTTGTGTAATCCTTACGTTGGACAAAAAATGAGTTGGCTCATGACATTAACATACCAGATCAATTGCTCTTGGAATAACACAAGAGCGGCAAGCCTCCATAATATATCTCCCAAAAACACTCCATTAGAGAAACAAGTCAGAAATGTAGAGTGAGTGGTCCTGGTTCTCACCATCGATCGGCCGATTAGATTAATATGTAGCCCTTGGGTCTTAATAAATTCCACCACACCTGCTGCTTACGAAAGTCCCAACATATTTTAGGAGTTCGATAGGATATGTAGGCATCACATGAAGAAAGAACAAAATTTATAAGTGGTTGATCGAATTGTATGGCATTTAATGTAGTAGTAGCTATCAACCGGCATAATAGTTGGGAAAACATGGATCTTCAATTAAAAAAGAATATATGCAATCTCTAGTTCGAGGTGTTAGAAATTTTTATTAATTAATATGGTTTAATTATAATGGTGGGTATATTAACTGTTAAAAAACCATGCATGTCAACTTAATTAAAATTAAAATTGTTATGTAAAGCTTAATTAATCAGGAATTGATGGTTTAATTTTATATTATCTCTAATATCAACTAGCTTGCCTTGGTTTAGAATGGGAGTCATAATTTCTTGAAGGGTACGTTCAAGTCATTTTCCTTCACATGGAAGAAATGATAAAACCTGAAATTAAAGAAAGAAGCAAAATATATATTCCTTAAAAGTGGGTGTGGGAATCAGAGAAAAATACAACAACATCCGTTTAATTATCTTTGTGTGGTGTGATTAAGTACTTAATTTCCTCGAAATGCTAGAATATTTCTTGATGCTCTAAGCTTACATCCACATCATTTCCATGACAATTCTATTTGCAGACAATCCTGATAATTCACTGAAAAGAAAAAAGAGAAAAGTTGAATATGAAAAGTATCAGAGGACTCGTGGTTCGGTTGAAGTCTGCGTCATGAATTTTAAGAGCTGCCTTTGTGCCGCTGAGCAAAATGTCAAATTATCCGAAACAAAAGAAAAAAAAATGTTTGAAGGGGACACAAGACTTTTCTATCTTGGCCTTGGCTATAAAGTGTAGCTGCCAGAGAGTTGGGTTTGAATGTTTATTTAAGACTGTGTGGTAGTTATTTTTTAAAATATATTTTTTTAGAAATGTATTAAAATAATATTTTTTTATTTTTTTAAATTTATTTTTAATATTAATACATCAAAAAAATTTAAAAATATCAAAAAATATTTAATTTTAATAAAAAATAGGTTAAAACTCAATAACAAATATATACGTTAATTAATTGTATATTTTGAGAAACTTGTAGAACTAGACTTGTACCCATGACGGATTATAATCCACCAAAGTCATTAAGTCACACACTAATCTGGTTCCATTTTTTTATGCTTTTACTAACTCCAATCCATGACCTTTCTGGGTTAAAACAAATATCCATACTCTCACTGTTTTTCCAAATTAACTACGGCAAAATTAACTTGGAGAAATCTTATGATTCTCATAAAGTTATTAGTTATTTTTTAAATCTATTTTAAATAAAAATAAATAAATACAAATTAATAAGAAAGATATTTATATCATTTTTAGTAAATCATGAATGTTATTTTGTTTTTATTTATGTATTTGTTTTTTAAAATGAATTTATTATGTAATCAATAGAATATTACTAATAGCTAGTACTGGCATAACTATATACGGCAAAAGGATGTCTAGTTAATTAATGCTTAGCAGTCTGGGTAGTAGATTTCAAGGGAAAATTATATAGTAAAATGTAGAATTAAAAATCATGAGAGGATTGTCGTAGGTTACTGTAGCTCAAGGTTCCTTGAACTTTCTGTTAAATTAAAAATATGTGCTTAATAAATTAAGTTTTTAGGATTATCTAATTCTTGCTGCAATATATATTTCAAACTAATAAGTTTTTTTTTTCTTTTTTTCACTTCTCTTTCCTTGCAGACGACGCTCAAAACATTTGGACTACTAGTTATATATCTAGAAGAAGACCAAATATGCTATGGTCTTTGCCTAATTGCTTTCATTTAATTTGTACTTCCGTTCAATTAATCCGTTTCTGTCGGCAATCGCTGAAGTGATGATCATAGGCATGTTTTAGACCAAACAAATATACGTGGAAAAGATATAAACATGTCAGAAAGAAAAAAAGTAAACTACATGCAAGGTCCATTACATCTGAAAGAAACGTTTCAGGTACTAGACAAACACATTGGTCAAGGTCACACCCTTTCCACAGGTTAAGTGAACCACAATACAAAACCTGACTCTGAAACATCCTTATCAGTAAATAACCTTTAACAGTTGGTCCCAAAAGCTACCT
>Ga0307513_10009984_pt1 | contig 11974 bp, 13 predicted proteins | sample 15_EM_MG_FD_202174 | JGI IMG/M metagenome (GOLD analysis project Ga0307513, IMG submission 202174) | Populus trichocarpa ectomycorrhiza microbial communities from riparian zone in the Pacific Northwest, United States - 15_EM | ecosystem: Host-associated > Plants > Roots > Unclassified | place... | reverse complement strand
ATCTTCGATGTCCATGGCCTCCCTCTCAGCATTGTCCTTGACCAGGACTCTCGCTTTACCTCTAAGTTTTGGTCACAAATGATGAAGTCCCTTGGTATCCAGGTCTGGATGGTGACCCAATACTATCACCAAACCAATGGCCAGGTTGAGCGAAGGATCCGTACCCTCAAACAGCTAATGATGAACATCGTTAACCCCAGACAGAATAACTGGTCTGGCGCCCTCCCAGCTATTGCAGCAGCCATGAATGGAGCCCCCCACGAATCCCGGGGCATCTCGCCATACCACGCCCTCTATGGACGCCCCTGGAAGATATTCAACCCTGTCCAGAGATCCGCCAGTAAGGTACCAGCTGTGGACGATATCCTAAACGCCCATGAAGCAACAAGAATAGAGGTAGACATGGCCAGAAAGCATGCTACCTTCCGCCAGACTGTCCAAGCTGACAAACGCCGCAAACCCTTGACGGAACCCTTCAAGAAAGGCAGCAGAGTTCTTGTTAGAGGCCGCCCTTATACCTCCTCCCCTGGACGATCCAAGAAGCTAGAACAACACTGGTTCGGACCCTTCAAGGTCCTAGAACATCTACCTGACACAGATAACTATAAACTACACCTCCCGCCCAGAATGGCCCGCCAGAAACCCCACTTCCACGTCTCCTCCCTTAAGGAATACAGAGAGAACGACCCCGATAGATTCAAATCCCGCAGAATGGACAAGCCAGCACCCATCCTAATCGACAATGCAGAAGAATGGGAAGGAGAGCAGATACTCGACTACCGCCGCCAGAACAACAGGCACGAATTCCTGGTTCACTGGAAAAGCTATGAGCGAGCAGACGACTCCTGGGAACCTATCGAGAACCTCGACCACTCCCGGGAACTCATACAGGAATACTGGGACGCTAACCACCCAGCAGAACCGACGCCCCAGATTACCTCCCACTACATTAAAGCTTCCTGGGGACCCATGGAAGTTTCCTCTACACCCTGCACCGCAAACGATTGCCCAGACGACTTCTGGGAACCCTATGACGATGAGGAATATGATTCTAGCAGCTCTGAGCAGGACTACTTCCCCACAGATGACGACAGCCTCCTATGGCACACCGACGAGAGCGCTGAGGACGGCGAAGACTTTGGAATGATTGTTGATTTTTCAGAATAAGGGAATGTAACATGTGTACATGTTCCGGTAACGGTACACAGGAGCGGGCAGTGCAGGATCTCCTATGTTTAGTTGATTTATATTTGGTTTATTTGATTTGATTTCAGCTCCGCCACTGTCTCTGAGTCAGATAGGCTATGCTATCGTATTGCTATGTTTAGTTTGCTTTGCTGGAAGTTTATATTTAGGATTCCGGGAATGGAATGGTCATGTAGCACTGGCGAAGGCTGAGCACTGTTTGTTTGTTTCTTTCTTTGGTCTTGCAGGATTACAGGATTCCGGTATGTGCGCAGCTACTGGTAATGATCGTGATTGCAGGAAAGCTATGGCTCTTGGGTTTTGTATTTAAACCAGTCTCCTGGCTAGCAGGAGACAGCAGACTTCGACAGACCTTCAGTCTAAGAATACACTTGGTTGAACGGCAATCCCTGAGTCCAATGTGTCCTTCAACTATTATCCTTCTAGCTACCGGTCCCTGGAAGCCTCCCTTAGCACCAGCGCTAGCACGTCTATCGCCGGTCCTATTGTATTTTCGTTAGACAGGAATAAACCTGTAACAGCCGCACATCCAACCTGGAGGTCCGCCGATGCCGATACCTCCTGCCCCCGCTGCGGCTTGGAGCCTGAAACCTTCGAGAATGCCATCCTATCCTCCCCCTCAAGACAGCACAGCAGGTTGCGCCTCCTCCACGGCGTTACTCAGGTCGGTCCCGAAGCCCCACTCTGGTCGTCCCTCCCCCTTCCCAAGAGGCTCGCCACCTTCATAGGCGTTACCTCCACGGGATTTCCCCCCACGATGTTCCCGCCCACCACTCCCCCCTCCTCCCCCCCGTTCCCTCTCTCACCCCCCAGGGTGCCCCCCCCGGCTTTTCGAGTTTTTTCGTTAGCCGAGGTATAGGGTCTTTGGGTTTCTTTCCTTTGGCTTATGTAGGCTTTCCTTTCTAGACGACTAAGTTGTTAGTTTGTACTTTCCTTACTATATGTGGCCAGTGGCCCGGCGGAGGAGAAACCTACGCGATAGTGGATAGTTAACTGGTGCCGTGACTTTCTTATGTTTATGTTTTTGATTTTATAGGTTTTGTTCTCTCCATAGCTAGCGCTGCATGAGTCTTTTTGTACCTAGAAACAATGAACGCATGATTACAAAAAAAACAAAAAGGGAAAAAACGACCAAGAGATAGGCCACGAACCATCACTCCTCCACCTCCGGCGATTGAAATCTCAACACCACGGGAAATCATGGTCACGTTGCCCCACCCACCTCTCGTCCCCCATCATGGCTACTGCCTAGGGCTTGACGTTAAGCCATCTACCCTCCTCTCCTGAGGCACGCCCGCCTCCCCTCCTTGGGGTTCTTGTTCCAGTTCGTCGTTGACACCCGCTCATGATGTTCTGTCCTCCCCCTTACCCCGCACTTCCTTTGCACCTCGCTTGGGATTTTGCACGGTCGGAAAGCTTCTCGCTAGGCTCACGGTCGGCGTTACGGTGTCGGACCTTTGGTCAAAGTAGGCCCTGGCTCGGTGGGCTTGTACCTCTGATGGGGAAAGCCTCGGTTAGTAACATCACGGTCTCGTCCCTGCTCTTCTTCGTCCCAAAAGCCCTTGCTATGGCCCGTTTGTCGGCCTTTGCTAGCCCGCTCGCGATCCTTCATCCACCCCCCTCCCGGTTCCGTCGGCTGCCACCGTACTGCCCCATAAGCTGGCACCTTACAGCTAATCCTCTCCACCGGCTGGCACCCTACTGCTCCGCACCGGCTGGCACCCTACTGCTCATCATCGTTGGCTGGCATCCCCTCTCCCTGTGGCTCCGCTCGCCCACCTGCCTCTCTCCCTCCTGCGATTTACTCTACGGTAGCAATCCTCGCTTAGGTTACGGTTGATCATGGTATTGTACTGCCTCCTTGGTCTCTCCTAAACGCCGACGGGTCGCCACCTTCCGGTCACTCCCGACCGTTGAGCCGGCGCCCTAACCGGATTTCACCGTACGGGTTGTTGGATTTGGCATATTGGCAATAGTAGTTGTATCTAGGCGTCTCTTTGATTCTTTTCTTAGTGTTACCAGGGGGCCTGCTGAAGGGTTTGGGTCTCTCTCCTGTACGTTTCTATGAGTTGTTTCCCTACGTCTCTGAGGTGCGAGTCATCGGTGCTAGGCGGGGGAGGTTTCTTCTATGGTCTCGGGGGGTTTGATGTTTCCCATGACGAGGTGAAGCAGGCGGGATGACGTTTGCTTATAGGTTTTTTATCTGCATAGCTAGCGCTGCCTGCGTCTTTTGTACCTTTAAAGATAATAACGATTTGATTACAAAAAAAAAAAAAAAAGAGAGCAAAAAAAGCGACCAAGAGATAGGCAAGAACCATCTCCTCTCCACCTCCGGCGATTGAAATCTCAACACCGCGAGAAATCATCGTCACATCTCCCTACCCACCTCTCTTCTCCCACGATTGCTACTGCCTAGGAGTGGACGTTAAGCCACCTTTCCCCCTCTTCTGAGGCCTGTCGGCCTCCTCTCCTTTGGGTTCTCGCGCTTGTTCGTCGTTGACTTGCTCATGATGTTCGGTTCTCCCCCTTACCCCGCACTTGCTTTGCACCTCGCTTAGCATTTTGCACCGTCGGAAAGCTTCTCGCTTCGTTCACTGTCGGCGTCACGTTGTCGGACTGTCGGTCGAAGTAGGCCTCGGCTTGCCGGGCTTGTACCTGCGATGGGGAAAGCCTCTGTTAGTAACATCTCGGTCTCGCCTCGGTTCCGCGTTGTCCCAAAAGCCCTTGCTATGGCCCTTTGTCGGTTGTGGCTAGCCTCTTCGGGATCCTTCCTTATCTCACCTCCCGGTTCTGTCGGCTTGCACCGTTACTGCTTCAGCAGCTGGCACCTTACTGCCTCCTTGTCCTCCCCGATCGTTCGTCCACTCCTCGGTTACGCCCAGTGGTGGTATTACACTATCTCGCTGCCTGGTGTCCAATGCCTTGGATCGATGTAATTACCGGCGCGACCGTACGTTTATGGTTACAATGTCGGCCCACAAGTTCAGTGGTTTTGTCTCGTAACGGCGATCACACATCCTCTCCCGCAGGCCCTAATGGGCCTTCGCGCGCTGATCCTTTCTTTTGTTTTAGGGGAGCCTGCTGAAGGGTTTGGGTCTCACTCCTGTACGTCTCTATGAATTGTTTCCTTACGTGTCTGGGGTATTATTTGTTTCAGGTGCTAGGCGAGCGGGATTTTTCCTATCGATTCGGGGTGTTTGATTTTTCCCATCAAGAGGTCAAGGGGGCCGTTGTTGGGATTAAGGTTTTGTTCACGCCACAGCTAGCGCTGCAGGCGAGTTCTTGTACCTAACATAGAATATACGAATTAAAAAATAAAAAGAAAAAAAAAGAAGAAAAAAACCGACGAAGAGATAGGCCCCACGAACCATCGCCCCAACACCTCCCGCGATTGAAATCTCAACACCAAGAGAAATCATCGCAACTTTGCCCCACCCACCTCTCTTCTCCCACAATGGCTTCTACCTAGGAGTAGAAGTTAAGCCATCTTCCCTCCTCCCCTGTGGCCTCACGGCCTCGCCTCCTTGGGGTTCTCGTTCTCGTCCTTCGTTGACACCCGCTCATGAAGTTCTGTTCTCCCTCTTACCCCGCACTTGCTTTGCACATCGCTTAGCATTTTGCACGGTCGGAAAGCTTCTCGCTTCGTTCACTGTCGGCGGCACGGTGCCGGACTCTCGGTCGAAGTAGGCCTCGGCTTGCTGGGCTTGTACCTCTGATGGGGAAAGCTTCGGTTAGTAACATCACGGTCTCGCTCGGTTTCGTCGTCGTCCCAAAAGCCCTGGCTATGGCCCGTTTGTCGGCTGCGGCTATCTTGTTCGCGATCCGTCCTCTCTCCTCCTCCCTGTTCCTTCCGCGCCCACCTACTGCTACCCTCCTCTCCCCGCCTGGCACCCTACTGCTCATCACCGGCTGGCACCCTACTCCTAATCACCGGCGGGCACCCTACTGCTACTCACCGGCTGGCACCTTACTGCTAATAGTCGTTAGCTTGCATGCCCTCTGCCCCGTGGCTCCGCTCGCCATCTACCCTTCCGATCCTTTGGCCCCTCCTCGGTTACGCCTAGTCGTGGTATACCACTAACTTCGTGGCTTTATCCAACGCCTTGGATCGATGTAATGACCTGCCTGACCGTACAACATGGTTTCGGTGTGCCCTCTACTGGAGTTTTCCTATGTCGCCGATCAACAATCCTCTGCCCGTGGGCAGCGTTTCTGGGCGTTAGAGTCTTTTCTTTTGGTTTAGTGAGCCTGCGGAAGCGTTTGGGTCTCTCTACCTGTACGTTTCTATGTATTGTTCCCTTACGTGTCTGAGGTTTGCATCTTAGGTGCCAGGCGAGGGGGACTTTTCCTATGGATTCGGGGTGCTTGATTATTCCCATGAAGAGGTGAAGCGGGTCGTGGCTATTGTTTATATGTTTTTTTCTCTCGATAGCTAGCGCTGCATGAGGCTGTTTGTACTTTAAAACAAATCACACCGGATTACAAAAAAAAAGAAAGAAAAAAAAAGAAAAACGACCAAGAGATAGGCGCACGAACCGTCTCTCCTCCACCTCCGCTGATTGAAATCTCTACACCACGGGAAATCATCGTCACTTTCCCCCACCCACCTCTCTTCCCCCATCATGGCTACTGCCTAGGGGTTGACGTTAAGCCATCTTCCCTCCTCTCCTGGGGCACGCATGCCTCTCCTCCTTGGGGTTCTTGTTCCAGTTCATCTTTGACACCCGGTCATGAAGTTCGGTTCTCCCCCTTACCCCGCACTTGCTTTGCACCTCGCTTAGCATTTTGCAGGGTCGGAAACCTTCTCGCTTCGTTCACGGTGGGCGATATGGCCTGTGGACTCTCGGTCGAAGTAAGGTTTCGGTTCTGCTGAGCTTGTACCTCTGATGGGGAAAGCCTCAGTTAGTAACATTGCGGTCCCGCTCGGTCTCGCCGTCGTCCATAAAGCCCTTGCTATGGCCCATTAGTCGGTTGTGGCTAGCCCGCTGGCGATCCTTCCTCTACCCTCCTCCCGGTTCCGTCCGCTGGCACCGTACTGCCCTATCAGCTAGCACCTTACTGCTAAAAGATCCTCGCCCGGCTGGCATCCTATTGCTCGCCTTTGGCCGGGACCGTACTGCTACTCACCGGCTGGCACCCTACTGCTCATCATCGTTGGCTGGCATCCCCTCTACACGGTGGCTCCGAGGGCTCACCTACCTCTCTCGCTCCTGCGATTTCCTCTACGGTCGCAAACCTCGCTTAGGTTACGGTTGATCATCGTATTGCAATGCCTCCTTGGTCTGCCCTAAACGCCGACGCGTCGCCATCTTCCGGTCAGTCCCGACCGTGAACCACCCTGCCCCTCACACTGACTAGCCACGGGGCCTTTTGGTTAGGCATATTGGCAATAGTAGTTATATCTCGTCATTTCTTTGATTGTTCTCTTAGTGTTACCAGGGGGCCTGCTGAAGGGTTCGGGTCTCTCTCCTGTAGGTTTCTATGAGTTGTTTCCCTACATGTCTGAGGTGTGAGTCTTAGGTGCTAGGCGGGGGAAGTTTCTTCTATGGTCTCGGCGGGTTTGATTTTTCCTATGATGAGGTCAAGCGGGCGGTTGTTATTCGGCTTATAGGTTTTTTTCTCTTCATAGCTAGCGCTGCATAAGGCTTTTTGTACCTAAAACAAATAACCCATGATTACAGAAAAAAGAAAAAAGTGACCAAGAGATAGGCACGCTTCTCGCAAACTTCTTCCCCCCCCCTACATTTCACATACAAACTCAACTCGACCCCGCTTTGTGTCCGGACCAGACCCCTCGCCCACTTTTCCTCACCCACTCGTCGCCATGGCGAACCCCCACAACCTGCCCCCAGGGAACCCAGCCTTTGGTAGGCTCTCAGCCCTCAACTCCCCCCTCCCGTCGCGTTCAGGAACCCCCTCCACCGATTACCCGATCGAGTTCATGATAAGGCAACTCTCTCAGGCGAGGAGCGTCGTCTGGCTCAGCAAGCAAGACTTCCCGGATCTCAGCCCAGATGCGCAGGCCGGCACCCTCCCCATTCAGTCCATCACCATTATTCTCCTCTCCCAGCTCGTCCATGTCCTGGTGACTGTCTCACACGGGCTGAGCGGGGTAAACCAGGCGGTCGCAACCATCTCCGAGGAAAACAAGAACCTCCGGGAGGAGCTCCACGACATCTTCTCTCAACTCACTAACCTCCTCCACGCCCAAGAACAACAAACCGCTCCGGGGATCGCCAATGTCCAAGCATCCATTCGTGACCTGTCACATCGTGTGTCCGCCCCAATCCCTGCACCCCTGACACCGGCCCCCCCCGCCACAAAGAAAACCCCAACCCCCTCCAACTGCCGGCCCCCCCCCTTCAAGGAAGGTTAAAGAAAGGGCCCGTGCACCACCCACACCTCCCTCAGCCGTGGCTGAAGACCCTAAATACCTCCTACCATTCTACCATACGAGGCTGGACAAGGTGTTCGGCGACCCCGAGAAGTACGCCAAGCTCTATCCCCACTCATACCAGGCCGGGGAATTCCGGAAGGGAAGGTACGACCTTGACTCCTTCACCCCAGGCCCCCTCCACCCTGACGTCCATCCCTCCCCCTCCTCTGCGCAAGCTGCCTCCAGCTCAGGCTCGGGCGGTAACGGCAAAAGCAAAGTTGGGGAAACCTCGTTCCCCCCAACTTGTTGCGAGTGTGACGGCCCCTCCTGTTTCAAAGGAGCCCCCCTCCCTTCCAGGTGCCCAACCCCCTTCTTTGCTCCTCGCCAGTCCCCTTCCCCTCATCCCGACACTCTTACCATTGCCGCTACCTTTCCCGACATCGCCGCTCGCGTCCTGCGAGAATCAAACTGCCTATTACCCCTTGGCATCTCTGCCACCGTCAACCCTCGCGGCTCCGTCTCACTGACCGTCACCGACAAGGCCACCCCCGCCGCCTCCTACGCCCCCTACTTCGACTCCCTCACCAGGGCCCTCAATCAGTCCTTCCCGGTAGGCGAAAACCCCTGGTGCACCCTCGTCCTCGCCCCTACTGCCGTTCAACTAGCCATCCACAGCCTCCCCCTACATTTCCTCCCCCAAGATGAAGAGGAACTCTTCCCATATATCCGGCAAGCAATCCTCAACGACAAAGCGACCCAGGTTCTCTCAGCCAGGTACCTTAACCCTTGCCCAGATTCTTGGGAGACCAAGCAGGCCACTTCGGTGGTTGTCACCGTCGACTCGCAGAACCTTTCGGCCCTCACTTCAGGGGTCGTCATTCTCTCACAGAAACGCAAGGTCGAACTCGCCTTCTCCTCCTCCCCAACCTCCGTGTGTAAGAACTGCTGGAGATATGGACACGCCCATCAACAATGCCCCGCCACCCACCCCACGTGCCCTATTTGTGTGCTTCACCATACTCGCGCGGCTCACAGATGCCAGAATCCAACCTGCCCCAGGAGCGGGAACAATAAGCCTGTCCTATCCTGTTGTCCGACCTCGCCCCGCCATTGCTGTAACTGCCGTGGTGACTACACTGCCACATTCAGGGAGTGTCCGGCTCGACCTCCCCCACCTGTCCCCACCAGAACCAACTTGCCAGCCCCCGCCCCAACCGGTGAAGACGCCATGGATTTGGCGGTCTATGGCGGCCCGACACCCACTACTCCCCCATCCGGGACGGGTTCCGTTGAGGTGGACCTAGTAACCCCCAGGCAACCTCCCCAAGCTGGGCCCTCCGGGCATCCTGGCACTACTCACGGTTTTCGGTGGTCCTCTCCCCCTGGAGGAGCCAAGCCCTTCCCCTCCACCTCGCGATCGTCGGGTTTGTCCCGGTAATGAATAATCGTCCCATGCCTCCTCCCCCAGGACAAAGGCTGGCCCCCGCCCCGGCATTTCTTTCCATCATTCAACATAACTCCCTTGGGAGCTGGAATGTTTTTCTTGGTTTGAGTTGTTCAAAGAAGCGACCATCTACCCCTCGATAGTTCTTTTACAGGATCCACCTGTCAACAAGGCTCACGTTCTTTCCATTAATGGTTTCAAGTCCTTCTTTCCCCCGGTTAGGAAGCCACGAGTGGCAGCCTACGTTCATATGTCTTTTCTTTCCAATTACACAGTGCTCCCCAGGTTCAAAGGGGTGGACGATGTTCTCGCCCTCGACATCTCCTCCAATGAGCCTGTTTTTGGCACCGCCTTCCACTCATTCAGGGTTATTAATGCTTACTCCACCAACACTGCTAACAACAGAGTTCACTCCGGTTCACCTGAAGTTCGTTTCCCCGATCTTGGGTTTCCCCTCCTAGTTTTGGGAGACCTCAAGATCCACAACCCCCTATCGGACCCTCTACGGCACTTCTCGCATCGGGAGATCTCGTCCTCGACTCCCTACTTTGAGAAAGCGGCAGAATCCGGTTTGGCCCTCCTAAATCCCCCAGGCGAGTACACGAGGTTTCCCTTAGTGGGCAACGCTCGCCCTTCGGTCATAGATCTCGCCTTTGCAAACCCCCCCCTCCTCCCCCTAATGAAGAGTTGGGAAGCATCCCTCCACTCAACGGTTTCCGACCACATACCGATAACAATCACCCTCGCCGCACCCTCGCTGAACCAACAACCCCCGCGCCTGCACTGGGCAGACACGGACTGGGAGACCCTGGACCCGATCTTCAAGGGTATCAAGGTCCCGGCTGCACTGACATGGCCCATCCCCCCGCAACTCGACGAATGGATGTCAGAATCGCTGAACTGTCTGGTAGCTCTCCTCAAGGAGCACACGGCAGTATCCAGGCCCTCCCACCACTCCAAACCTGGGTGGACCCCCCACCTGTCTATCCTCCGTCGTGAGTATCCCAAGACAGCGAGAGCGGCCAGAAAGCACGACTCACTACACATGCGGGAAGTTGCCGGCACCTCCAAGGCGGGGTATTTCAAGGCAATCAAGGCTGCTAAAAACAAACACTGGTCCTCCTTTCTGCTGGCCGCCAACCCCCAGAGCCTTTGGACGACTAAGAGGTTCGCCTACGGGCGCGCCCAACCGCGATTCCCCTCCCCCCCAGGGGCCGAGACAATACTACAAATGAACAATGTTCTTCTGGAACACTTCTTCCCCTCCAAGGAACCCTTCTCCCCACCACCTAGGCTCAGACCAAACAAGTCGGCACCCCCCCTAACACCAGACGAGATAGCCGCGGCTCTCTCCAAGTGCTCCCCGACTTCGGCCCCTGGCCCAGACGGGATACCCTACTTTACCTGGAAACAGGGCAACCAAATCAACCGCTCAATCCTCGTCCATATACTTGCCCCACTGGTCCTCCTGGGGTACCACCCCGCGTCGCTGAAAAGCTCGAATGGAGTAGTACTCGACAAGCCAGGGAAACCCTCCTACAAATCAGCCTCCTCCTTCAGGATAATCGTCCTGATCCGTACAATCTCAAAGGTCCTCGAGAGAATCATAGCAGCCTGCCTACTTGCGGCAGCCCGACTCTGAGGGCTGTTGCACCCCAACCAATGCGGTTCGCTCCCTGGGCACAGCACCCACGACGCGTGCCTCACCCTCACCAACGACATCAGAACCCTACAGAGGCCCCGTGTGAAGGTCTCCTCCCTGTTTCTGGATATAAAAGCAGGGTTCGACAACGTCGACAACAACACTTTGGCCCGGATCCTGAGGGAAGGCGGGATACCCCCCTACCTGGTTTCCTGGGTTTCGTCCTTTCTAGGTGAATGAAGCTGCACGCTAATCTTCCAAGGGGCACCAGGGACCGCAGCCCCAGTCAACGTCGGCGCCGCCCAGGGCTCTCCGATCTCCCCACTCCTCTTTCTTCTCTACGTTGCGCCGCTACATTTCGGGATCCCTCAGGGTCTGATGATCTCGTATGTGAACGACTTCGCCCTCACAGTGGCCTCCCTTTCCTACCGTGGCAACATCCGCCGGCTCCAGGATCTATTCGGTAGGCTTGAAAGGAAGGCGTCTCCTTCTAGGTCGCAAAAACAGAACTGATACATTGGAGGACCCCCAGCCAGAGGCACTCGCCAAAGTGCGTCGCAACTATTCAAATCAAGGGGGAATTGTTTCACCCTGGCAACTCTGTTCGGTGGCTCGGGTACTGGTTCACTCCGGCCCTTGACCCCGCGGCACATTTCTTGCGTCACCTGGCCCTGGCCCAAGGGGAGTTCGCCCTTATTCGTCGCCTCAGTCCGGCAGGTGCGGGCCTCCTCCCCTACCTATGCCACAGATTGGCAATGTCACTGCTTGCCCCATCCTACTCTATGGCGCGGATCTGTTCACACCTAGCGTGGGAACGACTACCCGCCTCGATACATTCTGGCGCAAGGTCCACAGGTGGACCACAAACTGCTTCTCAGCTACGCCCACCGGGATACTTTCGGTAGAGTCTTGCCTCCCACCCGTCTCCCTCCTGATCACCCACCGGCAAAGGCTGGCGGGGCTCAGGGTGGTCTGCTCCCCTTCTAGCTTGAACCCGGGAACAGCCCGCCTTCACCCCTGGTTCCCCTGGTTCCCCTGGTTCCCTTTGCTCTCGGCGCATCGGGTGCCTGACTCCTCGCGGACCTTAACAAGGGGCCTCTCGTCCTGTAACGGGGGCACTCTGTAGGAAGACGGATCCTAAGATTGCGACCATACCGAAGACTCAAAGTAGAAGTAAGATTCAAAATAAAGATAAAGATAATTCAAAGTAGAATCAAGCGGTAAAACTTAATATCGTTAAGCCTGAAAGCTTCACTCAATAAGTTCTCTCGAGGATCGTTGGTTATCAGAATAGGGTGTCTCTCGC
>Ga0307513_10009983_pt1 | contig 11974 bp, 6 predicted proteins | sample 15_EM_MG_FD_202174 | JGI IMG/M metagenome (GOLD analysis project Ga0307513, IMG submission 202174) | Populus trichocarpa ectomycorrhiza microbial communities from riparian zone in the Pacific Northwest, United States - 15_EM | ecosystem: Host-associated > Plants > Roots > Unclassified | place... | reverse complement strand
AATATCGCTCTCGAAATCACTTTTATTGCTATATTAATAATTAATCGCAGTTTCGCAGTCACATAGATTGGGAAAACGGTCGTGGGCGTTGCAATAAGGTTTTCCGGAGAGTTTGAGAAGTTCGCTCACCATTTCTTGTATACGAGCCGCCTTAAACCCCCGGTAAGAAGGCGGTGGATTAGGAGTCAACTCTAATATTTGTAGGAGCAGATTGAAAATCCTGTCGGTGTCGAAGATTGTATAATTGAAGACTCGTGCTGGTCACCCCATCCCACGTAGTTCCTCTTCCATCATTCCGGGTGTACAATCTACACATACACACATGCCCCATTGATGTTCCGCTGCACCACCTTGGACAACGCCCTCGACTGGTGATTCGCCAATTCGTCTTTTCCACGCGGGTCCTCCTCTTCCACCTTTTAGTGAGCAACGGAGAGCTACTAGCACCCGATTGAATTCTCTCGGCCATCCGCCTTGACGCGGGCTCAGAATGACTTGAAGGCGACTGACCAGCAATATAAAGTCGAAGATTTTATAACAACCCAGGACTGTCCATAGGGACCTTCCAACGGTCCCTACGTAGTCGCCTGAACCAGGTCCTCTACCATTCCCTAAATCACCAGGGGAAGTCGTACATTTTGGTTCCTGATAGTAGTTGGATGTCCACGGGGTGGTCGGAGTTCTTCTCAAGATAATATTCGCGAAAAGTGAAGCCTGATTACTTCTTGAGTCCATAGGATGTTGAACGAGGCCATTGAAGCAACAACCATATCCTGGGTGGTAGCACCGATCGGAGGTTAGAGATGAACCTGCATGAGGAACGCCATCCAACCCATTCGCCTCATAAATGGACTTCACCTACTACCACACCGGAAGCTTGTCCTTGATCCGATATGGAGCGGGGTGACTCAGGTATCCCAGGGGTCACGGTCATCAGACCCACGTCGCCAGTCTCTGCCATTGCAAATAGAATGACAGGGGGGTCGAGGCGTAGCCTCAATGACAGCTTCATCGTGAATAGCCGATGCACGAACGCCCTTCTCGTTCGCTGTCCGCCCCTACAACGAATCATCGTCTTTAGCCCCTTAATATAAGCTCTCACGCTCACTACATAAAACCACTCCTGACTCAATCAATAGGAACTTCATTTGGAACATCAAACAAATTACGACGGTACAATTATAGCAGTTCCACACCATATTCAGTATACTGTTTGTACGTCAGCTCACGGAGCTATCGGGCTCCTGTTGGCTCTGTAGTAGCCTCGATCGCAGGTCACGATCGTCCATTCGGTCATTCTATAATTCTCCTGTTCGTTTCGTGTAATGACTTGTTCTCCCTCCTGTATCCATAAAGGGTAATCTCTCCTCATGCGAATTTACTGTTGTTTCAGCCCCCATTTCCCCTTCCATATATGCCTCTTGTTTGCTCATCGCTCTCTAGGGCTTTCGACGGGTTCCTACGACCCACCTGTCCCTTCAAAAGCTGTTACCTTGCAACTAAGTATCGGTATGGATTGGTCGCTCAGCGACTACGCCGAGCGATTGCTTCGTTGGGCCTTTCCTGCTTATCCTCACGGCTAGATATCTTGATGGATAGTTGAGTCGCCTCGTGGCCTCGAATATCAACGGATGGCCACCTGTCCTGTCGCTCTCGCGACTTCACTCGCCTAGCGGCGCTACCGCTCCGTCTCTCCTCTCACTTTGGTCCTCAGGCCTCTTGAACCGTCTCAGGGGGGGGTTAGATTGTATTCCTGAGGTCCTTACTTACACTACCACCACGTGGTATTACTTGCGTACCTCACGTTTCACCACCGCCCACCGCTCTGCAGCCAGAATCCCTTTCCAAACTTCTGACTTTTCAGCACCAGTGTTGATGATGAAAAGAGATTCTCAGCAATGGTGTAGAAGTTAGTCCGCCAATCATGTGGCGGATCATTTCACACTGTCTGATGCTCCCTCAGATCGCTTGTTATGATCAGTTAACCAACGGATAAACCTTTGTGTATATAGTGCGCTTTCTGGGAAAGCCGTAGGTTATGGGACAAGGGCTGGCCGGAGTCGAGCTCGGGGGATATTAAAGGCGTGGCATCCTGATAAATTCAATGATTCATCATATCGTTATTATCTCGTATATACATCCTTGACTAATTATTTCTAATCAACATGATTTTTGGAAATAGGCGCCGCCAGGCTCAGGCAACCCGATTATCCGACGGTTATTATCCGACCGGTGCATCCGCAGCTATCACTGTTCCAATAAAAAGCCTCTCATTCAGCGCTATCGCGGATCAATTCCGGGGAATGCTGCTTCATCCCGCACCAAGCTGTTGCGGCGTTTTGTTTGTTGTCCTCGAGTTGCCATGGCTGAACACCTGGCTCGCGTTAGACCCTTACTCGAAATCAAGCAAGTCTGGTTGTACATCTATCCTGCTACAGTAAATCGTATGAGAGTGTGCCGAGGATGACTCATTGCTTGTTCAACTTCCCCGTAGGTGGTGGTGGACGCGAGAAGCTATCAAGGGTCGATCTCATTGTGAGTACCGATGATGCCTATCAATTACTATGCTCCTGCGCACGCCCCTAGGCTCCTAAAAACGCTCCCCTGGAAATATTATTACCCTTCTGTTTTCCTAATGTCGCGAATCGTCGAAAGCTTTGAAGACTGAGAAAGGTATGAAGTCAAGGCCATTTATTTAGGCTCCTGTCAATCCTTTGCTTGCTTCGGCGTCCGTCTCGTCGCTGGGCGACAGGGAAGGAACCACCAGGTTCTTGCGTATACCAGTGATCAGGCGCAGATAGCGTCTATCATGTGCAATGCTCACGTTCATCGCCGCTCTCCATGTGCATGGCTTGTTCCCATCCCGTATTGAGGCCCCCGACCGCCCCGGGCATACCGCCAGCGTTCTATCAAGTGACTATACCTATGGTGCGTTGATTGGTGAGTAAGACTGTAGGCCAGTGCACCCTCCCAAGATCACCACCCTGGTAAGTCGAATTTGGATTCCCGAGATTTAGCTTCCCATGGGATACGGCGAAGACGCCGACACACGAGGGTCATATTGCGTATCGGCGGCGCATCAATTGGTTCAACTTGACATTTGAATGCTTGGATCATGGAGACGGTCTGCGTCTTCGGCTTTACTTCATTGAGACTGCCCACCGTCGGTCTCCTTTGTTTTACCGTGTGTATTCCGTGGAAGCGTGGAAGCGTCGAGACAACGACAGGCGCAGGGGAAGCTATAAGAGACTAGGGAGGAGCCCATTGGAGCACCAGTGTTCGACACTCCTCTCATCGTCCAACACCAACCCAAGAAACGATATCCATGCCTGCGGCCGTCCACACTCAGCGATTCGTATGTCCTTTCTTTCTACTCCTATTGTCGGAATGTTCGCTAACCCATCTTCAGTACCCGACTCAACAATTTCCCCAACCTCGATCCCATCCAAGTGCACAGCACATTCCCTCTCCCCTCTTCGCACAAACCTTCTATCCCCAAATGTACGCCCCAGCGGGCGCACATCCTTCGCAGCACCACCATTCGCGTTTTGGATCACACTCACGCCCCCGGTACCACTCGCACTCCCCTCCAGTGCAGTACGCCCAAGGGCCGGTTTCAGTCCCAGTCCAAGTGAACTATCCCTCTCAGTCGCGATCACGAAGGGGTAGCACGGGCGATGGTTCTCGGGTAGCCGACTTCCATATAAACCCTGCGTTGGCGTATCCCTCCCACTCTCATTCCGATCCGAGGTACATCCAGGCGAAGTCGATCCTGAGGAACAGGGGAGGCCCTCCCCCAGCACCTGTTGTGAGTTACTCTCACTGAATGTGCACACTTTGAGAGCGTGCACGCACAGAATCGTACTAACCCCTATCTCCCAACCCAGCACCCCCCACCTCGAGAACGTTGGGTATCTTTCCACGGCATGAAGAACGTCCTGTCTCGACGGGGTTCGGCTCCACCTCCTCCAATCAAACAAGTTAAATTTAAAGAAATGGCATCCCTACACAGGTTTTGAGTCGAGGCTCGCGAGTCATGATTTATGATTTCTTAATACCCGTGCTTCACTCTTTCCTGCTACAGACGACCTCTTATTGTATCTCATGAAGCCCATGTTCATTTCACATCTGTACGTTTAATGATCCATACGTCCTCGAATGTACACAGTACGAATACGTGATTAGAAAGCTGTTGAAACCCAAGAACTACTAGGACTGTGTAAGAGGCGTACAGAAGAAGCCTAGAGGTGGGTAGTGGTACAACATGCAGGGGTTCCGGGCATCGGGTATACGCGGACAAAGAAGCAAAGAAATGAAGCGAAACTGTCAAAGGGGCTCACGACGACGGTCCGGCCCACAGGATCCATATGTTCAGACGACGGTCTGCCTCGGGTGTTCGAAAGCAAAGGCGCAAGGAGGTCAGCCCCACACACATCACACTTAGGCCATCGGGGGCGCCGGCGGATATTCCTCCAGCCATTGGAGTGAGGCTTCTTCGAACGCCTGTGTATTGGGCAGCGGGAAATCTGTATTGGTTGCTTCTTCTGCCTCGTCGTTGAAGTTATCGAATGAAATGTAGTCCATCATAGCTTCTGCTTCTTGCGCCGCCTGCCGCTGGAACACTGGGAGGAAAGGTTCGGGGTTGAGGGTGAAGAAATAAGCGATGACTCGTCGGCAGGGCCTGTGTATCCGGTAAATAAGGTCAGTTACAGTTGCTATATGAAGCGGGAGGAGAAAGAGAGAGAACGAGACTCACATCCCGCACTCCATCGCGCAGGCGATAACCGCAGAGGGTATGGGCACGCGCCCCCGGAACCTCTCCGATAACCTAATCACGCACGCGAGTTCTAACGGTCCGAGATCTTCGATCTTCGCTGGTTTGATGGCTGTCTGCCTCACAATCTCCTCGTGAAGGTCGGCCAGTTTGTCGACGAATAATGGGTTCGACCGCCGTCGCAGGGCTAATTCATGAGGACATGGAATATACGAGAGTGAGGAGACATTGTATGCGACGTTCGAGTCGATTTCGCCGAATGCGAGGGTGTCCTGTGCAACGATTCCGGGGACGGGATCCTCCAACCCGTGCTGGCTTGCGACCATTGGGTCACACATGGGGGCTTCCCAGTCGTTAGCAGTGAGCGCGAATGATGGTAGGACGGGCACGGATGCACCGAGGTGGAGAGGCGAGCCGAAGTCGGGAGCAGTAATGTCGCCCGCGAAAAGGGGTACACCCATATATGCGTCCATGCTAGCATCCGTAGTGTTGCAGAGCCAGCATCCCATCGGCGGGGACTGCATGAACGGCTGGCAGGATTGCTCCGTTGAGAAATCCAACCCATCGAGGGAAGGGGGCGTGACGGGGAGTGAAGAATCCTAGAAGAGGATCGGTGTAAGAAAGAGTATTTAGTGGCATTTTCGCGGAATTTTTCTCACCTCGCTTGTGGCAGTCGCCTTCCGAGGTCTGCGCGAGCGGCGCCCCCGTTTTGGGGTGGAAGACTTGGTACGCTTCTTTCTCGTAGATCTGGATCCGGAATACACCCACGGCGGGTATGAGGTGATGCATGTGGCGGCCCTTGGTTTATCAGCACTATTCTTCTCTGCCAAAGACGTCCGGATTTTGGTAGCCTCTACGAGGACGGAGCGGTAGTACTTGACGTTCGTCTCGTACATTGTGTGTGCGGCCGGCATGTGGGCCTGTTCGCTGGGAGTAAAATAAGGAATACGGGGGACGCAAGCCCAGTAGTACTGAACATCTGAATTTTCCTCACGACGCGGGTCGTAGATAGTGCGTGACCGGGGGACGCTTCGATTTGGGTCGAATTCTGGGAGGAATATAGTCTTTGGGAGGTGGTGATCGTGTGAGAAGTAGAACAGCCGGTACTTGCGTTTACCATCCTGGGACGTGTGGCGTGCGGTATGTACTACCACCATGGCGGTCGGAGGTGAGGAGGAAGAAGAGATCGTTTGCGGTGGGTTAGAATCTGAGGGCTGCGAGGGGAGGTGACGAGTAAAGATAGCTTATAAGCCACATAAGGTCACGAGCGCTTATGTTAGCCAGACTGGCCAAAGCATTGATTCAAGCCATACGGTCCAGGGATCAGTTTGCCAAACACCGACAGCACGTGCCGGCCCTCGTTCGGAACGAGGCATCAACTCAAAATCGTATCCCTGTAACAAAGATCAAAGGGTTTCCGGTGCCGCGATCCGATTATGGCCTTTGTGAGGAGCGGTGGCAACGAGTTCCGGTTCTCGGGGGGAACTGTGCGGTGATGGAAGTCATGATCGCCGGGTCCTCGTTGCACCAAGGAGCTCCCCGAGATTTGGCAACACTATTGACAAATAAAGTCAATTGAGATCAGAGTCACCCCCAAAGGATGGTCCATTAATATTGGAGACTGCCCTCAATCATGGCTTGAGCACCCAAATTGTATTGCCAATGGCCTATAGGTTCTTCATTCACCCACTCCTTGCGGGATTTGTTCCTCGTCCCGTCCAGTTTCCAGGCCGGACTGACTTTTCTTCATACGCCCAAATATTTACAACAAGTCGAACAAGGCAATTCAACATCATTATTACCATAAGCGGTTCAGATGAGTCGAACCAGCAGGGCCGATCAGGCTCGGTCCGAGTTTGTTCCTGACACACCCAGCCTCAAAGTCTGCTGTGGATCACCTTAAGGCGCTCCTTGGTCCCAAAAATATCACTCCATAGGACTATCGGGCTGGTCTCTCCGCCCGCGCATACCTTGTACGCGTATGAGCGCCTCGTGATCCACCCTGTGCGTGACTTGCAGGCCGTCCCCTAACAATCTCCTCGTACAGAACGATCTTATGTGATGTGATCTATGATGCGAGAAGCCCAGAATTTCAGCAGTGAACAGTTCTTTCGCCAAGAATGGACAAATCCGCCACAACCGCTGGCGACAGGAATAGCCCACGTATGACGTAATGATAGGGTAGATGACACGACTTCACCACTCCTTCTGTATAGAGTTGGTAAGTCTTTTGCCCTCTGAACCCGGAACCGGTTCATAACCCTTTCCTGAATCGGACTACATCAACCATCCTCCACCATATGGGTCACATCAAGCCACTCGAGGAAGCTTTCTGCAAGACAGCGATCTAGATTGCATTCTAGACTTCTAACGGGAATACAGCTGGAAGAGCTATCGCACAACGCTCCCCCGCCATATCACCTCTCCTCTCCTACGCGTTACGTATCCTCCCATGTATCGAACCACCCGTTCATCCTTACCCTCGATTTCGCACTGCGTGCTTTGGCGTTAGCGATCAATAGCGCGCACTACGTCAATGATGCAGACGGCGTAATTTCGAAGAAGGTACCAGGAAATGTGGCCGTACACTGATGAAGTGTCCTGTCGCCCGCCTCGCACGTTAGACATAAACGGGGGTCAGAGGTAGAACGACTTAGAGCACGAGTAGGATTGGTTGCAGATGACGATGCACGCGTTTTCATCGATGGTCATCGCGCCAAGCACGGGAGTCGGATGGGTGGAAAATCAGCTCACGAAACACACCAACCTAGCCCTTGAACAGTGAAATTAGTTCATATCCAACCTGCCTGGAACATTATTCGTGGGCTCTCCCATTGAAGCAGGGCTATCGGTGATCGTCAAGCCATTCCCTGACAGAGCGAATCCGTCGCGACTGGCAGCCTCGAAATCAATGCGCTTTTCCTTTCCCCGTTACGGATTGCCATAACCAGATTTCGGAATCGGTTTCGGGACCCGCGCCCCATCGTCATAGCTCAGTCCATCGGCGTGCCCTCCACCGGAGCAGGCGACATGATACCTCGCGTTTGATGTAGCAGTGTTGTACGTAGTGCTGAAATGGTGGTGTTTCCTGCTACAGAGTCCCGGTCAGCTGCGCACTCTGAGAGGTCTGAGTTCTGTTCCATCCGGTCGCAAGCTGAGGAGGCTGAGAGGCACCGCATTGCCATTAATCGAACTATACTTTCGTCTTGAAGTGAGAAGGAGCGGCGGGGATAAGGACAGGAGTGTGGCGGCGGTGAGCCGTTAGTCGGAACCAAGGGACAAGGGCTTTGCAAGAATTGCTGAACAAAGAGGGATATCCGATTGGTTGGTAGGTGTCTGAATGGTAGTCGGTAGGTATTGGATCTGGCGAGTTAAAGTATTCTAGCTCATCGGACCAAAGGAGGGAGTGTTCGAGGCTCGCTGGGTTGTTACCCATAAATTAGGAGTACTCTTAAGGATAGGTACTTAGTGCTGAGTACAGTCAAAATGACGCGCGGGTCGACTTTGATCGTAAAATTCCATAGTGGAGTACGTGTTGGCAAACCGCAAAGAGCACGTTGCAGGAGAAAAGGAAAGACGCTAATATTCCAACATTACAATGTGCTCCACACGGTCCTATAATTGATAAGCGCGGAAGATTCGTCAACGTTGCGGGACCCGAAGCACATGAAGGCCCGGGGCTACGCCGCCAAGGGAAGCCTGAAAACTTAAGAAAGTGGACTTGGAGGTGTGCTGTATTCTGTTCTGGACATTACTGGAGGTCGTCCAGCAATTTGCGGAGCAGTGTTCGAGAGGGCAGTGTCCAAGACGCGAAGCGCGATCCTGGAGTCAACGGGGGCAATATCCTGGCCATTATTGGCAATGAGATGTCTTGTGAGTGAGCAAAGTGAACAATAGAAGGTCAAGGGTTGTATTTACTACACGACCTCTGGACTTGCCCCTCCACGTCCCTGGGCATCACCTCGACCCTGGCTAGCCGAATTTGGCTTTGGCAACTGTACGCCAGCCTGGCGCGCACGTAGCGGCGCATACGCAAATGATCAGCGCGATACCGCGGAGCTGGTTTTCAACAAATGGAGTAGATTACCAGCCTGTTGGCCATGCAGCGCAGCACCAGGGGCCAGGTGGACCGATGGTGAGGATTCTGTCGGAGTTTAGGGGCTTTACTCTGTTACTACAATAGAGTGATCGACCTCAGCTGATGTATGCGCTATTCGGTACCGGACGGGGCATCGGATCTAAATATTCACCGGTCGAGTTGAAATGTCGCTCTCTCCTCAGCAGGGAAGACGACTGTGAAATTGGAAGGGGGAAGTGATTCGGAAACCGGGGAGATCCGAGGTGAAAGGTGAGTGGTAAGAGCCGCCAGCATAGGGTTTTGGCCTGCAGTGTGCCCGGAAAAACTCTGACCTCCACTGAGCGTGCAGACTGAAACGTCTGGATTTGACAAAATAAATAAATAAAACCAACGGGGATGTCTGGAGCACGAATTCGATTGACCCCTTTCTGTCCAGGCTACTGTATTGGTGGGAGTCGGAAAATCACCAAAGAGGCAAATCACGCACGATCATCACTTTATCTGATCGGAACCCTCGGCGGACGAGTTCAGTCCTCGCGTCACGAGATTCCCGTGATTCGTAGAAGCAAAGTCCCGATCTTTGGAGAGCGACGGGCGCCGGGCATCTTCGTGGTTCGATTGGGTAGCCATGTTCTGCTTGACTAAGCTCAGGGACAGGCGCAGACCTCGCGGCAACGTTGCTGGTCGTCGCTCGCCGTCCGTGGGTTGTCGCTTGTCGACACCATCGGCCTGTACGCTGGGTTATCGGCGATCGTTTCCTCGATCGAGAGATGTCCATTCATTAGAGCCTGCCACCACCTTGACATCTGACGGTGTCGTCGGTTGTCTTACTCTTACATGTCCTCATCCACCCGGGCCGCATGTTTTTCCACTGTGGTTGGCATTTGGACAGCTTCGACCAAATCAAGCTTAATCAGCCCTGTCACTTCAGTGGCGAGTTTGACATATGAATTGTGATGTCATGTGTCCTCTCGCTCGGTTAAAGGCCTCCCGCGCCCGTCCGGATATTTGTGGGTCAGTTAGTTGCAGGCAGAGGGGAAGAAGGCTCAGGGACGTGGCCTGGTGCTGCTTTCTTATTTGACCCTTGGTTTACGTCCTGGCAAGAATAAGCAAATGTCGGCTGAGCTCAGGGTCACCCTTGTCGGAGTTTCGGGGTTGGGAAGGCGTATTATTGTCTCGCTATTGTTTCCACAAGCCAAGCAATGGACTCATCATCATCGAGAAAGACGCCCCGACGATCAGACAACTCGAGAACACTGCAGAGCAGCACGTTAGAATGCTCCAGTATCATCTACTCAGCAGCTGGCTACGTTTCCACACTGCTACTGCTATCATCCCGCAAGTGATCGGATGGGCCAACGACCTGCTCTGATCACTCGTAGTTGGAACCAGTTGCGTTACTACCGTGTTCACGACGCACTTATAATGTGCGGCATGACGAAGGGGATTGTCAACCGCATTACCGCGTGAGGCTGGTTGTACGGGGGGGAGATGCGTGTTACTCCTCTTGCTTCGGTTGGATTTCCCCTACCACCGTTATACTCGCTCCCGCCGTGGACCGTTACCCGCAATGAGTTATTAAAGCAGAAATTTGTCGAGCGCCGCACTGGGCAGCTCAAATTAAGTACTCCTCGAGCTCTATGCGTGCGAGGTGATTCGTCATAACCATGTGCGCCGACCTAGGAAGTGCTGTGATGATTACTGAGTAAGGAAACACAATCAGCCTGCAACTGGATGTCGAAACTTCCCTGTCCCCAAGAAGGCGGATATATCGTCAAGAGAGGGTCGGGTCGGACGACTTTTTTCTAGATTCGCGTGATTGTGACCGTGATTCGAATATGCGTATCCCAAGCGTCCGACTTCATTCTGAAGAATGAACCTAAAATATGCAACCCGTGCCCGCCTGGTTGAATGTGGTAAATATTAGTAACTTGTTGAATATAAGTGACAAGTACAACGTATTGTAGACTATGACCAGAAGTCGGACTCTTGAGATTTAAGTTTCAGTCCGCGACCCTGTCATGGCCCTAGAAGCACGATTAGAACTGCCTTAGCTACCATCGACAAAACACTCACTATGCAGCCGACATACTTTCGAGTGTACTCCACGACTGCTAGCTCCCCTTCGTCGCCCACCCGGATCACCGGCATAGCGCGGCCGGGCCAAAAAAATGTTCTGCCGTCTTCCTAGTCCGCTCCACGGTGCTAGTACGCGACATAACCATTGTACACCGCCCTCGTGTGCCGTGGTTGTATACCCAAAGCGCCCCCTCTGGCCGATAGCCACTATTCAAGCAGTCGCTTGGGACGCTAGGTCGTCACCTCCCTTGTGTAGGCGATGGCGATGGCGAGTGACGACCAGAACAAGAGCTCCAGTCACTGAAGCCACAATATGAAGGAATACACCAGGAGTTCGGTTCCGGCCCCGGCATCGTTCTCCTTGGCGAATTGCATACCCTTCCTGAGCACAGCAAGACCAGGATCCCCCCGTTCCTCAATACCGCGCACTTCTTCGGCCAGGAACCAACTTCGTGTCTGACCTACGGCTGACTAGCATCTTCACTGCTTCCCAAGAGATGGACTAGAATCGTTGACATATCCGTAGTTCTCCTCTGCGAAAGTTTCGGACATCGGCGTGCGGTCCCACGACAAAAAGCTCAGAGTGCTCATTCTGCCTTTGGCGGAGGGCGTGGCCAGTTCTTCGGACGAGGAAATTTTGGGTTTATCGGCAGACGGTACGCACATCATCTATGTCAATTCGCTGTGGTCTCGTATGTGGGTCGGGAAATAGCTGTTCATGGGCGGACGGGCTGTACACGAGCCGGCGAGCTAGTGAGCATAGTAGCGACGTGCAATTCACTTTGTAGGCGCTGTGGAAACTGCTTACGATGGGTAAGTCGGGTGGTGGGTAGCAGGCCGTAGTGGGAGGGCACGAGAAAAGTGACGACGATGCCACTGGCGCGTCGCCGCCGTCATTGCTGCCATACTCTGTGCGTCGTGAGCCCCGGCGCCAATAGGGGTACGGACCTGGTCGTGGCTTCGCCGAGTTCGTCATGTTAGTACCAATGAGCGCGTAAAGGGGGTTACGGCCCATTCCGCGAGTGGTGAGTATGTCGCCAGAA
>Ga0307513_10009982_pt1 | contig 11975 bp, 11 predicted proteins | sample 15_EM_MG_FD_202174 | JGI IMG/M metagenome (GOLD analysis project Ga0307513, IMG submission 202174) | Populus trichocarpa ectomycorrhiza microbial communities from riparian zone in the Pacific Northwest, United States - 15_EM | ecosystem: Host-associated > Plants > Roots > Unclassified | place... | reverse complement strand
GGAAGGCCCGCGCCAGCGCGGCGACGAGGGCGAACTTGGCGACCACCGGCACGATGGTCAGCAGCAGCACCAGCAGCCAGCGGTCGATGACCGGGCGCCAGTCGAGCTTCATTCCGATCGTGATGAAAAACAGGCCCAGCAGCACGTCGTGGAACGGCCGGATGTCGGTCTCGACCTGGTGCTTGTATTCGGTCTCGGCGACCAGCATGCCGGCGACGAAGGCGCCGAGCGCGAGCGACAGGCCGGCGTGTTCGGTCAGCCAGGCCAGGCCGAGCGTGATCAGCAGCAGGTTCAGCACGAACAGCTCTTCGCTCTTGCGCCGCGCCACGATCGTCAGCCACCAGCGCATCAGCTTCTGCCCGCCGACCAGCAGCAGGGTCAGCAGCAGCGTGGCCTTCAGCAGCGCCAGCGCGAGCGACTCCAGCAGTTGTTCGCCGCCGGCGTGCAGCGCCGGGATCACCACCAGCAGCGGCACCACCGCCAGATCCTGGAACAGCAGCACGCCCATGACGCGGCGGCCGTGTTCGCTTTCCAGCTCGAGCCGTTCGGCCATCAGCTTGACGACGATCGCCGTCGACGACATCGCCATCGCGCCGCCGAGCACCACCGCCCCCTGCCACGACATCTGCCAGGCGCTGCCGGTCAGGTACGCATAACCGGCGGTGAGCAGGGCATGGCCGAGCAGCGCGCCGGCCATCGTCAGCACCACCTGCGACAGGCCGAGGCCGAAGACCAAGGTGCGCATGCTGCGCAGCTTGGGCAGGTTGAATTCGAGCCCGATGACGAACATCAGGAATACGACGCCGAACTCGGCGAGGTACTTGACGCCGGCGCTGTCCTGCGCCAGCGCCAGCGCGTTCGGCCCGATCAGCACGCCGACCACCAGGTAGCCCAGCATCGGCGGCAGTTTGAGGGCGCGGCACGCGGCCACCCCGGCCACGGCGGCGACCAGGTACAGCAGGACCAGTTCGAGGGTGGTGGCCATCTAGAATGTTCGATCCTATGCGACAGGCCGCGCTTTGAACCTGCCCCGCCCGTTCGACGCCCAGCGCGCGCTCACGCTGGCCGCGGAAACCTTCGAGATCGAGGCCCGCGCGCTGCTCGGCCTGGCGGCGCGCCAGGGCGATGGTTTTGCCGGCACCGTGCGCGCGATGCTCGAGTGCCGCGGCCGGGTGGTCGTGATGGGCATGGGCAAGAGCGGCCATGTCGGCCGCAAGATCGCCGCCACCTTGGCGTCGACCGGCACCCCGGCGTTTTTCGTCCACCCGGGCGAAGCCAGCCACGGCGACCTCGGCATGCTGATGGGCGGCGACGTCGTGCTGGCGATCAGCAACAGCGGCGAAAGCGACGAACTCGCGGCCATCCTGCCGGCGATGCGCCGCCTCGGCGTGACCCTGGTCGCGATGACCGGCCAGCCCGACTCGACCTTGGCCCGCCACGCCGACCTGGTGCTGTCGAGCGCGGTCGACCAGGAAGCCTGCCCGCTGAACCTGGCGCCGACTGCCAGCACCACCGCCCAGATGGCGCTCGGCGATGCGTTGGCCGTCGCGCTGCTCGACGCACGCGGCTTTCGCGAAGACGACTTCGCGCGCTCGCACCCGGGCGGCAGCCTCGGCCGCAAGCTGTTGATGCACGTGCTCGACCTGATGCGCAGCGGCGACGCCGTGCCGCGCGTGCGCCCCGACGCGAGCTTTCACGACCTGCTGCGCGAGATGACCGGCAAGGGCCTCGGCTTCACCGCCATCGTCGACGACGCCGGCCGGCCGATCGGCATCTTCACTGACGGCGACCTGCGCCGCCTGATCGAACGCGGCGCCGACCTGCGCGCCCTGAACGCCGCCGACGTGATGCACCACGGCCCGAAGTGGGTCCGCGACGACGCGCTCGCGGTCGATGCCGCCGACCTGATGGAGCAGCACCGCGTCACCAGCGTGCTGGTCGTCGACGCCGAGCAGCGGGTGGTCGGCGCGCTGAACACCAACGACCTGCTGCGCGCGAAGGTGATCTGATGAACGCCCCAGCGCTCCTAGAGCCCGAGGCCGCATGCCGCCGGCGCTGAGCTTCGCGCCCGCGCTGCTGCTGAAGGCCCAGGGCCTCAGCCTGGGCATGAAGGCCGCAATCTTCGACGTCGACGGCGTGCTGACCGATGGCCGCATCTACATCGGCGAACACGGCGAGACGGTGAAGGCCTTCGCCACGCTCGACGGCCATGGCCTGAAGCTGCTGCGCGAAGGCGGCATCGAGCCGCTGGTGATCACCGGCCGCGATTCGCCGGCGGTGCGGCGGCGGATGGCCGATCTGGGGCTCGTCCACGCCGTCTACGGCGCGGGCGACAAGCTGGCCGCCGCAACCGCGCTGCTCGCGAGCTTGCAGCTCGGCTGGCCCGAGGTCGCCGCGATCGGCGACGACTGGCCCGACCTGCCGCTGCTCACCCGCGCCGGTTTCGCCTGTGCACCGGCCAATGCGCACGCCGAGGTCAAGGCGGTGGCACACCACGTCACCGCCGCGGCCGGCGGGTTTGGCGCGGCGCGCGAGTTCTGCGACCTGCTGCTGATGGCCGCCGGCCGTTACGCGTCGCTGCTGCAAGGCCAGCCGACGACGCTCGACGGCGTCTAGTACTCCGAAGCACTAACCCAGGACCCCGATGCCGGTCGAACTGCACCTGCCCGACCTGCCCGAGGTGCCGATCGCACTCGGCCCGGTGCGCGCCGGGCCGGCGCGATCAAGGGCGCCGTGGTCGCTGCGCCTGCGCGACGCGTTGTCGGCCTACCTGCCGCTGCTGCTGATGACGCTGCTGGCCCTGTTCACCTGGTGGCTGGTGAAGAACACGCCGTCGGCGCCGGTGCTCGCCGAAGAGGTGCCGCTGCGCAGGGACCCCGACTACACGATGTCGCAGTTCGCGCTGGAGCGCTTCGACGCCGGCGGCCGGCTGAAGGTGCGCGTCGAAGGCCAGCAACTGCGCCACCTGCCCGACACCGACCGGATCGAGGTCGACAGCGTGCAGATCCGGGCGATCGCGCCCGATGGCCGCGTCACCCTGGCCCACGCGAAGCGGGCGATCAGCAACGGCGACGCGAGCGAGGTGCAACTCCTCGGCGACGCGCATGTGACCAGCGTCGACGCCGCCGGCGTGCCGACCGAGATGGACGGCGAGTTCCTGCACGCTTTCCTCAACGCCGAGCGCGTGCAGAGCCACCTGCCGGTTCAGGTCCGGCGCGCCGGCATGACCATGCGCGCGTCCGGTCTCGAATACGACCACGGCATTCGCCGGCTCGACCTGAAAGGGCCGATGCGGGCGGTGTTCCCGCCCGGCGGCGCGCGGCCATGAATCCGCCGCCGCTGGTTTTCATCACCGGCGCGTCCAGCGGCATCGGCCAGGCGCTGGCCGCGCGTTACGCCGACGCCGGCTGGCGGCTGGCGCTGGTTGTCCGGCGCGTTGCCGAGGTCGAAGCCTGGGCCCGGGCGTCGGGCCTGGCCGTCGATCGCTGGGCGGTCTACGGGGCCGATGTCGCCGACATCGACAGCATCGTCGGCGCGGCCCAAGCCTGCATCGCTGCACAAGGCCTGCCCGACGTGGTGGTCGCCAGCGCCGGCATCAGCGTCGGCATCGACACCGCCGAGCGCGAAGACCTCGATGTCATGCGCGAGACCTTGGCCATCAACAACATCGGCCTCGCCGCCACCTTCCACCCGTTCCTGAAGGCGATGCGAGAGCGCGGCGCGGGCACGCTGGTGGGGATCGCCAGCGTGGCCGCGATCCGCGGCATGCCGGGCCACGCCGCCTACTGCGCCAGCAAGGCCGCCGTGGTGGCGTATTGCGAGAGCCTGCGCGGTGAATGCCGCGGCAGCGGCGTGCGCGTGGTGACGCTGCTGCCGGGTTATGTCGCGACACCGCTGACGGCCGCCAACCCGTATTCGATGCCGTTCCTGATGGCGCCGGCCGCCTTCGCCGAGCGCGCGTTCAGAGCCATCGGAAGCGGCACCAGCTACCGCGTGATTCCGTGGCAGATGGCGGCGGTGAGCAAGCTGCTGCGGCTGTTGCCGAACCCGCTCTTCGACCGCCTGCTGGCTGGCCGTGGGCGCAAACCGCGCCGGGCGCGATGAAAGAGGGCGCCCCAAGAAAAAGGCGCCGGTGCTAAAGCACCTGCGCCTCGTTGCCGGTGAAGGACCGGTTGCTCAGTAGCCGCCGCGGCCACCGCCGCCACCACCACCGTAGCCGCCACTACCACCACCACCACCGCTGCTGCCACCGCCGTAGCCGCCGCGGCCACCACCGCCACCGCCGCTGCCGTACGGGCTGCGGCCGCCGCCACCACCGCCGTAGGGGCTGCGGCCACCGCCGCCACCGCCGCCTGCGCCGCCACCACCGCCGCCGCCGCCGTAGCCACCGCCGCCTCCGCGGCTGCCGCCACCACCACCGCCGCCGAAGCCGCCCGGGCGGTCTTCACGCGGACGCGCTTCGTTGACGACGATCGCCCGGCCTTCGAGGGCCTGGCCGTTCATGCCGTTGATGGCTGCCTGAGCCTCGGCGTCCGAGCCCATTTCGACGAAGCCGAAGCCCTTCGAGCGGCCGGTATCGCGGTCCATCATGACCTTTGCGGAGGTCACGGTGCCGAATTGTCCGAATGCCTGTTGCAGAGAGTCGTCGCGCACCGAATACGCAAGGTTGCCGACGTAAAGTTTGTTTCCCACGGAGAAGCCCTCGATCAAGTCCCTAAAAAAACCATGTGGAGCTTCAACCCTGCGTGAACCAATCAGGCGAAAGGTGCGGCATCCAGACACAGACTCCGTATTATGGACACTAGCGGCCGCTGCCTGTAAAGCGCCCCAAGGCCAATTGTTGTTTTGTCGCCCGAGACAAACCCGGTTTCCGCACTAGCCCCCCCTAACATCGAAGTGCATGACCGTTCCCGCGCCGCCCGGATCGCCGCTCCAAGCCCTCGACCGCGTGCTGGCCAGCGTCGAAGCGCTGCGCAACGGCCGCGCGCTGTTCGTGCTGCTCGCCACCTTCGCCGCCGCCGGCCTGCTGCTCGCGCTGGCCGAAAGCGCCCTGGTCCGCGAGCAGAACGTCGCCGGCGCCATCGAAGCCGGCCTCGCCTTCTTCGTCGCGTTCTACGGCGGCAATGCGGCCGGCCTGCTGTCGATGGACCAGGCGCGCGGCGTCGCGCTGCGCGAGGTGGCCGAAGCGGTGCGCGACGCTCTCCTCGGCGCCCACCGGCTGCTGGCGGTGCTGGGGTTGGCCGTCGCCGCCGTGCTGGCCGTCGGCGCCGTGTTGTGGCTGCTGCTGTGGGCATCGCGGGCCGACGTGCTCGGCCCGCGCGCCGGCGCCGTGCTGTTCGGGCTGACGGTGCCGGTGGCGGTGGTCGCCGTCGGGCTGCTGCTGTTGACGGTGACGATGGTGGTCGCGCCGCTGGCCGCGCCGGCGGTCTGGTCGGGCATGGGCGTGCGTGCGACGCTGCGGCTGCTCGCGCTGCAGGTCCGCCGCCGGCTCGTCTTCGTCGCATTGCTCAGCACCGCGGCGACCCTGCTCACCGGCGCGGTGGCCGGCCTCGCGGCGGCGGTGGTGGTCGGCGGCGGCCGGGTGGTGGCGCTGCTGGCCGTGCTCGTCACCGGCATCGAGATTCCGCCGCAGCAGTTGATGGCCGGGCTGTTCGGCTACGGGCTGCGCAGCCTCGGCGCGGCCGGCGCACCGGTGGCGCAGTCGGCGCACGGCGCGGCCGCGCTGGTCGGCGGCGGCCTGGTGTTCGCGCTGGCGTTGGCGGTGCCGGCGCTGGTCTACCTGCGTGCGCTCTGCGCGGTGCTGCTCGCGCTGCACCCGGAGGCACCTGCCGAACCCGCCGAGGCGCGCTGGATGCTCGCCGACAATCGCCGGCCATGGACCTGATCAAGCCGTTGATCGCCCTGCTGGCCATCGTCAACCCGATCGGCGCGGTGCCGTTTTTCATCCTCTTCACGCAGACCTTCAGCGGCGCCGAGCGCCGGCGGACGATCCGCATCAGCTCGTTCAGTGCCTTCGTCGTGATCGCGGTCAGCGCGCTCGCCGGGCTGAAGATCATCGAGTTCTTCGGCATCTCGATCGCCTCGTTCCAGGTCGGCGGCGGCATGCTGCTGCTGACCAGCGCGATCTCGATGCTCAACGCGCAGCCCGCCGAGAGCAAGCCGCACGACGTGAGCGAAGGGCAGGAGAAGGTCGACGCCGGCGCCAGCATCGCGGTGGTGCCGCTGACGGTGCCGCTGCTGACCGGCCCGGCGACGATCTCGACGATGGTCATCTACGCCGAGCGCACCCGCCACTGGTGGGAGCTGGCAGTGCTGGTCGGCTACGGCGTCGTCGTCGGCGTCGCTGCGTTCCTGGCCTTCTCGGCCTCGGGCCTGATCGCCAAGTGGCTCGGCCGCACCGGCATCAACGTGATGACGCGGCTGATGGGGCTGATCCTCGCCGCGCTGGCGGTCGAGATCATGGCCGACGGGCTGGTCAAGCTGTTCCCGGTGCTCGCCAGCCAACTCGCGCGGTAGATGAGCAGCAGCTACGACATCATCATCGTCGGCGGCGGCACCGCCGGCTGCCTGCTGGCCAACCGGCTCTCGGCCGACCCGGCGCGGCGGGTGCTGCTGGTCGAAGCCGGCGGCCACGACGACTACCACTGGATCCACATCCCGGTCGGCTACCTGTACTGCATCGGCAACCCGCGCACCGACTGGCTCTACGCCACCGAAGCCGACCCGGGCCTCAACGGCCGCTCGCTGCGCTACCCGCGCGGCAAGGTGCTCGGCGGCTCATCGAGCATCAACGGCATGATCTACATGCGCGGCCAGTCGCGCGACTACGACGGCTGGGCGCAGACCACCGGCGACGCCAACTGGGCTTGGGAAAACTGCCTGCCGTACTTCAAGCGCCATGAAGACCATTGGCGCGGCGCCGATGTGCTGCACGGTGCCGGCAACGAATGGCGGGTCGAGCGCCAGCGGCTGCGCTGGGAGGTGCTCGACGCCTTTGCCGCCGCCGCGCGCGAGGCCGGCATCCCGGCCACCGACGACTTCAACCGCGGCAACAACGAAGGCGTCGGCTACTTCGAGGTCAACCAGAAGACGGGGGTGCGCTGGAACACGTCGAAGGCCTTTCTGCGGCCGGTCGTCGGGCGCCCCAACCTGCAGGTCTGGACCGGTGCGACGACCACCCGCGTGCTGCTCGAAGGCGGGCGCGCGGTCGGCATCGAGGTGCTGCCGGCCGGCGGCGGCGAAGCGCTGCGCCCGCGCGCGACGCAGGCGGTGGTGCTCGCCGCCGGCGCGGTCGGCACGCCGCAGATCCTGCAGCTTTCCGGCCTCGGCCCGGGCGCGCTGCTGCAAGAACACGGCATCGCGGTCGAGCGCGACCTGCCCGGCGTCGGCGAGAACCTGCAAGACCATCTGCAGATCCGCGCGGTGTTCGCGGTCGACGGCGTGAAGACGCTGAACACGCTGGCCGCATCGTGGTTCGGCAAGGCGCTGATCGGCCTCGAGTACCTGCTGCGCCGCAGCGGCCCGATGAGCATGGCGCCGTCGCAGCTGGGTGCCTTCACGCGCTCGTCGCCGGCCTTCGAATGGCCGAACCTCGAATACCACGTGCAGCCGCTGTCGCTGGATGCTTTCGGCGAGCCGCTGCACGCTTTCGGCGCCTTCACCGCCAGCGTCTGCAACCTGAACCCGGGTTCACGCGGCCATGTGCGGATCCGCTCGGCGCAGCCGCACGACCCGCCGCGGATCCAGGCCAACTATCTGTCGACCTTGGAGGACCGCCAGGTCGCCGCCGACTCGCTGCGCCTGACGCGGCGGATTGCCGCGATGCCGGCGTTGGCGAAGTACCAGCCGCGCGAAGTCAGGCCCGGCGTCCAGTACCAGAGCGACGACGAACTGGCGCGCCTGGCCGGCGACATCGGCACGACGATCTTCCACCCGGTCGGCACCTGCCGGATGGGCGCCGACGACGACCCGATGGCGGTCGTCGACTCGCAATTGCGCGTTCGAGGCGTCGCCGGGCTGCGCATCGCCGACGCCAGCGTGATGCCGCGAATCACCAGCGGCAACACCAATTCGCCGACCCTGATGATTGCCGAGCGGGCCGCCGAATGGCTGATTCGCGACGCGGCGGGAAAGCCCTGATGGCGCGCTGCGCCGGGCGCGGCGAATATCGCCCCCACTCGCAGCGGCAGCGGTCTTCCACGAAGGCCGCCGCCGGGCTGACGGGGGCTGAGGAGACGAAACGAAGGCGGCCAACGACGGCCGCCGGGTGGACGAGAAGATGAATGGCCGCGCGCGCGCAGATCGCGCCGGCACTTAAAAGGCGCCGCTGGTCGGCGCCTTTTTCGTGGGCGTCCTGCCGCCGAATCCATCCGCACGATCCGGCACTCGAATCAGGCCGCCGAACACCGGGTTCATGCAGCGATCGGCGGCCGCCGGGCCGACCTAGCATCGGACAACCCCACCCGCCGCCCGCCGCTGCCATGTCCGTCAATCCTGAACTGCGCTCCCTCGAAATCGCGATCCCATCGCAGCCGGAGGCGCTGGTCAAGCTGTCGCTGCTGCTGGCCGAGGACGACATCAACCTGGCCGCGGTGGCGTCGCTGATCGAAGACGACATGGCGCTGGCGGCGTCGGTGATGAAGGCCGTCAACTCGTCGCTGTACGGGCTGAAGGGCCGGGTGCAGAGCGCGCAGCAGGCGATCACCTACCTCGGCATGCGCGAGATCGCGGCGATCACCTTCGAGATGGGGTTGCGGGCGGCGTTCCCGCCGACCGCCGAGCTCGAGCCGATCTGGCAGCGCGCCGCGCGCCGCGGGCTGATCATGGGCCGGCTCGGCCAGCGGCTGTCGCTCGACGCCTGGGCCGCGCACTCGGCCGGGCTGTTCGAAGAATGCGGCAAGGCGGTGCTGTTCCGCCATGCGCCCGACCACTACCGCGCGATGCTGCGCGCGGCAAGCTCGGACGCCGAACTGCTGACGCTGGAACACGCCGGCTTCGGCGTCAGCCACGACGCGCTCGGCGCGGCGCTGTGCGAGAGCTGGGGCCTCGGGCTGGCGGCGGTGGCCAGCGTGCGCCACCACGTCGTGCTGCAGGCCACCGGCGAGTTTCCGGCCCACATGACGCGGCGCGCGATCGGCCTGCTGTCGGCGATCGCGCAGGCGATGCTGGCCGCGCCGGGGACGCTGGACGCCGTCATCGAAAAGGTCGCGCCGCAGGCCGACCTCGACGTGACGCTGGCGCTGCGCGGCGCCCGCCATGTGCAGGAGCAGCTCGCCGAGGCGTTGGCGCACGGGCGCTGAACGACGGTCTCACGGATTCGCTCGCGGCCTGGCGGTTCGCCCCCGGCCAGCCGCTATCGGGTCTCGTGGGTCTCGTCCGAGCGGTTGAACAGCAGCGCCCCGTGCGTGCGTGCGAACGCTTCGGTGCAGACCGCACCGGTGCGGCCTTGCAGCCGGGGGTACATCACCTCGAGTTCGGCCAGGCTCAGCTTGCCGGCAATGCGCAGGTGGTGCACGCAAACCGCGCCCTGGTCCGACCAGCCGGCCTCGAACACCTGGCCGGGGTCCAGGTCGGCCTTCTGAATGCCGAGCGGGTCGAAGACGTCGATCCGGTGGCCGGTCTCGGTGTGCGGCACGCCGCGGCCGCCGTAGTCGGCACGCACCAGCCGCACGCAGGCGTTGTAGGTGGGCCGCAGCGAGCCGGTGCCGTCCGGCAAGCGCTGCCACGGCTCGTAGCCCATGCGCAGGCACTTCGCCAGCGCGCCGCTGGTGCAACTCACCGCGTAGCTGGCCGGGTCGTCGGCCAGCGATCCGTCGGGCTGCTCGCGGCCCGGCAACACCACCGCATAGTGGGTGCCGTCGCTGTGGGCCGCGCACAGCGGCTGCCAGCCCTGCAGCTCGGTGCGCACCGAGATCTCGTGCGCCCACCAGCCGCGGGCGCCGCCATCGCTGGTGCGCCGCGCGTCGTCGATGCGCAGGACCGCACCACCAGCCAGGCGCAGCTCGGCGCCCACCAGGTCGGCCGAACGCAGCGTGCCGCCAGCTGTCTGCAACACCCACTCGGTGCCCTCGGCACGCAGCGGCGCGGTGGGCGGTGCCGCGTGGGCCAAGCCGTGCAGCGCGAGGCTCAGCAGGGCCAGCGGCCAGGCTGGTGTCGATCGCATCGTGGCCTCTCGGTGTGCGGGTTGGCGTTCAGCGAACGATCAGCGTGCGACCGTCGCGAAGCACGATGGTATCGACGGCGGGCAGGCCTGCTTCGGTGGCGCCGAGCTGCGTGCCGTTGACAACGAAGCCGTTGGAACGCAGGCCGTTGGCGAACAAGCCGTTGGTGCGCAGGCCGTTGAAGGTGATGCCGTTGAGGTAGAGGCCGTTGAACGTGATGCCGTTGAGGTAGGCGCCGTTGATCGAAATGCCGTTGAGCATGGCACCGTTGGCGAGGGCCGAAGCTTGCGCGGCCGGCATGCTGACCAGGGCGCCGGCGGCGATGACGGTGGAGAGCAGGGTGCGGAGGGTGGTGGTCTTCATGATGGTTTCCTTGGGGTGGTTGCTGCGTGTATCGCGATTCGCAAACGAAGCTGTCGCTACCTACGGATACGGGATCGGTCGACCCAGACCGCCACCCATCACCCCCCTGAATGAGGGGGTGGCCGAAAAAAGCTCAGCCGCCCGGCGCTGGCGTCGCGGGGCCGATGCTCTTCGGTGCCTTCAAGGCCGCATCGCACTCGTCGAGCGAGCGGCGGGCCTGCCGGGTCCAGGGGCTGGTCGGCGCGTCGATGCGTTCGCGCAGCGCCACCGCGCTGGCCAGCTGCGGCCGGGCACTGCGCGGGTCGCCGGCCAGCATCGTCAGCCGGCCCAGCGTGTGGGCCAGCGTCGCCTGCCGTTCGGCCTGCGCGGCGGCGTAGGCCGCGGGGTCGCCCAGCGCCGCGAACGCCTGCAGCGCGGCCTGGGCTGCGGCTGGGCTGGGCTGGGCCTGCGACAAGGCCGTCAACAGCGCCAGCGCGCCGGTGAAGTTGCCCTTCGGGGCCTGCAGCGGTGCCTCCAGCAAGGGCGCCAGGAACGCGCGGGCCTTGTCGGCCCGGCCCGCGGCGAGCAGCACTTCGGCACGGCGTGCCTGCCACTCGCTGCGCTGGTTCCACAGCTTCGGGTGGTCCGCGGGCAACTGACGCAGGGCAGTGTCGACTTCGGCCAGCATCGCCTCGGCTTGCGGCAGGGCATGGCCCGTGGTCAGCAGGCGAGCGTAGCCGGGGCCGACGAAGCGGATCAGGCGCGCGCGCTCGGCACTGCCGGGCGGCGCGTGGGCGAACCATGCCTCGTAGACGGCGCGGGACTCTTCCAGGCGGCCCATGTCCAGCAGCAGCAGCGCGCGGTCGATGCTGAAATAGCTGCCGTAGTTGCGGTGGAAAGGCCCTGCCAGCGCGTCCGCCAGCGAGATCGCCTGGGCGTACATCGCGTCGGCCTCGCTGCGCTGGCCGAGCGCCGACAGCACCTGGCCCAGATAGAAGCGCGGGCCGGTGACGTTCAAGTGGCGTGGGCCCAGCACGGCACTGTAGATGTCGATGGCGGTCGTCAGATGTTTGCGGGCGTCGTCGAAGCGCGCCATCTGGCGCAACAGGTCGCCGTAGTTTTCTTCGCCGAAGGCGACAATGTAGCTGCGCTCGCCGAAGTTCTTGCGTGCCGCCGCCAGCCCGTCGAGGTACGCAGCTTCAGCGCTCTTCAAGTCGTCGCGCGCCTCGAAAGAGCGTGCCAGATAGAACGCCGCCCGCGACCGGTTCTCGCTGGTCGACCCGCCGCGCCGCAACAGGTCGAGTGCTTGTCGCAGATGCATGCGCGACTCTTCGGTCAAGTCCCACTGGTCGAGCGCGTTGCCCAGCAGGATGTGGGTTTGCGCGACCGATTCGACCGGCGCCTGGCGCAGCCGGCCGAATGCTGCCAGCACCTGCTTCCCCAGCGCGAGGGCGGCCTCGAACTGCCCACGGC